>Ga0247810_10000744_pt1 | contig 27849 bp, 27 predicted proteins | sample UWRJL119311C1_FD_179918 | JGI IMG/M metagenome (GOLD analysis project Ga0247810, IMG submission 179918) | Plant litter microbial communities from Arlington Agricultural Research Station in Wisconsin, United States - UWRJ-L119-311C-1 | ecosystem: Environmental > Terrestrial > Plant litter >... | reverse complement strand
CTCTTCTGTTACTTTGATGTTATTGTAAGCTTTTGTGGCGTAGCGCCATTTTAAATTTTCTATCAAATTCATTGCTATGTCTATCTTAATTTTTGGCAAATATAAATGATATTGTTTTCTTTTTCGGGTTTTTAAAGTGCTCTGGGAAACTCCAAATCAATCATCTTAGGCCACTAAAGAATATTTATCTGTTTTACTTCATTATTATATTTGTTTAAAGGTTAATAATCTTTAAAATTTAATATAAAAAGAATAATTAACTGATTTTAAGTATAAATAAAAATATTTAATCTTTTATATTCAAATTTGCAGGGTAAAAAAACTAAACATTATCATCAGATGAAAGCAAACATACAAGACGATAGGGAAATAAACGAAAAGCAAAATAATGAAAACACCCAGAATACAATCCAGAATGATTTTGCATTCACACTAAAGAGCACTTGTTTAGATGAAAACTATCACCCCTCAAGTGAAACGCGTTTGACAACCAATTTTGCAAATCTGGCCAGAGGAGGTAATCGCCAACAAAACTTACGTAATGCATTAAATATGATTAACAATCGATTCAATGCATTGGCTCATTTTGATAATCCAAAAGCTGATCGTTACCTTGTAGGACTTGAAATCATCACAGTAACGATGAGTATTGATGATAAGAATGGTATTAACAATCTGCCGTTGATTGAAGTTTTAAAAACGAATATTTTTGACCGCAAGACTAGTCAGCGTATCGAAGGTATTGCCGGAAATAATTTTTCGTCTTATGTTCGTGATTATGATTTCAGTATTTTATTGATCGAGCATAATAAAGATAAACCTAATTTTTGTATTCCTGAAAATTTTGGTGATTTGCACGGAAAACTTTATAAATGTTTTGTCAATTCAGCCACTTATAAAGAGCACTTTAAGATGTCACCGATCATTTGTCTAAGTGTATCGAGCAACAAAACTTATACTCGCACTGCGTATCAGCATCCGGTTCTGGGTTTTGAGTATCTGCAGGACCAGTATTCTATCACTGATGAATATTTCTCTAAAATGGGCTTAAAAGTTCGTTTTTTCATGCCTGCGAATAGTGTGGCACCGATGGCTTTTTATCATTCCGGAGATCTGCTTGCTGATTATACTGATCTTGGACTAATCAGCTCAATCAGCACAATGGAGACTTTCCAGAAGATTTATCGCCCTGAAATTTACAATGCAAATTCAGTGGCTGGGAAAATCTATCAACCTAATCTTAAACACGAAGATTATTCACTGACTCGTGTGGATTATGACCGCGAAGAGCGCAGCCGATTGGCTGTTGAACAGGGAAAATATGCAGAAGAGCATTTCATTAAGCCTTACAAAAGTCTCCTGGAACAATGGTCTGCTAATTTTGCCCTTTAATTGATGACAACGCATTAAAATTATATTACTATGAAGAAATTATTATTACCTACCTCTATTGTTGGAAGTTTACCCAAACCTGCCTGGCTTGCACCACCCGAAAAACTTTGGTCACCATGGAAATTAGAAGGCGATCAGCTTCTTGAAGGAAAACAAGATGCTTTGCGCATTTCGCTGCAGGAACAGCAATTGGCAGATCTGGATATCATTTGTGACGGCGAGCAGACACGTCAGCATTTTGTAACGACTTTTATCGAGCATTTAAGTGGTGTAGATTTTGAAAATCGTAAGACAGTAAAAATCCGTAACCGTTATGACGCGAGTGTTCCAGTGGTTGTAGGTGAGGTTGCGCGTCAAAAAGCAGTTTTTGTTGAAGATGCTAAATTTTTACGTAAACAGACTAACAAGCCTATAAAATGGGCATTGCCAGGCCCACTGACAATGGTAGATACCTTGTACGACGACCATTATAAAAGCCGGGAAAAATTGGCGTGGGAATTTGCGAAAGCACTCAATGAAGAAGCAAGAGAACTTCAAGACGCAGGGGTAGATATTATCCAGTTTGATGAACCTGCATTTAATGTGTTCTTTGATGAAGTAAACGATTGGGGAATGGCAGCATTAGAAAGAGCCATTGAAGGTTTACACTGTCAAACTGCGGTTCATATTTGCTATGGTTATGGAATACAGGCAAATACTGATTGGAAAAAGACATTAGGTTCTGAGTGGCGACAATACGAGGAAATTTTTCCGAAAATTCAAAAATCTAAAATTGATGTAGTGTCTTTGGAGTGTCACAACTCCAATGTGCCTTTAAATTTAATGGAACTTGTTCGCGGTAAAAAAGTAATGGTCGGTGCCATTGATGTAGCAAGCAACGCTATAGAAACACCAGAAGAAGTAGCTAATACCCTGCGTAAAGCTCTTGATTTTGTAGATGCCGAAAATCTTTACCCTTCTACAAACTGCGGTATGGCCCCGCTATCTCGAAACATAGCCAGAGGCAAGTTAAGTGCTTTAAGCGCAGGAGCAGAAATTATACGTAAAGAACTTGGGATTTAGTCTCAATATATTAATAATGAATTCCGTGCCTCCACGGAGGAGTAATATTTAAACACATTGAAGAAATTATTAGAAGTATTAAAAAAAGCAGGTTTCGACGGTTTCCTGTTAATGATAGCCACCATGATTCTAATGGCTTATTTTTTGCCAAAGCCAGGTATGGTCAAAGAACCTGTTTCGCTGGAGGATACTGCCAATGCATGCGTTTCGTTGATTTTCTTGTTTTATGGCATGCGACTAAGTGCTGAGAAACTAAAAGCTGGACTTTCCAATTGGAAAATGCACATTGTCGTCCAGTTGACAACCTTTTTATTTTTTCCGCTGATTGTTTTGGCATTTCGCCCGTTATTTGTAAATAACGGCTTTGAGCTGCTTTGGCTGGGTGTATTTTTTCTGGCAGCATTGCCGTCTACAGTATCCTCTTCCGTGGTCATGGTTTCCATCGCTAAGGGAAACATTCCTGCAGCCATTTTCAATGCCAGCATTTCCAGTTTGATCGGAGTAGTCGTTACGCCTCTATGGGTTGGGCTGTTTATAGCTTCTGCGACAGGCGATTTTGATGTCACTCAAATCGTCATAAAGTTGATTCTTCAAGTTTTGCTGCCTGTCATCATTGGCATAAGTCTCAATTCCCGTTTCGGCGCCATTGCCGAAAAATACAAGAAACAGCTCAAATATTTCGATCAGGCAGTTATTCTAACGATTATCTACACGTCGTTTTGCAAGTCATTTTCCGAACATCTTTTTGAAGGCTTCACCGCACTTGAACTTGCGGGACTTGCAGCAGGGATGATGGCGTTGTTTTTTGTCGTATTCTTTTGTGTCGGATTACTGAGCCGCTTGCTTGGTTTTTCAGATGAAGACCGTATTACTGTCTTATTCTGCGGGTCTAAAAAGTCATTGGTACACGGCACAGTTATGTCAAAAGTACTTTTTCAGCACAGTACCATCACCGGCATCGTATTGCTGCCTCTTATGCTTTACCATGCCTTGCAATTGATTGCCGCTAGTATCATCGCTCAGGGTATGGCCCGGCGAAAAGAAATATAATTTTTATTTATGGCTTGGCCCTTTATCTTTTTTCGATAAAGGGCACCAAGGATGACGCTTACTACTATAAAATAATGCCTTTTAGATTTTTATACTGTAAAAATACGTTTTTCAGGTTGTTGTATTTTTAATTTGTTTAAAATAAGATTTTTGTGTTGCTTTTGATTGTATTTAAAGAATTTTATTCTAATTTAGAAATAAATTAAACCAAAATTCAAAATAAAAATTTTATGGAGCAGATAGACGCTATTGATCTTCAGTTATTAAATATACTACACGATAATTCTAAATATACTGTAAAAGAGCTTGCTAAGATGGTAAATCTTTCGGCATCGCCTGTTTTTGAGCGAATTAAAAGATTGGAAAACAATGGTTATATTAAAAAATATATAGCCTTGTTAGATGCAGAAAAACTAAACAGAGGGTTTATTGTTTTCTGTAATATCAAACTTAAACAGCACGATCGCAATATTGGCAATCAATTTGTTAGTGATATTATGAAAATAGAAGAAGTTGTGGAATGTTACAATATCTCTGGTGATTACGATTTTTTAATGAAAGTCTCCGCCAAAGACATGAAGCATTATCAGGATTTTGTTTTTAATAAATTGGGATCAGTTGAAAGTATAGGGAGTACCCAAAGTACCTTTGTTATGTCTGAGATAAAAAATCTCTACGGATAGTTCCGCGATAGTTTATTTATTTTAAATTCGCCTTAGCTTTTGTGACAGAAAATGTATTAAGTCCATTTTGGAGTTATTTTATATTTAACATCAAAAAACTGCGATAAACCAAAAGAGAAAAAATCCGATATCCTTAACGGGACTTCGAACCATCGTTCAGCTCCGATTAAATCTCAGATAAAACCACTTTTAGATTGTTTATTTCAGACAGTCTAAGGATTTTTTATTAAAAACTCGAAACATGAAAAGTTAGGTTTTCGTGTTGATCCTAAAACTGGACTAAATAGTATGAAAAAAGCATAAAAAAAACGCTAAATCGAAAGATTTAGCGTTTTTTGTAGTGACCTCGACGGGACAAATTTCTATAAATTTCATGGAAGATTTAAGAAAATTGGCATACTATATCTAGCCTCTGTCTTTAATTGGCTTTATGAATTTGGTTTAGATGTCCCGTTAGAGATTGATTAAATTTATATCTGATTTTTAATCTATTGCGCCACGATTTTGACTAAAACTAAAAATGTCGAAAATGAAACAAGTAAATTTTGCATATTTGATTCCTTATGTTTTACACATAAATTTAATAATCGAATTGAAATCAACTCAAATTTATTATGGAAAGCTGCAGATTTGGACCCAAGTCTTTTAGCATTTGATTTTCAGCATATTTTGTTTTACGAAATACCTTGTGCCACGATTCTACCACAAAACTTTGACTTGTGAAATATGTTTAAAAAATACATTACCTTTCTTTGACAAATTAGAAGGGAATTCGGGAATATTAAAACCTCCACTGCCGGCCATAATAATTTATAATTCAACTCTTGTAAGTGAATTTTATATTAATTTTTAAACTATTTTTTTTCAAATTCGAATTTTGAAAATTAAATCATTAAACAGTTGTTGCTAAATGATACTTTAAATTATGTAGACTTCAGAAACAGAAAAAGAAGGATACACCATCCTTAGATAAGTTTATGAACTCCATTATCAATATTAAAAAAAGAAAGCGTATCGGTGATAGCTAATATGCTGGGATAGCTAGGGTGGGCTTGAACTTGAAATAAAAACTCCTTTCTGTCGATATTTATATCCTCTTTTCTTAAATACTGGAATACATTATTAAAATTATCACTCATAATTCTATTATTATTGTTATTATTTTTTAATTGTTTTTTAATTTAATTAGGAGCGAAAATCTTTGTAATTTTATTAACTATATCTACCTCGTTTTCCTTCCCACCACCTCTCCATCTTCCAATTATAAAGCCATCTGGATCAATTAAAATTTTTACAGGTATGCTGGATATAAAAAAAGATTCCTCAATTTTATTATCATTATCTTGAAGTAAAATATGTTTCCAATCTGCCTGATCTTTTTCTATAGCGTCAATCCGTGACTTTCTATCTTGATCTTTTGATAAACCAACAATTTCAAAGCCCTTATTTTTATAAGTATTATACAATTTTTTTAGGTATGGGGTGTCGGCTCGACAAGGTGAGCACCAGCTTGCCCAAAAATCTAATAGTATATATTTACCATTTCTTACATTTGACAATTTAATTTCAGATTTATTTATATCTATTAAAGAAAAATCTTTTATTTTTTTTCCCAAATTATTATCAGAAAAAACGGCTAATTTTTCTTTTAATAAAATACCTCTCATACTGTTTTTTAATGTTGATGAAAGTGAGTTATAGTGGGTTTGAATTTGACCAAAATATTTCGAAGATTTTCTACCTTTTAATCTAGATAATAAAATATCCGTACTCACATATGAGTATGGATATTTCTCGATAAACTGAAATTCTTTTACTATTTCATCATCGATAGATCTATCAAAAGCATCGTCAATTACTATAATTTTTTCTTTTAAATTCTTTTGTTCGTCAATATTTTCTGTGTTATTTACGAGACAAATTTTTATAAATTTTTATATAAGATTTTAGAAAATTGGCTTATTATATGTAGGCTCTGTCTTTGATTGGCTTAAAGAATTTTGTTTGGAGTGCTGTTAGAGATTGATGTAAATTCGTACCCTATGAATTTAAAATCATTCCAGTTCATAATTTTCCAGTATTTAATTAGTGATGACATATTTTAAAATGTGATTACCAATTTTCCAAAATGTGAGCCGCTTTCAAGTCTCTTAAAAGCATCAATTGTGTCCGGAAATAAGAAGGCAGAATCTAAAATGGGATGAATTTTTTTTGCTTCGAGGGTTTGATTCATTCTTAGAAACATCTCTTTAGAACCAACGTTTATGCCCTGCAATTTAATTTGTTTGCTCATTAATTGTGCAGTATTTATATTTCCTGTCAGTCCGTTCATTATTCCTATTACAGAAATAGTGCCGTCTAACGCGACTGCTTCTATAGATTTGTTGATATGATCACTGCCAACGACTTCTACAATGTGTTTTGCACCAATTCCGTTGGTGATTTTTATGACTTCATTTTCCCATTGCGGTACACTTTTATAATTGATCAAATGGTTTATGCCCAGTTTTTTAGCACGTTCTAATTTGTCATCGCTTCCTGATAATAAAATTACATCTGCACCTGCAGCTAATGCAAACTGCATTGAAAATAGGGATACTCCGCCAGTTCCCTGTATCAATACGCTGTCGCCGGCTTTTACATTTCCTTTTTCCATTAAACCATGCCAGGCAGTTATTGCAGCGCAGGGCAGGGTAGCGGCTTCTTCATTGGTAAGATAATCAGGAACTTTAATTACTTCATTTTCTTTTAAGATAACATATTCCTGAAGCATTCCATCATTGGCATTTCCTCCCAATGAATTAACTAATTTTTCAGAAGACAGTTTTCCATCCATCCAATTGGGGAAAAATAAACCTGCGACACGATCATTTACGGATACTTCCGTTACCTGATTTCCAATTTCAACCACAATCCCTACACCATCAGAAACAGGTATTCTGCCCACTGGAGGCTTCCATTTATCAACGCCTTTAATAACCAGCAAATCCCTGTAATTTAAAGACACAGCTTTTATCTGAATTAAAATTTCGTGTGGGAGCAGTGTGGTATTATTTTTTTCAACTTGCTTTAAAGTTTCAATGCTGTAGTCCTTCGTTATTTGATAAGCTTTCATATGATTAAAAGTCAATGAGGATATACAAAATCTGATTACTAAATACAACATTCCAGACTTCGTTTCTCAATTGGCACTACAAATGTAGGGCTTAATCAAAGCTCTTAATCTGTGTTTGCCAATTGTGAGTTACTCATAAATAAGTGAGTAAGGGGTATTACAGCCTGTAAAACATTTTATTAGTTTCAGGATATAATAATTGTTTTTTTAAAGAAGAAAAAAAGCTGAAATGATAACAGATAAACCTTAAGATCTTTTCAGTGAAGTAGTTGGCTGAATACGAATTTCATAAGGAATATGCTGTTTGCCCCAATTACAAAGTTCATGCAAGACTTTAACTAATTCCTGTCCACTGTCTGTAATACTGTATTCTACACGAAGTGGAATTTCTTTAAAAACTTCTTTTTCAATTAATTTTTCCGCAACCAATTCGTTTAAAACTTTGGAAAGCACATTATCCGAAATGCCATTTAAACATTCCTTCAAACCAGAAAAACGTGTAACATCTTGTTTTATAAGTACCAAAATCTCCGAGACCCATCTTTTTCCAATAATACGTACTACCTTGTTTAAAGTGCATCTTTCATCAAGGTAATATTCATTTAAAGTATTTGTAGAATTTAATTTCTTTGTGCTCATAATATATTTTAGTTAATGGCAGTCAACATAAGAAAGTCTAAACAAAAATAATTAAAATTTTTCCAATGTACTTTATTAATTCAATTGGCCTTAAAACAAATCAGACAATGTATAATTGATTTAAATAAAATAAGCTATTTCTCCTTTTGGTACACGCCACTCAATATCCCGTACCGAAATAGGTCCGATAATCTGATTATTGTCTTTTAGAAATATTCCGCCGGCTAAACCTTTATTTTTCTGCCAGTCAAGACTTTTCTGTTCGAGTTATTTTTCAAGTGATTCGGATGTAGAATTATTTTAAGCATAGTAGCAAAATAATCTAATAGCTGTTCGTAATTTCCACTTCAATTACAAGACAAATTTTCAGTATCGTTCCTCTTATACCGTCTTAATTTTTCGTGATAATTAGTTTCTCCAAATATTAATATATGTTCCAAATTTTAATTATTGTTTCATTTTATAATATGCAACGATTTTTTTGGTCAAATAAGTTAATTTTCTTACATTTTCATTTCCTTTGTATACTTTTTGAATGTAATATTCATATAATTTCCTACCTGCACTATTCTATAAAGTTCTACCTGATAATTTGTAATCTCTGCCTATTGACTTATTTTCTGCTTATTATTATTTCTGTTCGAAGCGGAACCATTTAAACTAGATCATTTAACAGTTGTATTAAAATACTAATCCAGCTTATTGAAATTTATCTGGCAATTAATCAAAATAAATCAATTATGAAAATAACATTACTTTCCTTCTTTTTGATATTGACGGCTATTGCAAGTTATGCACAGCAGGATGCGCAGTATACCCAATATATGTATAACACGATAAATATTAATCCAGCTTATGCAGGTTCTCGTGGCGCTTTGAGCATTTTTGGCTTGTATAGTACACAATGGGTCGGGCTGGATGGAGCTCCTGAAACAAGTGCCTTTTCAGTTAATACGCCTATCAACAATAGTAAACTGGGAATTGGTGCTTCGTTGGTAAATGATAAAATCGGGCCAACAAATGAGAATAATATTTCTGTTGATCTCTCTTATACCATCCAGACATCCGCTAGTTTCAAACTTTCATTTGGTATTAAAGGGACAGCGAATATCTTCAATTTGGATGTGAGTAAACTGAATCCGGAAGATCAGGGAGATCCTCAATTTCAGGATTTAGATAATAAATTCTCACCCAATGTGGGAGCCGGGATTTATTGGCACTCTGATAAGGCTTACATTGGTTTTTCGGTACCAAACTTTATAGAAACCAATCGATATGATGATAATGATGTAGCGATTTACAAAGATAAAATCAATTATTATTTGATGGCGGGTTATGTTTTTAATCTCGATAAATACCAATACATAAAATTTAAGCCTGCTGTACTTACCAAAATGGTAGAAGGCGCAACCACTTCAGGTAGATATATCAGCCAATTTTATGTTCTATGACAAATTTGTAGTAGGTCTGGCTTACAGATGGAGCGCTTCATTGAGTGCTATGGTTGGATTTCAGATTACCGACGGACTTTATTTAGGTTATGGTTATGATCGTGAAACCACAAACTTAAATAATTACAATTCAGGATCACACGAGATATTCCTTCGTTATGAATTCTTCAAAAACTATGGTAAAATGACAACTTCTCGTTTCTTCTAAAAAAATGCGTGATGAAAAACTATATACTATTTGGCCTGCTGTTTCTAAGTATTTTCAAATTTGAGGTTTATGCTCAAAAGTCAAAAGTTGCTGCTGGTGATAGAAAATATGAAAAGTACGCTTATATCGATGCCATTAAGACTTATGAAATAGTTGCAAACAAAGGATATAAGTCTGCGGATATGTTTCAGAAATTGGGCAATTCCTATTATTTTAATTCCAATTTTGAAGGAGCTGTAAAATGGTACGAAGCCTTATTTGCTATGAATACTGCTATTGAACCGGAATACTATTACCGATATGCACAGTCTTTAAGAGCAACGGGGCAAACAGATAAAGCCGATACAATCCTTCAGGAATTTGCTTCAGAAAATAAAAACGATAGCCGAGGAATATTATCTCAGGGGAAAAGAAATTATCTGGCAAGGGATATGGCGAAACTCAGCTTGTAAACAAATGTGCCGATGGTGTTGCGTGTACAGAAGATGAACATCAGGAAAACAGACGAAGCGAATTTATTATAACTGATTTGTAACAGATACAGTCCCGCTATAACAGTAAAACAATTAATCAAATCATTAACCAGATATAATCAAAGATTTTACCCTTTAAAATTTTACAGACAGATGCGTTAATTTTTAATCAAAAAGTAAAGCCATGGAGTTAAAAAAAAGAATTTTAGTAATTTTTGCAATAGTGGGATTTTACTCTGTTTCCCATTCGCAAGTAGGAGTAGGAACGTTATCTCCAGCTAGTTCAGCACAACTGGATATAACTTCTGCAAATAAAGGATTGCTTATACCAAGAATATCCCTGACAGGAACAACAAATCAAAATCCCGTTACAGGCTCTTTAATAAACAGTTTGTTAGTTTACAATACAGCGACTGTAAATGATGTGAGCCCTGGTTTTTATTATTGGGAGGTAAATAAATGGGTTAGAATTATGGCGCAGAGCGATCCTGAAATCTTAACTTCATTAAACTACGATGTAGTGAATAATCGGTTAATATATCTGGATGAAAAAGGAATTACTACCGTTTTGCAACTTAAAGGACAGGTGGGGCCTGAGGGGCCTCAAGGGCCTACTGGATTGACGGGAGCAACTGGACCACAGGGACCACAGGGAATTCCTGGTAACGATGGAGCAACAGGACCTCAAGGACCTATTGGATTGACGGGAGCGACAGGACCTCAGGGGCTTACCGGAAATGATGGAGCCACAGGACCGCAGGGGCCAATCGGATTGACTGGATCAACTGGGCCTCAGGGACCAATTGGATTAACTGGTACAATAGGTCCACAAGGTATCCCGGGGAACGACGGTGCAGTTGGTCCTCAGGGTCCACAAGGACTTCCAGGAAATGATGGCACAATAGGACCAGCAGGTCCACAAGGTCCAATAGGATTAACGGGACCAGCAGGTCCACAGGGAATTCCAGGAAATGATGGAGCTATAGGCCCACAAGGGGGTATCGGTTTAATTATTAATGGTACAAATACAACTGTGACAGGGACAGGAACGGCAGTTGATCCTTACCAAATCAATACGCCGTTTCCGCCAACAACTGTATCTAATACTTCTTTGAATAATACTTTAAGTACCACTGTAAATGGTGTGGTAAGTTCAGGAGCCCCAATTGTAAACAGTAACATAGTAAGTTTAACAGGATCAAGTCTGACCACTACAGTAAACGGCGTTGCCAGTACAGCTTTGGATTTGGCACCGGCAATTGCAGCTGGACAAATCACCACCAATCTTGGCCAGGCTGCCGCAACCGGAATTATTACCTATACCAACGAAGAGGGAACAGCTCAAACCGCTTTGCTTACAAGCACCGATCCGGGAAATATAATTGCTATAGGAACTGATGGCGGAGCTTTACTGACTGCTGCGGACATTCCGGCCGTTACAAGTGTTTCCAATGCATCAACTGTAAATACATCAACGGTAACGGTAAATGGCGTTGTAAGTTCAGGCGCCCCAATTGTAAATACTAATGAAACTTCTATCATCGGAACTAATTTGATAACAAGTGTAAATGATGTGGCTAGTGCTCCTTTAGATTTGACACCATTACTTCGTTCCGGAACTACCAATGTTTTAGAAAGTATAAATGGCAATCTTTTCTCAATTGTAAATGGAGTAGCAACAAATCCAACCCCAGTGTTATTTAGTGCCACTAACGGCCTTAATTCGACTGATGGAAAGGTAGGTTTAGGAGGTACGCTTAATACTTCAACGGTAATAAATACTTCTGCAATTAATACATTGGCTATTACAGGATTGCAAAGTGGTATCCCTTCAGATAATATTGTAGTGGTAAATGCAGGTGGTGTTCTACGAACAATATCGCCAACTTCTATAGGAGCGATTACCTCAGTTTCAAATACCTCTCAGGATAATAATTTAAATACCACTGTAAATGGGGTTCAGGGTGACGATGTAAACATTATCAACTCAAATAGTTTAGATTTAGTAAACGGATCACAATTGGTTTCGAATGTGAACGGCGTTCCCTCACAGCCCGTACCTATTTTAATAAAGGCTGTTAATGGACTTACTTCTGATCCATTCCAAGGTGGTGTTGTTGAATTAGGAGGGCCTTTGGAACATCAAACTGAGATAATCACAAACGGTCAGCCTTTTATAATTTCAGGGCTTCCGCCGGGTTCGTCAGCGGATAATATTATCGTCAGCGATCCACTTGGTATACTAAGAACTGCTCCACGTATTGCAGCATTTTCGGCTAAAACTCCAATTATAATAGGGGCAACCGTCACAGCGCCATCGAAAGCATCTTCACCAGAGAATGATTTTATACGTTACCGTGAACTTGGGAATAATGAGGTTGAAGTAGATTTCTTATATTCGGCAACAGACCCGACAGGGGCAACAACAGGTACTGGGGATTATTTGTTTACATTGCCAGGCGGCCTTCTATTTAACCTAATTGAACATCCCTTGTATACTGGACCTATTGCATCAGGTAATGCAAGCATAGCATTTTCAATTAGGAATGTCTGTTCAATAATTGTAGCTGGAAACCTTAATTTTAGCAGCTATAGTTTTATAATTCCTTTTAGCCCAAACCAATTTCGGATAGCTAATTATATATCGGGGCCGTTTGCTGTTAACGATGCTTTTTATCCGCTAAGCAGTAATAATGAAGCGTTAGGGGGGAGTTTTGTATTTGTAAAACAATAAAGCTAATTTTTAATTAAATCCAAAGATTATGAAAAATGAGACTTTAACTTATATCACAAGTATTCTAACGACCTTTTCCTTCTTTGAAGGTCATGCTCAGCTTATCAATCAGGGAGCGCTAAAAGTAAATGATGGGACACTGGTATCGGTATTTTTTGATTATAAAAATACGACAGACGGAAATTTTATCAATGATGGCGAAGTGCATATTTTTGAAAACTGGGCCAATGACGGCATAGTGTCTTATAGTAATACCGCTGACGGGAAAACTTTTTTCACAGGTTCAACCGAGCAAATTATCGAAGGCCTGAAACAGTCCGATTTTCAAAATATAATATTTGATAATACGACAACAGCAATGCCTTTTCATTTGGCCTCGACCCTTTCAGTGGGCAGGCTCGCAGACTTTAAAAACGGAATTGTTAACGCAGAAGATTATGACGGTCTTGTTATTTTTAAGGAAGGTGCATTTCATACCAACGTGTCCGGTAAAAGTTTTATAGACGGAAAAACCGAGAATAATATCGATGCGCCTTTTGAATTTCCGGTTGGTGATGCGCTGCATTACAGACCAGCATTCTATTCGTCCAATTCTTCTGAGCGGACAGTTTATACCTCTGAGTACTTATATAAAAACGCTACTGTACTTTATCCGAATACCAGTAAGGAGGAAAGTATTGTAAGTATTAACGATGCAGAATATTGGGAAATTACACAAAATCAGGGAACTGAAAAGATAGTTTTGAGCCTTACTTTGAGTACTAGTACAACTCCATCCGTTTTTTTTGAAGATGATACGGAAACCACACTTGCAATAGTTCGCTGGGATGCAGGAATTTCTAAATGGGTTAACGACGGAGGTGTTGCAACTGATGCCATCTCTGGTTCAGCGTATTCGAAATTAGTAACATCACAGGTTAATGGCTATGGAGTTTTTACAATAGGCCTTGTTAAAAAAGAAATTCCTGATAATGAACTTATAATTTATAATGCAATTTCTCCAAACGGTGATGATTTTAATGACAGTTTCAGAATTAAAGGAATCGATAAGTATCCGGACAATACAGTCGAAATATACAATAGATGGGGAGTGAAAGTGTATGAGGCAAAATCCTATAACGAAAGTACTGTTATGTTCAGTGGATATTCAAACGGAAGAACTACAGTCAGTCGCGACGAAAAGCTGCCGGCAGGAACTTATTTCTATATTTTAAATTACAATAATGGGACAGGCTATGTTAAGCGAATTGGCTATTTATATGTTGATAACCAATAAGATATTATGGTATTGAACAAAAAAGAGGGAGTCTCAAAACTATGAGATTCCCTCTTTTATTTTTTTCTTTAACAGAAAATCATCAGAAACTGAGCAAGTATCTTTTCAATATTGGTTATAACGCCAAATTTGTTGCAGAATTCTCAACAAATTTGTCAATTTTTGAGTTCTGAGACAGCCTCTTTTTTATATGTCTTGAATAAATTATCCGTTCAAAGCTTCTGCTCCACCAACGATCTCAAGGATTTCGTTTGTAATAGATGCCTGACGTGCTTTATTGTAAGTCAATTTCAATTGGTTTCTTAATTCAGTTGCGTTGTCAGTTGCTTTGTGCATTGCTGTCATACGCGCTCCGTGTTCTGAAGCAAATGAATCACGAATACCTTTGTACAATTGTGTTTTTAATGATTTAGGAATCAATGTTAACACAATTTCTTCTTTTGAAGGTTCAAAAATATAATCTCCTGTAGAAGCCGGTACATCAGATTTAATTGGTGCCAACGGTAAAAATTGTTCTGTTTGAACGATTTGTGTCGCAGCATTTTTAAACTGATTGTAAATCAATTCGATTCTGTCGTATTCTCCAGATAAAAATTTCTGAGTTAAGTTATCAGCAATTCCGGCAACATTTTCAAAAGTTAAATGATCGAAAATTGCATTATGGTGACCGTGAACTTTATGAGATTTACTTAATACATCATTTCCTTTTTTACCAATAGGAAAAACATCAACTTGTTTTCCGGCATAAAAAGCAGAACGATTTTTAACCTCTTTAATAATATTTGAATTGAATGCACCACATAAACCTCTGTTTGAAGTTATAGCTACAAGCAATACTTTTTTTACTTCACGTTGTGTTGTATAATCTCCTCCAACTTCACCATCAAGTGTAGCAGAAAGGTTTTGCAACAACTCCGTTAATTTCTCGGCATAAGGGCGCATTGCAGTGATTGCATCTTGTGCTTTCTTAAGCTTTGCAGCAGAAACCATTTTCATTGCCGATGTAATTTGCATCGTCGATGAAACGGAAGTAATTCTATTACGGATTTCCTTTAAATTTGCCATTAATTTTATGTTTATTGTTTGTTGCTTTTAGTTTATTGTTGGGCGAACCACCCAACAATAAACTAAAAACTATAAACTAATATTTAGATATATTTTGCTGAAATTTCTTTTGCTGCTTTTTCGATAACATCAGTAATGTTGTCATCAAGTTTACCAGCTTTCAAAGCGTTAAGCGTATCTTTATGTTTACTGTTTAAGTAAGCCAAGAAATCAGCTTCAAACTCTTTTACTTTATTTACAGGAACGTTTCTTAATAAGTTTTTAGAACCTGCATAAATAATAGCTACTTGATTTTCTACAGTATAAGGATCATTTAAACCTTGTTTCAAGATTTCAACGTTTCTTTTACCTTTTTCAATTACGTTTAAAGTAACTGAATCCAAGTCAGAACCAAATTTAGCGAAAGCTTCTAATTCACGGAATTGAGCCTGGTCTAATTTTAAAGTTCCTGAAACTTTTTTCATTGATTTAATCTGAGCATTACCTCCAACACGAGATACAGAAATACCTACGTTGATAGCTGGACGAACTCCAGAGTTGAACAAATCTCCATCAAGGAAAATCTGACCATCAGTAATCGAAATTACGTTTGTTGGGATATATGCAGAAACGTCACCAGCCTGAGTTTCGATAATTGGCAATGCAGTTAATGAACCACCACCTTTTACGATAGACTTGATAGAATCTGGTAAATCGTTCATGTTTTTAGCAATTCCGTCATCAGCAATTACTTTACAAGCACGCTCTAATAAACGAGAGTGTAAGTAAAAAACGTCTCCAGGATAAGCCTCACGTCCCGGTGGTCTTCTTAATAAAAGAGAAACCTCACGGTAAGCAACAGCTTGTTTAGATAAATCATCATACACAATAAGTGCAGGACGACCTGAATCTCTAAAGTATTCTCCAATTGCAGCACCTGCGAAAGGAGCATAAACTTGCATTGGAGCTGGATCAGAAGCGTTAGCTGCAACAATAACTGTATAAGCCATTGCACCTTTTTCTTCTAACATTTTAGCGATTCCCGCTACAGTTGAAGCTTTTTGCCCAATTGCAACATATATACAAAATACAGGTTTTCCTGCATCGTAAAATTCTTTTTGATTTAAGATCGTATCGATACAAACAGTTGATTTACCTGTTTGACGGTCACCAATAACAAGCTCACGTTGTCCACGACCAACCGGGATCATAGCATCTACTGCTTTTACTCCTGTTTGTAATGGCTCAGTAACTGGCTGACGGAAGATAACTCCAGGAGCTTTTCTTTCTAAAGGCATTTCGTATAAGTCTCCACCAATTGGTCCTTTTCCATCAATTGGAAAACCAAGAGTGTTTACTACACGTCCTACCATTTGCTCACCTACTTTAAGAGAAGCGATACGTTGTGTTCTTTTTGCTGTTGATCCTTCTTTGATTCCAGTTGATGGTCCTAAAAGTACCACACCAACATTGTCTTCTTCAAGGTTCAATACAATAGCTTCAAGTCCGTTGTCAAATTCAACTAACTCACCATATTGTACATTCGATAGCCCGTAAATACGAGCAATACCGTCTCCAACTTGAAGTACTGTTCCTACTTCTTCTAGCGTAGCACCAGATTCAAAACCTTCTACTTGCTTTCTTAATATTGCTGAAATTTCAGCAGGTTTGATTTCCGCCATCTTAATTTATAATTTAGACACTTTTATGTGTAATAAAACTAATTACTTAACTCTCTTTTTAATACCTGCAATCTGTTTGCAACAGAAGCATTGTATTGTTGATCACCTATTCTTAAAATAAATCCCCCAATAATTGATGGATCTACGATATTTTCTATTGTTACTTTTTTATCTGACAGTGTAGCTACTTTTGCTAAAACTTTAGCTTCTAAAGCTTCGTCCATAGGAATCGCTGTTGTAACTTTTGCTACTTCAACTCCATTACCTTCATCAAATAATTTTTTATATTCTAAAGCAATTGCTTCCAGAATTTCAAATCTTTTGTTTTCAAACAATAAATGAAACAAACCTTTAGTTACTCCATTTACATCTGCAAAAACTTCTGTAAGAGCACTTTCTTTAACTTCAACTTTTGTAGTTGGGTTTTGGATAAATGTACTCAATTCCAGATTTGTATCAATTGCTGTTGCAATCGACTTCATATCGTTATTGACAGCTTCGGCAACACCTTTAGAGTTTGCTAAGTCTAGAATTGCTTTTGCATAACGAATTGCTGCTCTTGTACTTGCCATAATCTTAGTTTAACTTTACGTCACCTAACATTTTCTCAACTAATTTAGTTTGAGATTCTTTGTTAGATAGTTCTTCTTTCAACAATTTTTCAGCAATGCTTAATGATAAAGTCGAAACTTGTAATTTCAATTCAGCCATAGCAGCATTTTTTTCACTTTCGATAGCCGCTTTCGCCTGAGCGATCATTTTTTGACCAGCTTCTTGTGCTTCGTTTTTAGAATCAGCAATCATTTTCTCTTTCATTTCACGAGCTTCTTTAAGCATCGCGTCACGTTCTGCACGAGCTTCATTCAAAATTCTTTGATTGTCAGCTTGCAAATTTTCCATTTCTCTCTTTGCATTTTCAGCAGAAAGTAATGCATTTTTAATACCTTCTTCTCTTGCGGTGATAGATTCCATAATTGGTTTCCAGGCAAATTTTACTAAAAGTAAAATTAAAACCAACAAGATTAAAGCTTGCCAAAAGAATAAACCGAATGAAAAATCGTTAATTAACTTATCCATTTTATAACTATATTAAATATTTAATTTCTTTTTTTAAAAGTAACAACACCTTTAACCAACCGTTAAAGATGTTGTTAGTTCTTTCTTTATTATTTTCCTAAGATTAAAGCAGCAAATGCTAAACCTTCTAATAAAGCCGCGATAATAATCATCGCAGTTTGAATTTTACCAGCAGCTTCTGGCTGACGAGCAATAGCGTCCATAGCAGATCCACCGATTTTACCTAAACCTAAACCTGCTCCGATTACTACTAATCCAGCACCTACTAAAGTTGGAATTGTTCCCATAACTATTTATATATATAAAATTAAACTTCTAATTAAATGATTGCAGTTTCATCTTCGTGATGATGTGCGTGATCATGATCCTGAACAGCCATACCAATAAACAATGAAGATAACATGGTGAAAATGAATGCCTGTAAAAATGCAACTAAAACTTCGATAACCGAAATAAATAATGTTAATCCTAAAGAGATTGGCAAATCTGCAGCTAAATTTTTACCTACAAAGATCATTGCGATCAAACTCATAATCACTACGTGACCTGCAGTAATATTTGCATACAAACGAATTAATAACGCAAATGGTTTTGTTAATGTTCCTAAGATTTCAATTGGAGCTAAAATAATTTTCATTGGTACAGGAACTCCCGGCATCCAGAAAATGTGTCCCCAATAATCTTTGTTTGCACTAAATTGTGTAATGATGAAAGTAAATGCAGCCAAACAAACTGTGATGGCAATATTTCCTGTAACGTTAATTCCTAGTGGAGTCATACCTAATAAGTTCAACAACCATACAAAGAAAAATACAGTTAACAGGTAACCCATATATTTTCTGTATTTTTTCTCTCCGATATTAGGAATAGCAATTTCGTCTCTAATGAAAATAATAAGAGGTTCTAACACTCTTCCAAATCCAGTTGGGATTGGTCCTTTTTTATATGATTTTGCTAAACCAGTAAACATTATAAATAATAGTACTGCAACAAAAAGCATTGACACTACATTTTTTGTAATAGAAAAATCTAATGGCTTTTCATTTTCAGGATGTCCGTGCTCATTAAAAGTAATGGTACCGGCAGCGTCTGTTTTGTAGATTTTACCGTGAACTAGTTTGTAGAAGTTTCCATCAACTTCTGCAACTTCTTCACCGTGGTGTAATTTTGAAGAAGAGAAAATTTTCAATCCTCCGTCAATAAGAATAACTGGTAATGAGAAACCATAATGTTTATTTTCTTTTTCATCTGAAAAGAAAACAAAATCATGAGAATCTTGTAAGTGATGATCAATAAAAGCGTCTACTTTAGCTTTTGGATCCAGAGCTTCATGCTCACCTTCTACAGGAGCGTTATGTGAAATTACTTTCTCTTCATGAGCAGTTTCAGTCTGTACATGCGTTGAGTCATTCTCTGAATTTGCAAAACTCATTACTGGAGAACAAGCTACTAAAGCTGCAAGAATAAATTTGAGCGGTTTGTTTGAAATCACCATATCTGTTAAAAATCTTATTTTTTACGTTTCTAAAATTTGGTGCAAAGGTACATTTTTTATTAATATTCAAAAGGATATGAAAAATTATTTTTGAACCTTCTTTTACAGAATCGCTATTTTAACGCTTTTCATTTAATAATCGGGCAGTTAAAAGCGTCTCAAATAACAAAAACAAAATAAATGTTATAAAAAAACTGATTTTTTCAACCATGACCTCTGCACTATGGTTTTCCAAAATCGGTCTTAAAATTAAGTATCCTATTAACATTTGAGTAAAAGTTCCGAATAAAAATGCCATCCCCACAATCTCAAAATTCTTCTTTTTTACTATTAATAATATAAGGTATAATAATGCTGATAATCCGAAAAAAATCAAATACAAAAATTCAATACCATAATAAAAGGTTTTGGTATTTAAATCCAAAACTAAAAAAGCTGCTTTATGCAACACATAAGCTGCTAAAGCAAAAAAGAATAAATATAAAATGGGTTTGTAATTTTTTAAAAGCATTCAGAAAATAATTTTACGCAAAGATGCAATTTTTATCAAGTGTTTTTAATGACAAAAATCACTTTGTTTTATTTATATCATTAACCTGACGAATTACATTATATAAGGCAAGTCCAACACCAAGCATTACAAAAATTGTATTGTAATATACTTTTGGACTAGGATGCTTTTCATCTAACCATGTTCCGAAGTATGAGAACACGAAAATAATGATTCCCATTTGAACGGGAATATTAATAAGCGGCATCCATTTATTCCTTCTATTTTTGTTCGGTTCCTTTTCCATCTTTTAGCGTTACTTCTTTTGGATTATTTGTTAACATGGTACAGGTCGCTGTAAAATCAGCCCCGGGTTCGATAGAAAGTTTACCAACAGCAACTTCGCCATGAATTTGTGCAGATGCCTTTATATTAAGGACTTCTAAAACTTTAATTTTTCCCTGAAATTCTCCTTCGATATCAGCGTTATTACAAACAATTTCTCCTCTTACAACGCCCGAGGCGCCTATAACTAATTTTCCTTGCGAAGTAAAATTTCCTATCAATTCACCGTCTAATCTAAAATCGGCTTTAGAAACGATATCACCTATTATAGAGGTGCCTTCTACAATTCTATTTGTTTTACCTAAGAGTTCTGTTCCGTTTTTTTTAACTTTATCAAACATGATTATGGGGATTATGGGGTTTTGGGGGCTAAGTAGGCGTCGAGATTCTTTTTAATTTGAATCAGCTTATAATTATCACTCGAAATGATAATTGGCTGATTTGATATTAGATACTTTTTATCATCCTTAAAAACTCCTGAAACATCTTTGGCATAAGCCTCTGATTTTAAACCATGAACCACTATAAAACTTTCTGTTTTGTTGTATCTGTCAAAAGAAGTTGTTAATCTCTCATAATTTTCAACTAACAAAAATACTTTAATTGCCTCTTCGATTTTTTTACGGGTTTTAGAATCGTTATTAGGAACTAAATATAAAATTTTCCAGTTTTTATTATCAACTGAAGTAAAATCCAGTTTTTCTAAACCAGGAATTTGCTTTTCTAAAATTTCTCTTGCGTTTTTACCTTCATCACTATTTGGATAATTATCAGCAACTGTCTCTAAACCATTTTTATATGCGGCAAGACCATTTACCTTTCCTAAAGTGTTTGCTTTTAGTAATTCATATTTAGAAACAATTTCGTCACCAGAATACTGATTGATCAGATTATCAATATTATCCAAAACGGTATCAAACTGTTCTTCCTGAAATAGTTTATACCATTTTTTATACTCTTTATCTGCAGATGCCAAATCTTCGGAGTTGGTATTGTTTAAAAGTTGTGCATACCTCGAATTTGGATATTTAGAACTAATATCCATTTTTATAGCTTCGGCTTTTGCCGGATTTGTAATCTCGTATATTTTATACAAATTATACATCGATGGCAAAATCAATTTCTCCTCCGGATTATTTTGTAATAACTGTTCTAGTTTAGCACTAGCCAAATTATATTCCTTAAATTTCTCTTTATAAATAAGTCCTAATTGGTAGTAGGCAAAATTACGTTCTATACCAATACTATCCATCGCAGCTAGCGTTTTTGGAAGTTGTTCTTCGTAAAATTCGGTTGTATATTTTTCAATAACAACAGAATCTTTTAGTTTATTCGCCGCATCCAGATCATTATTTATAGAATCATTCATTGCGGCATTATTGGCAGATTTTACTGCAGCCAATCTCCAATTTCCGCCCAAAGTCCTGTTACCCCACAATTTCTTGAATTGTAATTTTCCGTAGGCAACTGTTGTTGGATTATAAAAATAAAATGTACTTGCAGTATTATTTCCTGATGGCGGCAAAATACCTTCAGGATCTGAAGGTGGTTTACCTATAGAATTAGGATTTATAGCCGTTGGCTCATTACCGGAATTTGTATTACGATCTATGTTGGCTAATCTCTCCTTCTCTTTTTCTTCGAGAATACGTTTTGCTTCATCTTTCTTTTTAAGCTCGGTAATGTAATTTTCAAAATATAATTTTCTGTCGGGTGCAGGTAAACCGTATACCTTAATTATACTGTCATTACGTTTTGCAATTCCTTCGTACTTAATTACGTTATCTAAATTTTTTCTGTTTTTTTGAATAAAAGCATACTCCCTGGTTTTAGGGTCTAATTTTACCAATGTGCTGTCGTAGTATTTGGCTGCCATTGTATAATCAGTATTTTTAAAATACATGTTTCCAATATTTCGATAAGTCGAAGCAATCAAATAGGGATCTTTAGATTTCCTGAACAATGATTTATTATAAAATATCAGAGCACTATCCTGTACTTTATAATTATCATAAAATACACCCATTTGATAAAACAAAATATCATAATAAGGTCGGTTTTCACGATCTGTAACTAGATTCTTATAAGCCTTAAGAAACATTTGCTTATTATCATTTTTATAATCAAACATTTCGGCTTTTTTGGCATAAGCGTGCATCATATATTTACGATCGGCTTTTCTATTCATGTCGATTACGCCGTTATAAAAATAATTTGCACTGTCTTTTTTACCGGCTTCCTGATACATTTGGCCTAAAATAAAACGATAACGCGCACGGTCTTCATTTACTTTTGTAAATTCTTCGGCAATTCTAAGTTTGACAACTGCACTGTCTTTTTGTTCTAAATTTAAAAAAGCTTCTGCTAATAAAGCATTTGCATCCGAAAAAGTTTGTTTGTCTAAATCTATATTTTTTAATAAAAGCTTAATATTCTTTAAAACAATAGCTTCATTCCCTAAACGCATATTTGTTTTTTCGCGCCAAATTTTTGCCGTATAAATATTACTGCTGTTAGGATATTTATACAAAATATAATTGAATGCTTCAAGAGCCGGAATAAAGCGCTGATCATAATATCGCGCTTTTCCCAGCATCAAATAAGCTTCATCAATTTGTGAATTTCGTTCTCTTCCTCCAATATTCATGGAGTGTTTCTGGATGGCTTTTGTTGCCTTGGTTTCTGCCTTTTCAAAGTCTGGATTTTTAGCTTTTTCTTCTTCAGAAAAATTTTCATCGACTTGCATTTTTTCTATAGGCAAGGTCTTCCAGAAATTATCCTGATCATTGGCCTGTATGGACTTTAACCCTTTCTCAAGGCCAATGCCACCGTTATACAAAATGTTGTATTTTGTACTTAAGGCATGTGAGTTTCTGGATAAAAAAGTATTTTTCTTGGTAGAACAGGCTATCAAAAGAAACAAAAAGACCAGAAAAAAACTATATTTAAGAGTATTCTTTTTCAATAGAAAAGAGTTTAAATCAATTAACTTCTAAAAAGGTTTTTTAGTATATTGACTTGTAAAAATACGCTTCTTTTTGAAATATAGAAATTTAAACCGAAAAAAACGATTCCAGTTCTTGTAAGGTTTCTTTTGAAGTTTGAATATCTTTTACCACTTCGCCTTTATTAAGAGCCACAATTCTATCGCAAACCTCTACTGTATGCTGCAAATCATGACTGGAAACCAATACAGTAACATTTGGATTATCGGCTAAATCTTTTATTATTTTTTTAAGTCGGCTTACCGTTGTTGGATCTAAATTGGCAAAAGGTTCGTCTAAGATTACCACTTCAGGATTACCTATAAGTGTGGCAATTATCCCCACTTTTTTCTGATTCCCTTTTGATAAATCTCTTAAATATTTTTTATTATTCAGGATCTCTCCATTAAAAAATTCTTCATGCTGCTTCAATAAAGCATCTATATCGGCTTTATTTTGATGGCGTAAATCTCCAATAAAATAAAAATATTCTTCTGGTGTTAAATAGCCTATCAAAAAACTTTCATCAAGAAAAGATCCTGTAAAAGATTTCCAGTTTTCACTAGTATTTACCTGAATAGAATTGCTTGTGATATTTCCTGTCGAAGGCTGAATAAGATCTAATAACAAACTAAATAAAGTTGTTTTTCCTGCACCGTTATTGCCCACTAAGCCAAAGCTTTGTCCTTTTGGAATTTCAAGATTATTAATATTTAAAACTGTTGTTCCGTTATATTGTTTTGAAAGTTGATTTACTTGTATCATGATGATGTTAGATTTTAGATTGCTGATTTTAGATTTAAAAATCTTCAGCATGTTTTTTTAATATTTCGATTCTATTTTGATAATTATCTCATTATCAAATTGAATTATTTTCTAATTTAATTCTTTTGTTTATAAGCACTAATCGTACTGTATTTCTCTATTTTATATCTTTTTTCGATCAAAGAAAAAACTTTGTCTTTTAAGATAAAACCTAAAACTCCGGCTCCTGCAACTAATGCTAAACCGATGGTTTTATTTCCTAAATAAAGACCAATGCCATAAAGTCCCAGAGGCAATAATAGTTTTGGTAAAGTCAATAACATAGCACTAACATTAAAGGCTTTTTTATCTCCAAAAGCGCCTCCGGCCGAACTTAAATCAATAGGCGTTTTTGTAAATGCTCCGCCTAAAAGCACTAAGTGTGAGTTTACACCAATATTATAAATGGCTCCAATAACAATAGTTAAATAAATTTCCCATCCGAAGAAAAGATAAAAAGAAGCAATAATGGTTGAAATAATAGTACCAATAACAATAAGCCACCATTTTGAAGTAATATAACCGCGATACGGAATATTTTGTGTCATCATTAATTGATAATAGGAACTATCCCAACTTGGTACAAACTGACCAAAGACAAATAAAAATCCTCCCGAAACAAAGATTCCTGCAAAAATATGCATGACCTCAGGCTGATGTGTGTTTCCGAAAAAGATAAATCCGTAGAACAAAAAGAAAACACTCATAAATATGGTTGTCTTTGACCTTTTGTTTCTCTTAATCAATTTAATATCATTTTTTAGAAACGTTCCTAAAGTTCCAAACTGATTGAGCCAGGAAAGATTTTCGGTTGTAGCAATATCTTCTTTCTTAGAAAGTCCGGCATCTAAAAACAGATTGTTTTTGAAATACTTAAAGGTAAATAAATACAATCCGGTTAACACCAAAACTGGAATTATAAACAATCCCTTTGTGGCATAAAACCCCTGAAAAACAGGCGTTGTAAAGGCTGTAATATCAAATACTTTGTAATATTGCGCCGCTGCCAAAGCCAAAATTATTCCGATAAAAACAACAAATAATTTATCGATCTTGCTTAAAATAATATTCAGGAAATTATTGATATATATTAAAGAAAATGCCGCTAAAAGCCAAAAAACAATTCCTGTAATATGATAACCTTCCATGGCTAACACAATCGAAAAAGGAACAAAGAAAAGGGCATGAACCCAATTAAAAAAAGACAAAGCTGTTTTGCCTAGTGAGAAATGAACAATGGTTGGTTTTTTGAAAGGTAAAACTAATAATGGTTTGATATTCAATACCGGAATTGCCTGCATTAACAAACGAACTACAAGATCAAACAGAAAATAATAAATTAGAAATTGATTGATAGTCGATAAGGGTTCGAGATTCATTTTTCGTAATATATAAAATGCTCCAACGCCCATTCCGATAAAAAGTACCGAGAAATAGACCATCAAGAAACCAATTAAAATTTTCATTGCCACATTTAGACCTAATGACGCAGATCTTGTAAAGGCTTTCCATTCGAGATAAATAAATTTTTTAATCATGGTTATTTGGTTTTCAGTTTTGTAGTAAGAGATCAAATGTAAGTAAACGTTACAAAAAAAGTTAAAAATAATTATTTCGTGCCTGACATTTAATCTCCGTTTGCTACTTTTGCATAAAATATACCATCATGCCTTCATTCTTAAAACTTATAATTAAAGAGGTAAAACGCGAAACAAACGACGCGGTTTCTGTACTTTTTAATGTTCCCGAAGAACTAAAACCAGACTATAAATTTATAGCCGGGCAATACATAAATTTAAAATTAACTCTTGATAATCAAGAAATTCGCCGTGCATATTCTATTTGCTCTGCACCAGAAAGCGGCGAATTGCGAATTGCTGTAAAAGCTGTAAAAAACGGTTTGTTTTCTCAGTTTGCAAATACCAGACTTAAAGCAGGCGATGTTCTTGAAGTTGGTCATCCGGAAGGGGTTTTTACCTTTGAACCAGATGCTGAAAGACAAAAAAACTACGCAGCTTTTGTAGCCGGAAGCGGAATAACTCCTGTTCTTTCGATCATAAAATCAGTATTGAAAAGCGAGCCAAAAAGCTCATTTGTATTGGTTTACGGAAATAAAACTCCTGACGAAACTATTTTTTACCAGGAATTACATGATTTGCAATTGCAATATGTAGGTCGTTTTTTCGTGCATTATGTTTTTAGTCAGGCTAAAGCCGAAAACGCTTTGTTTGGAAGAATCGAGAAATCTTCAGTGAATTTTGTTTTGAATAACAAACACAAAGAATTACAATTTGATAAATTTTTCTTGTGCGGACCAGAAGAAATGATCAATACGGTTTCTGCCATTTTGAAAGAGAAAAACGTAAAAGAATCAGCGATTAAGTTCGAACTTTTTACTTCTTCATCTCAGGAAAACGAAATAAAAGCTTCATTAGAAGGACATACAAAAATTACTGTTTTAGTAGATGATGACGAAGTTTCATTCGAAATGTCTCAAAAACAAACCATATTAGACGCTGCGCTAAAACAAGGAATCGATGCTCCATATTCTTGTCAGGGCGGAATTTGCAGCAGCTGTCTTGCTCGTGTAACTTCCGGAAGTGCCGAAATGACTAAAAATTCAATCTTGACCGATAAAGAAATTGCTTCAGGATTAATTTTAACGTGTCAGGCACACCCAACATCAGAGTCTATTTATGTAGATTATGATGATGTCTAGTCGTTAAATTCCAAAATATTCAAATTCCAAATTCCAAACTTACAATTGGGATTTGGAATTTTTTTTGTTTGATTATTACTTTTTTTAATCTTTGTCAAAGTTTAAAATATTTCACACAAAATAACCCTCAATTATTGTCATCCCGAGGAACGAGGGATCTCCGTAAATAGCTCTACAAAGATTGGCGATTTTGATTGCGAAGTTTCTTGTGGGATCCCTCGTTCCTCAGGATGACAAAAAATGTGCAGCTAGCTTTAACAAAGACGAAACCCAAATTTACACCTTCCAAAATTGGAATTTGGAATTTGGCATTTAAAATTTGAAATTTATTTAAATATGAGATCAGTACGAGAAATTTTTAAAAGCAAGGAATATCTTTTAGATGAACCTGAAGTTGAGAAACTTGTAGAATATTGCGAAGAACTTCAAGATGAAATTGTCGAGTTTAAATATCAGAAAACGAACAGTAAAGAACTCGCGATGCTGGACATGCTCAAAGAAGTTATAAAAGGCTGCACTGCCATCGAAAAAGAACAAATGGAGCACGAAAGATTTGGTTTTGAAGCTCCTAATTATGAAGCTACGATTTCGAATCTTAAAAATTATATTTATAGCAGATGTCGTGATGAGAAGATATGGCTTTGATAAATTCCAATAAAATTAAAATCCAAATTCCAACTAAAATTGGAATTTGGATTTTTTTATTAGAATTTTTTAGTTTTCAACTTAAAAAATACCGCTAAGATGCATAAATAAACCCGTAAGTTTTTGTCGATTTTTCAAAAAAAGCGCTTAAAATTTAGTATATTAGTACATTACTAAAGCTGATCATTTTTCTTTATCTAAGATAGCTTTGTAAAGCTATATCTGATTGTCAACCTAAAATTTAAATATTATGGCAATGCATCATTATCTCCGCCTCTCTTTTATTCTACTTTTTGTAATAACATCCTGCTTTTGTATCTACTTCATAATTAAAAAAAGAAGAAACAGAAAAGCGCCTAAACTACTTTCAGAAGAAAAATACAATTCGTTTATTACCGATGGAATGACCGAAATATCAATCTCTAATGATCATTTTTTTAATATTTGGCCTTACGTGAGTGAATTGAAAGCAGCTAAAATT
>Ga0247810_10000742_pt1 | contig 27933 bp, 23 predicted proteins | sample UWRJL119311C1_FD_179918 | JGI IMG/M metagenome (GOLD analysis project Ga0247810, IMG submission 179918) | Plant litter microbial communities from Arlington Agricultural Research Station in Wisconsin, United States - UWRJ-L119-311C-1 | ecosystem: Environmental > Terrestrial > Plant litter >... | reverse complement strand
GGCGACCATCTCGGGGTCGTTGGGAAGGCCGGCGGCGCTCGCGAGACGGGCCGGATCGATGTCCCCCTCGCCGGAGAGGAAGGCGCGGAGCATCTCCCTGAATTCGTCCTCGGGGTCGCGTCCGGGCTGCTCGTCCATGCTCTCCACGCTACCCGCTGCCCATCTCCGACAGAGGGGTTTCGCCTATGCTGGGCGGCGCTTACCCGTGCGCCCGTGGCGAACAGCCACCCGGGCCCCACACCCCACCCGAGGACGAAGAGACGTGGCGAACTATCTGGATTACGAGGTCGAGGCGCGCCGCCAGCGCGTCGGCCGGGGGTGGCTCGGCTGGACCGCCCTCATCGTCGCGATCGCCGCGCTCACCGCGCTCGCCGTGACCCCGAGCGGGTATCTCATCGAGCAACCGGGTGAGGTGCACGACACGCTCGGCACCGTCTCGGTCGACGGGGAGGACGTCCCGCTCGTCGACATCCCGCGCGAGACCACCTACCCGACCACGGGTTCCCTCGACCTCCTGACCGTGCGCCTCATCGGTTCGCGTGAGCAGACCCGTCCCTGGATCGAGGTGGCCGCCGCCTGGCTCGACAGCTCCCAGGAGTTCGTCCCCGTCGAGGACGTCTATCCCGAGGGGGTGACGACGGAGCAGCGCGCCGAGATCAGCGCCGCGCAGATGACCTCGTCCCAGCAGACCGCGGTCGCCGCCGCACTCACGGTTCTCGGCATCGAGTTCGAGACGACGGTGACGATCGTCGCCGCGGTCGAGGGCGGCCCGGCGGACGGCGAGCTCGAGGCCGGCGACGTGATCGTCAGTTTCGACGGCCAGCCGGTCGCCGATGGAACCGCGCTGCGCGCGGCCGTCGCCGCGGCCGAGGTCGGCACCGAGGTGCCTGTCGTCGTCCTCCGGGACGGCGCCGAGGTCACCGCCTCGGTCGCCCCGGTCGCGGGCGACAACGGCACCGTCATCGGTGTCGAGCTCACCACCACCTTCGATTTCCCCTTCGAGGTCGCCGTGCAACTCGAATCGGTCGGCGGTCCCAGTGCCGGCCAGATCTTCGCGCTGGCGATCGTGGACAAGCTCACTCCCGGCGCTCTGACGGGCGGCCAGGAGTTCGCCGGAACCGGGACGATCGCGCCGGACGGGACGATCGGCTCGATCGGCGGCATCCGTCAGAAGCTCGTCGGCGCCGACCGTGCGGGGGCCGACTACTTCCTCGCTCCCCTCGCCAACTGCGACGAGGTCGTCGGTCACATCCCCGAGGGGATGCAGGTATTCGCCGTGTCGACGATCGCCGACTCGCTCTCCGTCCTCAACACCGTTTCGAGCGGTGCCAGCACCGCCTTCCTGCCCCGCTGCTCCTGAGCATCGGGTGCCTCCCGGGGATTTCCCCGGGTGGAGTCCCTTAAGATGACTCCGCACCCCCAACGACAGCCAGGAGCTATCGCGTGACCGCAACCACCCCCCAGCCCGCCAGCCGCACGAGGGTCGCCCTCACGATCACGGCGGTCATCGTCGCCGCGCTCGTCGTGCTGTTCTTCGTCTTCTCCGGTTTCTACACCGACATCCTCTGGTACGACCAGGTCGGGTTCCTCGGCATCCTCACCACCCGGTGGTTCGCCACGGCCGTTATGTTCGCCGTCGGCTTCGTCGCCATGGCCCTGCCGGTGTGGATCGCCGTCGAGGTGGCCTTCCGTGCCCGCCCCGTCTACGCGAAGCTCAATTCCCAGCTCGACCGCTACCAGCAGGTGATCGAGCCGCTGCGTCGCTTCGCGATGATCGCGATCCCCGCTGTCCTCGGTGTCTTCGCCGGCGTCTCCACCTCCACCCGGTGGGAGGTCGTCTGGCAGTACTTCAACCGCACGCCCTTCGGCACGACGGACCCGCAGTTCGGTCTCGACATCTCGTTCTACGTCTTCGAGCTGCCCTTCTACACGGGCGTCGTCGGCTTCGCGTCGGCCGTGGTCCTCATCGCCGGCCTCGCGACCCTCGCGACCAGCTACCTCTACGGCGCCATCCGCATCACCGGCCGCGAGGTGCGCATCTCGCGCTCGGCCCGCGTCCAGCTCGCGATCATCGCCGCTCTATACGTCGCCCTCTGGGGTGCGACCTTCTGGCTGGACCAGTACCAGGCGCTCATCAGTGAGAGCACCGGCTTCATCACCACGGGTGCCGGCTACGCCGAGGCGAACGCCTACGTGCCCGGCCGTGCGATCCTCGCCGGTATCGCGGCCCTCGTCGCCGTCCTCTTCATCGTCACGGCGATCGTCGGTCGCTGGCGCATCTCCGTCATCGGTACCGCGCTGCTCATCATCAGCGGCATCATCGTCGGCGGCATCTACCCGTGGGTCGTCCAGCGCTTCCAGGTCGACCCGAGTGCCCGCTCCCTCGAGGCCGAGTACATCGACCGCAGCATCGCGGCAACGCGCGACGCCTACGGTGTCGCCGACGTCGACGTGCAGTCCTACTCGGCGACGACCGATGCCGAGGCGGGTGCTCTGCGCGAGGACGCCGAGACGACGGCCAACATCCGCATCATCGACCCGGCGCTCGTCACCGACGCCTTCGCCCAGCTCGAGCGCTTCAAGCAGTACTACGGCTTCGCCGACCACCTCGACGTCGACCGCTACGACATCGACGGCGCCACCCAGGACACCGTGATCGCGGTGCGCGAGCTCAACCAGGCCGGTCTCGGCGAACAGCCGAGTTGGTACAACAGCTCGCTCGTCTACACGCACGGCTATGGCGTCGTGGCCGCCTACGGCAACCAGCGCACCGCGGACGGCAAGCCGCAGTTCCTGCAGTCCGGCATCCCGAGCACGGGCGCCCTCGGCGACTACGAGCCCCGCGTCTACTTCGGTGAGAACTCGCCCGAGTACTCGATCGTCGGCGCCACCGGTGACGGCAAGGACATCGAGCTCGACTACCCGTCGACCGATGACGACAGCGAGCGCAACACGACGACCACCTTCGACGGTGACGGCGGGCCCGTGCTCGACAACGCCTTCGAGCGTCTCGTCTACGCGATCAAGTTCCAGTCGGAGCAGATCTTCCTGTCGAGCGACTTCTCCGACGGCTCGCAGATCCTCTACGACCGCGACCCGATCGACCGCGTCGCCAAGGTGGCGCCGTACCTGACGCTCGACAGCGACACGTACCCGGCGATCGTTGACAACCGCATCGTGTGGATCGTCGACGGCTACACGACCACGGCGAGCTACCCCTACTCGCACGTCGAGCAGCTGGACAGCGCGATCGCGGACACGTACACCGACGCCCCGACCTACGCGGTCGAGGACCTCAACTACATCCGCAACTCGGTCAAGGCCACGGTCGATGCCTACGACGGCTCGATCACGCTGTACGCCTGGGACACGGAGGACCCGATCCTGAAGACCTGGCAGAGTGTCTACCCGACGAACCTCCAGTCGACGGATGACATGAGCGTCGAGCTGCTCGACCACGTGCGCTACCCGGCCGACCTGTTCAAGGTGCAGCGCGCGATCCTCGGTTCGTACCACGTGACCGACGCCAACACGTTCTACTCGGGCAACGACCAGTGGGTCACCCCGAACGAGCCGACGTCGACCGCGGACAATGCGCCGCTGCAGCCGCCGTACTACCTGACGATGCAGGTGCCCGGCACGGAGGCCCCGGCCTTCACGCTGTACTCCACCTTCATCCCACGCTCCGCGGCCAACTCGTCGAGCAACGTCCTCACCGGCTACTTGGCGGTGAACGCGGATGCGGGGGACGACTACGGGAAGATGACACTTCTCACCCTGCCGAGCCAGAGCACGGTGCCCGGCCCCGGCCAGGCCGAGGCGAGCATGACGACGGATACCGAGGTCGCCAATGAGCTCGCCCTCCTGAGGCGCGGTGAGACCACGGTCAACCTCGGCAACCTGCTGACGCTGCCCGTCGGTGGCGGACTGCTGTACGTGCAGCCGGTCTACGTCCGCTCGACGAGCGAGACCAGCTACCCGATCCTCCGTAAGGTGCTCGTCGCCTTCGGCGACCAGATCGCGTTCGAGGACACCCTCGACCTCGCGCTCGACTCGTTGTTCGGCGGTGACTCCGGGGCGAGTGCGGGCGACGGTGACGTGCCCGTGGTGCCGACGGATCCGACCGATCCCGGTACCGAGGAGCCAGGCACGGACGAGCCCGGTACGGGCGGAGGCGGCTCCGAGCTGCAGTCCGCCCTGTCCGACGCCCGCGACGCCCTCGCCGAGCGTTCGGCGGCCTACGCCGCCAACGACCTCGTCGCCGCGGCGGAGGCCGACAAGAAGCTGACCGACGCCCTCGAGCGGGCACTCGCCGCCAGCGAGTAACGCATGGGAGCAGCACCCGACGAGGAGGAGTGGCTCGAGACCAACCGTGCGCGGTGGGACGAGCTCGTGCCACTCCACCTCGCGAGTGACTTCTACGACCAGAGCGCTCTGCGCGCGGGGCACGGTCGGCTGTACCGGATCGAAGAGGGCGAGCTGCCCGAGATCGCGCCGGACGGCTGGGACGGGCTGCGGGTGCTGCACCTGCAGTGCCACTTCGGCGCCGACAGTCTCGTGTTGGCGCAGCGCGGGGCGACGGTCGTGGGAATCGACTTCTCGAAGCCGGCGGTCCTCGCAGCACGGGAGCTGGCGCAGGAGGTCGGCCTTGCCGACCGTTCCCGGTTCATCCACGCCAACGTCTACGACGCGCGGCACCGGCTGCCCGACCCGGAGGGCTTCGACGTCGTCTACACGACGTGGGGGACCATCGGCTGGCTGCCCGATGTCGCCGAATGGGCGCGCATCATCGCCTGGTTCCTCAAGCCGGGCGGGCGCCTGTACTTCGCCGACGGCCACCCCACGGCCTTCGTCTTCGACGGGGCGGACGAGGCGGGTCGACCCGTGTGGGCCTACCCCTACGAGCCGTCGGGCGAGCCGGACGTCATCGACGAGCCGGGGGACTACGCGGACGCCGGCGTGCAGCTGACGAACGCCAAGACCTTCGAGTGGGGTCATCCGCTCGGTGAGGTGTTGACCGCGCTCATCGACGCCGGGCTGACCATCGACTTCGTGCACGAGCACTACGAGGTGCCGTGGCAGATCTTCGACGCGACCGTGCCGAAGGGCGAGGGGATGTGGGGCTGGCCCGCCGAGAACTGGTTGCCTCTCAGCGTCTCGATCGCCGCCACGAACAGCCGCTAGATCGGCGAACCCACCCGCACGAGGTTGTTGTCCGGGTCGAACAGGGCGAACTCACGGCGGCCCCACTCCTGATCGAGGAGGCGGGTCACCCGTGCGATCGGGAAACCGTGTGCGCGGCGTTCCCGCAACTCCGCGAGCGAGTAGCGGAACAGCCCCTCATCCGTGATCGCATCGAGGACCACGCCGGACGCGACGACGCGCGCGTGTGTCAGCGCAGCATCCGCCACCGTCAGGTAGACGGTGCTGAACTGGCCGAAGGGGTCGAAGTCCTCGTCCACGCTGTAGGAGATCGCCAGGCCCGACCCGCGGGAGCCGCTGTGGACGACGGCGAAGTCGCCGTCCTCCCCGACCTCGGAGGAGAAGCCCAGCGCGTGCCAGAAGTCGAGGGTGCGGTTCATCGCCGTGGTCGCGAAGACCGGTTCCATGCCGCCGGCCCAGGGGCCGGCATCCGCGCCCGTGGTCATGGGGACAGATTACCCGTGCTAAAGTTGACTCTTGTAACGCGGGGTGGAGCAGTTCGGTAGCTCGCTGGGCTCATAACCCAGAGGTCGCAGGTTCAAATCCTGTCCCCGCAACGAAAGCCCTGGAAACAGGCAGACGAAGGCCCCGGATCCCCTGGATCCGGGGCCTTCGTCGTTCCCGACCGTCGCTATCCCGTCCCCTCCAGGCGTCGCTCGATCTCGTTCCATGCTCGGAGCTGGACCGTGTTCAGCAGGTCGGCGCTGTGCTCGGTGAAGAGCCCGGCGGCCCGGCCCACATCGGTGACGGTGGGCTCGGGGGCGAACCCCGCCTGGATCTCGCGGCTGGCCGAGGCGAGTCCGGCCACGACCGCCTCGAACTCCTCGTCGGTGGAGCCGTCGTCCAGAGCCGCGAACCGGTCGTTGAGCTCGAGATAGGTGCCGAAGGTCTCCGGATCGGCGATCCGTTCCATGATCCGTGCGAGAGCGACCGTGCCTTCCTGCCCGACGAGGTGGGCCAGGAGGATCAGCTGCTCCCGATCGAACCGACCGAGTGTCGAGGAGACGCCGGCGGCGGCAGCGAGTACCGAGTAGCGGCCGAACTCCGGCGGCAGGTCGGGCGCGGTGCGAGCTGCCCGCAGCTGCGCGATGACATCGCGCTGGGCGGTCAGGCGCGCGATCTCGGCGCCGAGCTCCGCGTCGAGTCGCTCGAGCAGGGTGTCCTGTTCGTCCGGCACGTCGAGGATGGCGGGGATCTCCGTGAGCGGGATCCCCAGGCCGGAGAGCCGCTTGATCCGCAGGAGACGGACCACGTGATGCACGTCGTACTCCCGATAGCCGTTGGCGCTCCGCTCCGGCTCGGCGAGCACGCCCACCTGGTGGTAGTGCCGCAGGGTTCGGACGGTCACGCCGGCGATCGCCGCGACCTCACTGCTGCGCATCCGCCATCCCTCCCTCGGTCGTCTCGTCGAGCGTACGCAGGGATCGCGCCGCGAGGGCGATCGCGGCCGCCACGAGCCATGCGCCGGCGACCACGAGCCCGGCGATCCAGAGGGCGGCGAACTCGGTCACCAGAGCGGCGACGAAGAGGCCGACGGGCGCCGCGACCGTGACGAGAGCATTCTGCAGGCTCATGATGCGCCCGCGTAGCTCCTCCGGGATGCGCTCCAGCATGAGCACACCGAGAACGCCGTTCATGGCGCTGCTGGCGATACCGAGCAGCACGGCACCCCCGAGGATCGCCCAGGTCGGAGGAAGCGCGGCGAGCACACCGACGCCGACCGTCGTGCCGAGGATGGACGAGACGAACCACACGCGTCGCGACAGACGCGGTCCCACGGCGACGTAGAGACCCGCTCCGACGAGCAGGCCCGCAGCGACCCCGGTGAGGACGAAGCCGAGCATGGCCGGTTCGCCGATCAGTGTGAAGTGGACGGGGAGGATGAGGCCCTGGAGAGCGCCGAGGGCGACGATCGACAGCGTTCCGATCACCGTGGTCGCGAGCAGGAACCGGCTGCCGACGAGCCCGCGCCAGCCGGCCCGCAACTCCGTCGCCATCGAGGTGGTGCCTGTGGTGGCGGTGACCGTGACCCGGCCGACGCGGTGGGGGATGAGCAGGGTGACGAGGGCGGCGGCTGCCGACGTCCCCGCGGTGATCCAGAGCACCGTCGACCCGTCGAAGACCGAGAGCAGGATGCCGGCCGCCGCCGGGCCGACCAGCAGTGCCACCGCGCCGACGCCCTCCCGGAGTCCGATCATCCGTTCGACGGAGATCCCGCCGGCCCGCACCACGGCAGGCAGCAGAGCCTCGCGAGTCGTCATACCGGGGATGTCTCCGAACGAGCCGATCACCCCGAGCAGCACGAACCAGCCGAGGTTCAACCCGGTCAGCGCGTCGACGATCGGCAGGGCTGCGATCGACGCGGCGGAGACGAGGTCGGTCACGACGGAGGACGTGCGACGGTTCACCCGGTCGATCACGACACCCATGAGCAAGCCGGCGAGCAGAGCCGGAACAGCGGTCGCGGCGGCGACCGTGCCGGCGCCGAGAACGCTGCCGGTCGCCTGCAGCACGATGAGCGGCAGGGCGACGGCGGCGATCGAGTTGCCGAGGAGGGAGAGGAGGTAGGAGCCGAGGTAGGCGAAGGGAACGAGGCGCATGACACCACTGAAGACCGTGACGCTACGTCGGGGTCAAGCTACGGTGAGGGGGTGGGCGCCTTCGACGATCTCGACTTCACCGGCTTCTGGAGTACCCACCCGTTCTCGGACGAGAACTACGTCGAACCGTCGCCCGACGATGCCACCGTCGCATCGATCGAGGCGGAGCTCGGCGTGCGCCTCCCCGCCGCCTACGTGGAGCTGGCGCGACGTCAGAACGGCGGCATGCTCGACCGCTCGGCCTTCCCCATGGACGAGCCGACGAGTTGGGCGTCCGACCACATCCAGGTGACCGGGATCCACGCGATCGGCCGCACCGCCCGCTATTCGCTCTGTGGAGGGCTCGGGTCCGCCTTCATGCGGGAGGAGTGGGGATACCCCGACATCGGCGTCGCGTTCGCCGACACCCCGAGCGCGGGCCACGAACTGCTCATGCTCGACTACCGCGCGTGCGGGCCGGAGGGGGAGCCGAGCGTGGTCCACGTCGACCAGGAGGCGGACTACCGGATCACGCCGGTGGCGCCCGATTTCGCCTCCTTCATCCGTGGCCTGGTCGACGGGGACGCCTTCGACGAGGACGAGGCGGAAGCCCTCGAGGCGGACCTCACCGTGGTGCGTGACGGCAGCTTCTCACCGATCATCCGTCGCGCGGGGGACTCCGAGCTGGAGTCGCAGGTCCGAGCCCTCGGCGAGCGCATCGTCCGTGCCAAGGGCTTCTTCGCCCTGCATGCCGACGGCGACTCGTGGCTCATGTACGACGCGATGTTCCTGTTCTACTCGCGCCTGGCCACCGCCGCGTCCTTCGACGACTTCGCCCGGCGTCCGACCGACCAGGTCGACTACGAACGCCCCTGCTACGAACTCATGATCCCGTTCTCGCTGCATGAGGTCGAGATTTACGGCTTCCGCACCGGCGGCTTCGCTATCGGATTCCTCGAGGACTGGTGGACGGCGCGGCTCGCCTCCGGCGCGCTCGTCGCGGTCGACGGCGGCTTCCGGTTCGATCCGGACTTCGAAGTGCAGCTGCGTCGGGTCCTGCGGGCGATCGCCGGCTGACCCTAGCCGCCGGTGGACTCCCGCGCGAGCACCACGTGCGGCGCGACGACCTGCTCGGCCGGGGCGTCGGGGTCCTCGATGCGGCTCAGGACGCGGGCGACGGCGTGCTTCGCGATGAAGGGGGTGTCGAGGGACACCGTGCTGAGGCTCGGGCGGGAGTAGCGCCCCTCTTCGATGTCGTCGATCCCGATGATCGCGACGTCCTCCGGAACCCGCAGTCCCGCGTCGAAGACCGCGCGCAGGGCGCCCATGGCGAGGAGGTCGGAGTAGCAGAAGATCGCGTCCGGCCGCGGCGTGAGGGCGAGGAGGGCGCTTGCCGCCTCGTAGCCGTTGGCCCGGTGGTAGGTGGCCGCTGCGACCTGAAAGCGGGGGTCGGGTTCGATGCCCGCCTCCTGCAGGGCCGCCTCGTAACCGGCCGCACGCTGCAGCGGGGTGGCGTAGGTCTCCTGGGGCTGCGCGCCGATCGCGGCGATCCGGGTACGCCCGGCGTCGAGCAGGTGGCGCGTCGCGTCCTGGGCTGCGCGCACGTTGTCGATCGCCACGTGGTCGAAGCGACCGTCGAACTCGTGCTCGCCGAGGAGCACGAGAGGCATGGTGGTCCTTTCGTTCATCTCGAGCAGCTCGGACTTCGTCACGAGGGGGCTGAACAGGATGCCGTCGAAGAGCATCGTGCGATCGGCGCCGGTGAGCAGGTCGCGTTCGCGGTCATGGTCGTGGCCGGTCTGGTCGATCATGACGCGATAACCGTGCTCGGCGGCCGCGGTGATGACATCGCGGGCCAGTTCGCTGAAGTAGGGGACGTCGATCTCCGGGACGACGAGGGCGAGCAGGCCGGTGCGCCCGGTGCGCAGGGTGCGGGCGACAGGATTGGGTCGGTAGTCGAGCTCGACGATCGCCGCGAGCACTTTTTCGCGCATGCGTTCGCTCACATGCGTGTAGCCGCTGACGACGTTGGAGACCGTGCGCATCGACACGTTCGCGAGGTCCGCGACGTCACGCAGTGTTGCCGGCATTGCTGTCTCCTGTCCGTGCTGGGAGCCAGTAAACCACAGTGTTTGCAACGTTGGCAAAGCTGTTGTATGGTTTTGCACACGTTGGCAAACGCATGGTCTCCCGCAGCATGAGGAGGCCACATCACAAAGGAGTGTCATGCACCAGCACCGACCGCGGCAGGTCCCGACCGCCGCCCGTGTGAGCGCCGTCGGCCTTGCCGTCGCCGTCAGCCTCGGCCTCACCGCCTGCGGACCCAGCATCGGGGGAGGGGAGGAGTCGTCCACGGACGTACTCGTCGCCCCCACCGAGACCAGCGGCGAGATCACCATCTGGAGTCGTTCCGGTGACCTCTACGAGGTCTTCGAAGGCGTTATCGACAAGTTCAACGAGAAGTACCCCGACATCACGGTCGACCACCAGGCCGTCGACATCGGCGCCAAGCTGCAGAACACCCTCATCACCGCGACCGACGTGCCGGACGGCGTCTTCCTCGACGACCAGCTCGTCCCGGGCTACGCGGACTACCTATGGGACCTGAGCGATGTGCTCGCCCCCTACACGGTGGACATCGCGCAGCAGAAGCTCGACGTGAACACGGTCGACGGCGCGATCTACGGCGTGCCGTGGGACCTCAACCCCGGCCTGCTGTTCTACAACGCCACGGCGCTCGAGGCGGCCGGCATCGACGCCGAGTCGATCGAGACCTACGACGACCTGCTCACCGCCGCCGAGGAGTACAAGGCCTTCCGCCCGGACGCCGGCCCGATCCACCTCGAGCAGAGCGCCTTCCTCGGCCAGCTCCAGCTCGAGATGTACGCCAGTCAGCTCGGCACGAGCATCGCCGACGAGAACGGCGAGCTGCGGCTCGACTCCCCGGAGTACGAGCAGATCCTCGGCTTCCTCGACTCGGTCCAGAAGGGCGGTCTCGGCACCCGTGCCGAGTACCTCGGCCCGACGGACATCGCCGCACTCGAGTCGGGGCAGCAGGTCTTCTACCCGTGGTCGATCTGGTTCGACTTCGCCCCACAGCAACTGCTGACGGAGACGCAGGGCGACTGGCGGGCCACCTCGCTGCCGGCCTGGGAGGCCGGTGGGGCCCGTTCCGGTGCCATGGGTGGTGCCTCCTTCATCCTGCCGAAGGACGGTGAGAACGCCGACCTCGCGTGGCTCTTCTACGAGTTCCTCGCCTTCGACGAGGAGGGGTACACGGCCGTCTACGGCCCGAACGACATCTACCCGGACGGGCTCAACACTTCGATCCCGAGCTACGGTCCGGCGGCCCAGGCGGACAAGCCCCTGTTCGGCACAGTCGACGCCCTCGGCGGGCAGGACCTCTGGAAGACCGCCGTCGAGGCGGGCGAGCAGATCCCCGGCAGCGTCCCGACGCCGTCCTGGTGGGGTGGGGCCGTCGACTACCTCGGCAACAACGTCCAGAAGATGCTCGACGGCACGATGACGCCCGACGAGGTCATCGACAGCTCGACGACCGACATCCAGACCAACCTGGTCGACCGCCAGTAACAGCGCGAGGGAACACCGCCATGACCGCATCGCCGCAGCTCGCTCCACGAGCGGCATGGCGACCGTCGGGTCGGGGGCCACGCCGGCTCCCGACCCGACGGGCCCTCGCCCCGTACGTCTTCATCGCACCGTTCATCGCGATCTTCGCGCTGTTCAGCGTCTACCCGCTGGTCTTCGCCCTGCGCCTGAGCTTCACCGACTGGCGTGGCGCCGGCTCGGCCTCCTGGGTGGGGTGGGACAACTACACCTACCTGCTCACGAGTCCCGCGTTCTGGGCCTCGCTGGGCAACTCGGGCATCCTGTGGCTGCTGATCCTCCCCGCCCAGTTGGTGATCGGGGTGGTCGCGGCGGTCCTGCTCAACAACGCGAAGCTGCGGCTGCGCGGCTTCTACCGGACGGCCTTCATCGTGCCCTTCGTCACCCCGCTCGTGGCGATCGCGCAGGTGTGGGTGGTCGTCTTCGACCAGAACTTCGGGCCCGTGAACGGGCTCCTCAATCTCGTCGGCATCCCCGACGTGGGCTGGTTGGTGACGAGCGAGTGGTCGAAGGTGACGCTGGCTCTGCTCTTCCTCTGGAAGACCACAGGGTTCGCGATCATCATCGTGCTCTCCGGGTTGCAGGCGATCGACGACACCGTCTACGAGGCCGCCTCCCTCGACGGTGCGTCCCGCGCCCGGCAGCTGTGGAGCATCACGGTGCCGTTGCTGCGCCGCACGCTGCTCTTCCTCGTCGTCCTCCAGACCCTCGCCGTGTTCCAGATGTTCGCCGAACCCGTCGTCGTGACGAACGGTGGACCGTACGGGTCCACGACCACGGCGGGCGTCTACCTCTACAACCACATCTCGCGCGCCGATCTCGGCACGGGGGCGGCCAACTCGTTCCTGCTCGTGATCGCCGTGATGGTGCTCTCACTCGTGTTCGTGCGCGTGCTGCGGCCGAAGGACTGACATGACCACTGCATCCGGCCTCCGCCCGCGACCCGCCATCGTCTCGCAGGTCTTTCTCGTCCTGCTCACCCTGCTGTTCCTCAGCCCCGTCGTCTGGGCGGTCCTGTCGTCGTTCAAGCCGGCGATCGAGATCATCCGCGACCCGCTGGGCTTCGACCCAACAGCCTTCACCCTCGACAACTTCATCGGCATGTTCGGGCACGTCCCGCTGGCGTCGGGGTTCATGAACACGGCCATCGTTCTCGTCCTGAAGGGCGGCATGATCCTGTTCCTGGCTCCGCTCGCGGGCTATGCCTTCGCAAAGTACGAGTTCCCCCTGAAGAACCTGCTGTTCGGCACCGTGCTCGTGACCCTCACCCTGCCGATCATCGTGCTCATCATCCCGCTGCTCCTGGAGATGAAGGAGTTCGGCTGGATCAACACCTACCAGGCGCTCGTGCTGCCCGACTCCTTCGGGCTCGCCTTCTCCATCTTCTGGATGCGCCAGGTCATCGCCTCGGTGCCCGACGAGCTGCTGGACGCGGCGCGCGTGGACGGCAGCGGTGAGTTCGGGATCTTCTGGCGCATCGTGCTCCCGGTGATCCGGCCCGGGCTTGCCGGCCTCGCCGTGCTCACCGTCATGAACATCTACAACGACTTCATCTGGCCGGTCGTGGTGACGACGACCGACAGCATGCAGACGCTGCAGGTGGTGCTGTCCACGCTCGCCCAGAACATCACCGGGCAGGCGATCGGCGCCGACTACGCCACGGTGACCGGCGAACTGCTTGCCGCCGCCTCCATCGCCCTCGTCCCGCTCCTCATCATCTTCATCGCCCTGCAGAGGCACTTCATCAACGGCATCCTCGCCGGAAGCGTCAAGGGCTGATCCGCATGCGCACCCTGAAAGGCACCACCATGTCCACCAACATCCCCAAGCCCGAGTACCCGCGCCCCGACCGCGACCGGTCCGCCCAGTGGCTGAGCCTCAACGGCACGTGGGACCTCACCAGCGAGGACGGCACCGTCCCGATCACCGTGCCCTTCGCCTGGGAGACGCCGGCATCCGGCGTCGGCCGCACCTGGCTCGAGCGCGCCACCTATAAGCGCACGATCGACGTGCCCGCCGCGTGGGACGGTCGCCGCGTCTTCCTCGAGTTCGGCGCTGTCTGGCACCGCGCCGTCGTAGCGATCGACGGCGTCGTGGTGGGGGAGCACGAAGGTGGTTACACCTCCTTCGCCTTCGATGTCACGGACCATCTTGCCCCCGGCACGCCGGCACAACTCCGGGTGGACGTGACGGCACCGAGTGACAAGCGCGCCCTCCCACACGGCAAGCAGCGGTCGATCCCGCGCGACGACTTCGACGGCGTCGATTTCACGCCCACCTCGGGCATCTGGCAGAGCGTCTGGCTCGAGACTCGCGGTCGCACCTGGGTCGACGATGTGGTGGTCCGTGGAGATTCGCTCGAACGGTTCGCCGTCAGCGGCACCGTGCGCGGCGACGCTGCGGCCGGCGCGCGGGTGTCGGTGACTGTCGAGGGGACGGAGGCGGTGCTCACTGCCGACGGCGACGGCCGGTTCACCGGTGTGGTCGCTCCGCCGTCGCCGCGGATCTGGTCACCCGCCGATCCTCACCTCTACGAGCTCGTATTCTCGACGGTCGACGACACGGTGACCGTGACCGGGGGCCTGCGGCACTTCGAGGCCCGCGGTGAGGAGCTGTTCCTCAACGGGGAGCGCTTCTTCATGCGGGGGGTTCTCGACCAGGGATACTGGCCGACGAGCGGGCCCACCGCGCCGAGCGACGCGGCCCTCGTCCTTGACCTCGAACTCGCGCGCGACGCCGGCTACAACCTGGTTCGCAAGCACTACAAGTTCGAAGAGCCGCGCTTCTTCCACCACGCCGACCGCATGGGCATGCTGACCTGGGCGGAGCCGGCCGGTACCAGCCGCTGGACGCCCGAGGGGGCGGCCAATTTCGAGGCACAGGTCGCGCCCATGGTCGCCCGCGACGGCAACCACCCGAGCATCGTCATCTGGGGCCTCTACAACGAGGAGTGGGGCCTGGACTGGGACATCGCGGGCAGTCCGGAGCGTGCCGCTGCCGCCGTGGATGCGTACGACCTCTTGCACGCGCTCGACGACACCCGCCCCATCGTCGAGAACTCCGGATGGTCGCACGTCAAGAGCGACCTCGTCGACTGGCACTACTACGACGAGAGCAGCGCCTCATGGGCGGCCAACGTCCGCGCGCTCGCCGAGGGGACGCGTGACGACTGGGAGGTCAACCTCGGTCGCGGCTTCGTCGTCGACAAATCGCTGTACGGCAGTGTCGAGTTCCCCCGTCACGGGGTCCCGATCGTCAACAGCGAGTACGGCGCAGGCTTCACCCCGCTCGAGCGCGCCTGGCACGTGCGCTGGCAGACGCAGGAGCTTCGCCGCCACGACCGCTTCGCGGGTTACGTCTACACGGAGCTGACCGACATCGAGCACGAGCCGGCCGGTCTCTTCGACGTGAACCGCAACCCCAAGGACTGGGCAGGGCTCGATCCCGCCGACGCGAATGCCGAGACGACCCTCGTGGTCGATCTCGTGCCGCTCGAAGCCGGAGCCGACATCGAGATGCCCGATGCCGGGTTCGCGGTCGACGTGCACGTGTCGCACCACGGGCCTACGCCTCTGACAGGCAGCGTCCACGCCGCCTGGGTGTCGTCGGGGCGACCCTTCGCGCATGCGATCGTGGGCGCCGACGCCGTGACGTCCACCGTGACGGCGGAGCCGTTCCGGCTGTCCCCGCCGGTCACCGTGCGTCTGGACCCGCCCGCCGGCGTCGCAGCGGCCCGCCTGCTGCTCTGGCTTGTCGACGACGCTGGTGTCGTGCGCGCCCGCACCTTCATCGACGCGGCCCCCGTCGAGCAGCCCAACCGGCGGGGTGCCCGCGCCGGCGCCTGACAGCACCGGCCCCCGAGACCGTGGCGCGCGCCTCCCGCCAACGTGGCGCGCGTCACCTCGGCCGTGCGTCGCCGATCCACGCCCGTCAGCCCTGCCAGTCCTCCTGGACGATCTCCGGCGAGGGGTGGATGTTGACCATGAGTGCTCTGCGCTCACTGCGATTCGTGAACTCGTGCCACGCCATGGCCGGGATGACGGCGATCGTGCCGGGGCCCAGCATCCGACGCTCGCCGTCGACCACGGTGTCGATCTCGCCCTCCAACACCACGAAGGTCTCGACGTAGGGGTGGCGGTGCCGCGAAGCACCCTGGCCGGGTGCGCTGCGCACCACGAAGAACGAGACGGGTGAGCCGGCGGCGACACCCTCGAAGCGCGCCGTCCCTCCCGCTATCGCGGTCAGTGTCTCGATGTCGATCGTCTCCACGGCGTCCCCTGTCTGATATGCGCTACTCGTCGATGACGCGGACGAGCTCCTCGATGAAGGTGCCGAAGTCGGTCGAGCGGCGGATGAGCTCGAGCACGCGGGCCCGCTCGCTGAAGACGTCGACGATCTGGTCGAACACGGTCTGGAAGGACGAGCGCCCGTCCGAGCTGAACGCCACGAGGGCGACGACGTTGACCTTGTTCTCGCCCCAGGTCATCGGGTTCTCGTTGATCGCGATGGCGATGGCCGTGCGCGAGGCGGTCATCGCCATCGCGTGCGGCACGGCGAGCGTGTCGGTGAAGGCGGTGGAGGAGAGCAGCTCACGCTCGATCGCGCCCGCGACGTAGCTCTCCTCGATGACCCCGAGGTCGACCATGAGACCGCCGAGGTGCCGGATCAGCTCGAACTCGTCGGCCGCGTCCGCATCGCGCACGAACAACGACTCGTCGAAGTACTTGAGCAGGTCGTCCTTGATCCGTGCCCGCCGCCGGTGGCGTCGCAGCCGCGAGATCGCCTTGCGGACGCTCTCCACGTCCTGTTCCGTCAGGAAGGGCTGGATGACGACGACGTTCTCGGCGAAGGGCCGATCGGCGATCGTGGTCAACACCAGATCGGTGGAGAAGTCGTCCCAATCGACGTCGGTGCGGGTCACGACGACCTCGACGGCCAGTTCGCTGCCGAGCTGCGACTCGATGCGCTCGCGCAGGACCTGGTGCACGTCGTAGTAGCCGGGGATGACGATCGCGCAGGTCACCCGTTCCTCGCGACGCGACTGCCGCTCGAGGTAGCTGCCGATGTGGAGGGCGATGTAGCTGATCTCGTCGTCGTTGATCTGGATGTTGCGCTCACGCTGGATGAGGCTCGCCATGAAGACCGCCACGTCGTAGATCATCGGGTAGCTGGTCTTGATCGAGCGGCCGAGCGGGTTGCGGGTGTGCGACTTGTCGCGCACCCGCGCCATGAGGTTGCCGAGGTGCAGCGAGAGTCGCACCATGAAGGCCTCGTCGTCGAGGTCGACCAGGTACTCCTCGGAGACCTGGGCGACGATCCTCTGGACTGTGGCCAGGTCCTCCGGGACCACGTAGTTCTCGACGACCGCCTGCACGGGTTCGCCCTGCCCCGGTGTGATGACGCGGGTAGTGAGGAGCTTGGCGAGGTACTCGAGGTCGCCCGCGTCCATGACGACGCCGAAGTGCTTCCGGACGAGGGAGGACAACGAGGGGGAGATCGCGTCGTCGACGGGGTTGGGATTGTCGACCGCGATGTGGTGTTCGATGCCGATGCGTTCCACGGCGATGGCGACGTGCAGCAACACCGAGTTGACGCCGTACTCGTTGACGAAGTAACCCTGCGAGGAGAGCATCGCGAGCAGGTCGGTCTTGAACTCGCCGAGCCCATGGTGGGCGCCGTCGCTGCGGACGTACTCCAACTCGAGGAAGCCCTGGGCGCTCTCGCTGCGGAACAGTCGGCTGAGAAGGCGACGGTAGTCGGCCTCGGAGCCGGCGAGGCTCACGACGCTCCCGCGGCGGGTGAGGGTGAGGCCCGACTCCTCGCCGAGGGCCTTGACCTTCCGGAGGTCCGCCTCGATCGTCGACTCGCTGACGTAGAGGCTGTCCGCGAGCGTGTGGATGTCCAGCCCGGCGGGTGCCTCGGTCAGACGCCGGGCGAGGTGGTGGACGCGGTCGCGTGGGGTGTCGCCCGCCTCGCGACCGCGCGTCTCACTGGAGAAGCTCGCGTAGGCCTCCCGGTTCAGGCGGTAGCCGCTCGTCGAGGCGGTGATGATCTGCAGCGGGTGGGCGGCGGCCTTGGCCGCCGTGACATAGGAGCGGACGCTGCGCGTCGTGACGCCCAACTGGTCGGCCAGCTCACCCGCGGTGACCCAGCCATCGGCCTGCGACAGGTAGTCGAGCAGGCGCTCATACTTATCGCTCATGTCCCTGCCACTCTGCCATGCCGGGTGGGGGAGGGGCACCCGGCAGCCGATTTCCGCACCAGCGGAAACAGATCTGGTTGAGGGGGAACCGGCAGGTTCGACAGCATGAACCTTGCATCACCGTGGGGCTTTATCTGGAGCGCAAGGAGGCGAGCCATGGATTCGATCGTCATCGTGTGTGGCGCGGGCGCCTCCTCCAGCTTCCTCGCCAATCGCATGCGCGGCATCGCCCGCGATCGCGGTCTCGACCTGCGCGTCACCGCAGCCAGCACGGATGACCTCGCCGCCCTCCTCCCCGGTGCCAGCGCGCTCCTCGTCGGGCCGCACCTTGCCACCGGCTACCACGACATCGCCGTGCGCGCCGCCGAGCACGGCGTCCCCGTCGCGCTCCTGCCGGAGACCGCCTTCGCCCCCGCGGGCGCCGAGCAGGCCGTCGACCTCGTCGGCTCCCTGCTGCCCGTCGGCCCCACCCACGTCGCCTGACCACAACCACCGGAAGAAAAGGAACCCCCATGGCCGAGAGAACCGCCACCGTCGCATCCGCCCACGGACTGCACGCCCGTCCCGCCTCCCTCTTCGTGCAGGCGGTCACCGCCTCCGGTCTCCAGGTCACGCTGACCAAGGGGGAGAAGTCGGTCAACGCCGCGAGCATCCTCGGTGTCATCTCGCTCGGCATCAACCAGGGTGACGAGATCACCCTCGCCGCCGAGGGCGAGGGCGCCGAGACGACGCTCGACTCGCTCGTCGAGATCATCACCACGGACCAGGACGCATGAGTTCTTCCACCCTGTCGGGAGTCGGCATCGGTCGCGGTATCGCGATCGGGTCGATCCTGCGCATGCCCGAGCCGCTCCCGGAGCCCTCGGACGCTGCGAGCAGCTCCACCCCGGACGCGGAGAAGGTACGTGCTGTTGCGTCCCTCGCCGCGACGGCCGCCGACATCCGCCTCCGCGGCGAGCGCGCCGGCGGTGCCGCCAAGGACGTGCTTGAGGCCCAGGCCTTCATGGCCGAGGACCCGACGCTCCGCGACGACGTGAACGCCCGCATCGACGGCGGCAAGACCGCCGAGCGCGCGGTCTTCGAGGCCTTCGCCGCCTTCCGTGACCTGCTCGTGAGCATGGGCGGGTACATGGGGGAGCGCGCGACCGACCTCAACGACGTCTCGCAGCGCGTGGTCGCCCACCTCAGTGGTGTCGCGGCCCCCGGCGTCCCCACGCCGGACCACCCCTTCATCCTCGTCGCGCGCGACCTCGCGCCCGCCGACACCGCGCTGCTCGACCTCGAGAAGGTCCAGGCGCTCATCACCACCGACGGCGGGCCCACCTCGCACACGGCAATTCTCGCCCGCGAGAAGTCCATCGTCGCGATCGTCGGCGTCGCCGGCGCCCTCGACCTCGCCGACGGTGACACGGTCATCGTCGACGCCGTCGGCGGACTCGTCACCGTCGCCCCGAGCGACGAGGAGCGTTCCGCCGCGGAAGCGACCCGCGCCGACCGGGCGGCTGCACAGGACGTGCCGGTCGGCCCGGGACACCTCGCGGACGGCACGGCGATCCCGCTGCTGGCCAACCTCGGCTCCGTCGACAAGCTCGACGAGGCGATCGAGAAGGGGGCGGAGGGCGTCGGCCTGTTCCGCACCGAGTTCCTCTTCCTCGACTCCGACAAGGCGCCGACCGTCGCCGAGCAGCAGGAGAAGTACTCCGCCCTGTTCGAGGCGTTCCCCGGCAAGAAGGTCGTCGTCCGTGCGCTGGACGCCGGTGCCGACAAGCCGCTGAGCTTCCTCAACGACGCTCCGGAGGAGAACCCCGCACTCGGCCTCCGCGGCCTGCGTGCGCTGCGCCAGAGCGAGCCGATCCTGCGCGACCAGCTCACCGCGATCGCCAGTGCGGCCGCCATCCACCAGGCCGACGTCTGGGTCATGGCCCCGATGGTGTCCACGGTCGAGGAGACCCGCTACTTCACCCGCCTCGCGCGCGAGCTGGGTGTGAAGACCCCCGGCGTCATGGTCGAGGTCCCCGCGGCGGCGCTCCTCGCCGACCGGATCCTCGCCGACACCGACTTCGCGTCGATCGGCACCAACGACCTGACGCAGTACACGCTCGCGGCCGACCGCCTCCTCGGCTCGGTCGCGTCCTTCCAGGACCCGTGGCACCCCGCGGTCCTTAAGCTCGTGGGCGAGGTCGGCAAGGCCGGCGCCGCCCTCGGCAAGCCGGTCGGCATCTGTGGCGAGGCTGCGGCCGACCCCCTGCTGGCCGTCGTCCTCGTGGGCCTCGGCGCCACGAGCCTCTCGATGTCCCCGGCCGCCCTGGGCGATGTGCGCGCGGAGCTCGCGCGCTTCACGCTCGAGGAGGCACGGAGATTCGCCGAACTAGCTCTTTCGGCCAACAGCGCCGTCGAGGCCCGCGTCGCGGTCCTCGATGCGGCGTCCCCCTCCAACAACACACCCAGAGAATCGGAGTAAAGACAATGACAGCGACGTCAACGCCCAGCGGGGCGAATACGGCACGGGTCGGGGTGCAGAAGTTCGGCACCTTCGTCTCGAACATGGTCCTCCCCAACATCGCGGCCTTCATCGCGTGGGGTCTCATCACCGCACTGTTCATCGAGACCGGCTGGCTGCCGCGTCTCGGCGTGAACGCCGAATGGGTGCAGATGCTCGGTGGATGGGGTGACCACGCCGGCGCCGGCGTCGTCGGCCCGATGATCAGCTACCTGCTCCCGCTCCTCATCGCGAACACCGGCGGCCGCATGGTCTACGGCGTGCGCGGTGGTGTCGTCGGCGCCGTGGCGACCATGGGTGTCATCGTGGGTGCCGCCGGCACGCCGATGTTCCTCGGCGCCATGATCATGGGTCCGCTCGCGGCCCTCGCCGTGAAGCACATGGACCGTCTCTGGGCCGGCAAGGTCAAGGCCGGCTTCGAGATGCTGGTCGACAACTTCTCGGGTGGCATCGCGGCCATGATCCTTGCGATCGCCGGCTTCTTCGCCATCGCCCCGGCGGTCAAGGCACTCAGCGACGGCCTCGAGGCCGTCGTCGACTTCCTCGTCAACGCCGGACTCCTGCCCCTGGCGAGCATCTTCGTCGAGCCGGGCAAGATCCTCTTCCTCAACAACGCCATCAACCACGGTGTCTTCACGCCGCTCGGTACGGCGGAGTCGGCGGAGACCGGCAAGTCGGTCCTCTTCCTCATCGAGGCGAACCCCGGCCCCGGCCTCGGCATCCTGCTCGCCTTCGCCGTCTTCGGTGTCGGCATGCTCAAGGCCTCGGCCCCCGGCGCGATCATCATCCACTTCCTCGGTGGAATCCACGAGATCTACTTCCCCTACGTCCTGGCCAAGCCGCTGCTCGTCCTCGCGGCCATCGCCGGTGGCGCCACGGGCGTTCTCACGAACGTGATCTTCCAGTCGGGCCTCGTGTCCGCCGCCTCGCCTGGCTCGATCATCGCGATCCTCATCCAGACCGCTCCCGGCAGCCACGTCGGCGTCATCGCCTCCGTGATCTTCTCGGCCGGCGTGTCCTTCCTGGTCTCCGCCGTGATCATCCGTTCGAGCCGCAAGCGCGACCTCGAGGCCCTCGCGGCCGGTGAGGACCAGCTTGCTGCCGCCGTGGCGAAGAACGCCGCCAACAAGGGCAAGGACAGCCGCGTCGGCGACCTCCTCGGAACCGGTGCAGCTGCCGGTGCCGTTGCGGGTGCCGCCACCGCCACGAAGGTCGAGAACATCGTCTTCGCTTGTGACGCGGGCATGGGATCGAGCGCCATGGGCGCGACCGTCCTGCGCGACAAGCTCAAGAAGGCGGGCGTCACCGGCGTCACCGTCACCAACAAGGCGATCTCGAACCTCGACGACAATGTCGACCTCGTGATCACCCAGGAGAAGCTCACCGACCGCGCGAAGGACAAGGCTCCCAGCGCACAGCATGTTTCGGTGGATAACTTCATGGGAAGCCCGAAGTACGACGAGGTCGTCGACCTCGTCAAGTCCCAGCAGAAGTAACGCAGTAGCGGAAGGCCAGGTAGTACCCATGAGCGACAAGGTGCTCGAACTCACACAGATCGATCTGAGCGGCGTGGCAACGTCGCCCACCGAGGCGATCGAGGCTGCGGGCAATGTCCTCGTCGAGGCCGGGGCCGTCAGCCCCGACTACGTCAAGTACATGCTCGACCGTGAGGAGCTCATGTCGACCTACATGGGCAACTACCTGGCCATCCCGCACGGCACGAACGAGGGGAAGGACACGATCGTCAAGTCCGCCCTCTCGTTCACCCGCTACGACAATCCCATCGACTGGAACGGCAACGAGGTCCGCTTCGTCGTCGGTATCGCGGGCAAGGACGGCGGTCACATGGACGTCCTGTCCAAGATCGCGATTGTGTTCAGCGACGAGGAGCAGGTCAAGGCCCTCCTCGAGGCCGAGAGCCCGGAGCAGGTTCTCGAGCTGCTGGGAGACGTCAATGCCTAAGACAGCAGTACATTTCGGTGCGGGCAACATCGGGCGCGGTTTCGTGGGGCTCATCCTCCACAACGCCGGCTACGAAGTGGTCTTCGCCGACGTCAATGCCGAGCTGATCGACGCGCTCGCCACCACGCCGACCTACGAGGTCCGTGAGGTGGGGGCGGGCGCGTCGACCAGGACGGTGGACAACTACCGTGCCCTCAACAGCGCCACGCACGAGGACGACGTCGTGGCTGCGATCGCCGCCGCTGACATCGTGACGACCGCTGTCGGCCCCAACATCCTCCGTTTCGTCGCCCCGGTGATCGCGCGTGCCATTGCCGCGCGTGCCGACGACCTGCCGCCGCTCGCCGTCATGGCGTGCGAGAACGCCATCAACGCCACCGACCTGCTGCGTGAGGGGGTCGTCGCGGCCGACCTCGGCGGTCTCGAGAAGGCCGTCTTCGCCAACACCGCTGTCGACCGCATCGTGCCGGTCCAGGCACCCGACGCCGGCCTCGACGTCACCGTCGAGACCTTCTTCGAGTGGGCGATCGAATCCGGACCCTTCGGCGACGAGGCACCGGTCATCCCGGACGCCCACTTCGTCGACGACCTGGCCCCCTACATCGAGCGCAAGCTCTTCACCGTCAACACCGGCCACGCCACGACCGCGTACCACGGCTTCCTCGCCGGCGCCTCGTCGATCAGCGACGCCATCGCTATCCCGTCGGTCCTCGCCGAGGTCACGGCCGTGCTCGAGGAGACCAGCGCCCTGCTGGTCGCCAAGCACGGCTTCGCCCCCGAGACGCAAGCCGCGTACCGCGCCACCATCCTCGAGCGCTTCGCCAACCCGCACCTGGACGACACCGTCGCCCGCGTCGGTCGCCAGCCGCTGCGCAAGCTGAGCCGCAACGAGCGCTTCATCGGGCCTGCGGCGGCCATCGCCGAGAGTGGCGCGACCCCCGAGGCGCTCGTACGCACGATGGGCGCTGCGCTGCACTTCGACGTGGCGGAGGACCCTGAGTCGCAGGAGCTCAAGGAGCTCCTCGCGAGTCTCCCGGCGTCAGATTTCGTCACGAAGGTGACCGGACTCGAGCCCGCCCATCCGCTCTTCCCGCTTGTTCTCGCGGAAGTCGATAAGGCTTAAGGTTTCTCACAGCTTCCTCCCGTTTTTTCGCGTCCTCGAATCGGTAACGTTTCGATCACACGTACGAACAGAGTGGAGGAAGCTCATGGACAAGCACACGCGAGTGATCTCGGTTTCGGGACGCACCTACCGCGCGACGCCCACCATGTGCGACATCTTCCTCGCCCACGCGAGCGACATCCGCGGCCGCAACCAGAGCGAGCTCGTCCCGCTCCTCCACGCGGACGGTGTCGAGCTCATCTTCGTCACCGAGACCACGCAGATCACCGTCGCGGACCTGACCAAGAACGTCGTCCGCTCGGACATGACGGGCCAGATCCCCGAGCTGCCGACGGTCGCCGCCTAGGACTTCCCACGAAAGGCGCTCTCCTCCGGGAGGGCGCCTTTCGTGTGTGCCGGCTGGTGCCGTGCCACTTCAGCGGGTCGAGCCTGTCGAGACCCCCGGGGGCGTCGGCGGGTCGAGCGTGTCGAGACCCCCGGGGGCGTCGGCGGGTCGAGCCTGTCGAGACCCCTCCCTCACACCCTCTCCTTCACAGGCCTTCTCTCCACAAAGAAGTCCTACTACCGAACATACGTTCGAAAGTAGGAAAATGGAGGCATGTCCCCGACCCCGTCACTGACCTCGCTTCTCGAGGCGGTGCGCTGCGTTCGTATAGAACCGGCCACACTCACCGACGCGGATCTCCTCAACCTCGCCAGCACTGCCGCGACCCTCCAACACCGGGCCGCGACCATCTCGGCCCTGCTCGCCGGGGAGATCGCACGCAGGTCGGTCGGCTCGGACGGGCTCGCTCAGAGACTTGGTCATCGCACCGCGATCGAACTCGTGCGTGTCACCACCGGATCCACCGGCCGTGACGCCGCCGTCGCCGTGCGGGTGGGTTCCCTGGCTGAGTCGCCCGTTCTCGATGCGCTGGTGGAAGGCACCATCTCCCCATCAGCAGCGGACGCGATCGTCACCGGTCTCGGCACCCCGACTGCCGCAGTCTCTTCCGATGAGCTCGCCGCCGCATCCCTCGAGCTCTGCACCCTCGACTTGGACCCCGACCGCCTGCAGCGTCGCGCCCGGGAAGTCCGCGCCGAACTCGATATCACTTCCACCGCCGACCGCGAAGAGGCTCTGCGAGATGCTCGGTCGCTGCGATTCATCCGACAGACGGACGGCATGTCGAAGCTGATCTGGGTCATGGACCCCGAAACCGCAGCCACCGTCGGTGACGTCTTCGACCGCGCCACCTCACCCCGCTTAGGCGGACCCCGCTTCGTCGACCCCGACACCGCCGCTCATGCTGCGGCGATCGAAGCCGACCCGCGGACCAACGAACAACTCGCCTCCGACGTCTTCAGCGAGCTGCTCCGCCACGGAGTAGCGACCGACTCCACCCAGCTCCTCGGCACCGGGGCGCCCCAGATCCGCGTCCTCGTGTCCGCCACAGCGCTGGCCACCGGCATCGGCGCCGCCACGATCGAGGGCCAGACCGAACCCGTCTCCATCGCCACCGTCGAACGCCTCGCCTGCACCGGCGGGGTGACCGAGATCACCTTCGCGAACGGCCAACCCCTCGACGTGGGCCGGGAGCACCGCCTCTACACACCACGACAACGCATCGCCCTCGCGGCCCGGGATGGTGGATGCCGATGGCCGAACTGCGACAGGCCACCGTCCTGGACCGAAGCCCACCACATCAACCACTGGGCCCGCGACACCGGCCGCACCGACGTGGCCGACGGAATCCTGCTCTGCCGACATCACCACCTGCAGTTACACAACCGCGGGTGGACCATCACCCGCAACGGCGCCACCTACACACTCACCCCACCACCCGGAGTAGACCGCGCTCCGGAGTTCATGCCCACCAAAGCCCGCACCCACGCCGCATGACGCCGCCCAGCGGGTCGAGCCCGTCGAGACCTTCACGCGGGACCGCTCACCAGCGGGTCGAGCCCGTCGAGACCCCCAAAGCGCAACAGCGAGTCGTGCCTCCTCCACCGCGGGTCGAGCCTTGTCGAGACCCGTCATTCGTGCCGCCGAGATCACCCGTCAACGGCGGGTCGAGCCTGTCGAGACCCCCACGCGCAACAGCGGCCCCGCCCCGGGTCTGCCGATATCCTGAAGCCGCCCGCGACCGTAGCCCGCCTCGACCTACCCGGCTTTCTTCGCAGCAGTCTTCTTAGCGCTCGTCTTCGCCGTACTCGCCTTCGAGGTCCCAGTCTTTTGAGTCCCCGGCTTCTTCGCACCCGCGGGCTTCTTGGCCGACCCCGCTGCCCCCGCAGCGCCCTTTGCAGCAGGCTTCCTGGACGAACCAGACCCCGACCCAGAGCCTGATCGGTTCCGCTCCACGCTCGCCCGCAGCGCCGCCATGAGGTCGATGACCTCGCCACCGTCGCCGTCCTTGTCGTCCGGTTGCTCCCCAAAGGTTTCCTCGGTGCTGACGTCATCACCCTTCTTGAGCTTCGCGTCGATGAGCTCGCGCAGCTGTGTCTGGTACTCGTCGGTGAACTTCGACGGATCGAACTCGGCCGTCAGACTGTCGACGAGCGAACCGGACATGTCGAGTTCCTTCGCCGAGATACGCACCGTCTCGTCGAGCGCCGGGAAGCGTGCCTCCCGCACCTCGTCGTCCCAGAGGAGCGACTGCAGCATCAGCACATCGCCACGCACACGCAGCGCACCGAGTCGTGTCTTCTGCCGGAGGGCGAACTGCACGATCGCGGTGCGGTCCGTCTTCTCGAGGGTGCGCCGCAGCAGCACGTACGCCTTGGTGGACGCGGAGTCGGGCTCGAGGAAGTAGCTGCGCTCGAACATGATCGGGTCGAGCTGGTCGCTCGGCACGAACTCGACCACCTCGATCTCGCGACTGCGCTCCACCGGGAGGGTGGAGAAGTCGTCCTCATCCAGCACCACCGTCCGCTCTCCGTCGTCGAAGGCCTTGTCGATGTGCTCGTAGGGCACGACCTTGCCGCAGACCTCGCACCGTCGCTGGTACTTGATCCGTCCACCGTCCTTGTCGTGGACCTGGTGGAGCGAGATGTCGTGGTCCTCGGTGGCGCTGTACAGCTTCACCGGGACATTCACGAGACCGAACGCGATGGCGCCTCTCCAGATGGATCGCATGCCTCATGGTCTGCTCCGACCTTGCTGGGAATCTGTGAGGCATCCGTGTGTGGCCTGCGAGAGGACGGTAGTCCAGAGGCATGGCGACGTCGGAGATGGTCTCGGTCGAGGGGCACAGGCTCAAGCTGAGCAACCTCGACAAGGTGCTGTACCCGGAGACCGGGACGACGAAAGCCGACGTCCTCTCCTATTTCGCCGAGATCGCACCGGCGATGATCCCGCACATCGCCGATCGGCCGGTCACGCGCAAGCGGTGGGTGAACGGCGTCGACGGTGACGTCTTCTTCCAGAAGAACCTGGAGGATTCCGCCCCCAGCTGGGTGCGACGCCGCAGCATCGATCACAAGAACCACACCAACGAGTACCCGCTCGCGAACGACCTCGCGACCGTGACCTGGTTCGGGCAGGTCGCCGCCCTCGAGCTGCACGTCCCCCAGTGGCGGTTCGGACGGACCGGGACACCGCGCAAGCCCGACCGCTTCGTCCTCGACCTGGATCCGGGGGAGGGGGTCGGCCTCGCCGAATGCGCCGAGGTGGCCCGGTGGGCACGGGCGATCCTCCGCGACATCGGGCTGGACCCGATGCCGGTGACGAGCGGAAGCAAGGGCATCCACCTCTACGCGGCCCTCGACGGGTCGCAGGACACGGACACGATCAGCGCCGTCGCACACGAACTCGCGAGGGCGCTCGAGGCGGACCACCCCGACCTGGTGGTGAGCGACATGAAGAAGTCGCTCCGCACCGGCAAGGTGCTCGTCGATTGGAGCCAGAACAACGGCAACAAGACGACCATCGCGCCCTACTCCCTCCGTGGGCGGACCCGACCGACCGTCGCGGCCCCGCGGAGCTGGCGCGAGCTGGCCTCCAAGGATCTCGCCCAACTGGAGTACACCGAGGTGCTGCGCCGGGTGAAGCGCCGCGGCGACCTGCTCGCCGACCTGAGCGCGGGCCATCTGGAGTCCCTCGAGCCGACGCCCGATCGACTCGCGACCTATCGGTCCAAGCGGGACGCATCGAAGACCCCCGAGCCGGTGCCGGACACCCACGGCGACACCGAAGGCTTCTCCTTCGTGATCCAGGAGCATCACGCGAGCCGGCTGCACTGGGATTTCCGCCTCGAGCACGAGGGCGTGCTGGTGAGCTGGGCGCTGCCCAAAGGCGTCCCGACCGACCCGAAGAAGAACCATCTCGCCGTGCAGACCGAGGACCACCCGCTCGAATACGGAGCATTCGAGGGCGACATCCCGGAGGGGGAGTACGGCGCGGGCCACGTGGACATCTGGGACAGCGGCACCTACGAACTGGAGAAGTGGCGCGACGGCACAGAGGTCATCGCGACCCTCCACGGTGAGAAGCAGGGAAGCCACCGCTACGCCCTGATCCACACCCACGATGACAACTGGCTGATCCATCTCATGAAGGACGAACCGGCCACCCCGAGCAGCAAGCGCCCCGACGGCGTCAAGCCGATGCTGGCCACTCTCGGCGAGCCGGGCACACTCGACCCGGACGAGGACTGGGCCTACGAGATGAAGTGGGACGGATACCGGGCGATCGCGATCGTCCACGACGGCTCGGTCACGTTCACGAGTCGTAACGGTCGCGACCTCACGCCGACCTACC
>Ga0247810_10000741_pt1 | contig 27991 bp, 28 predicted proteins | sample UWRJL119311C1_FD_179918 | JGI IMG/M metagenome (GOLD analysis project Ga0247810, IMG submission 179918) | Plant litter microbial communities from Arlington Agricultural Research Station in Wisconsin, United States - UWRJ-L119-311C-1 | ecosystem: Environmental > Terrestrial > Plant litter >... | reverse complement strand
CCTGATCAGCTCGTTCATCTACTTCTGCATCGGTGGCGTCATGGCGCTCCTGATCCGCGCGCAGCTGGCGGTCCCGGGGCTCGAGATCATCGCGACCCGCGAGCAGTACAACCAGCTCTTCACGATGCACGGCACGATCATGCTGCTCATGTTCGCGACGCCGCTGTTCGCGGGCTTCGCCAACGTGCTCATGCCGCTTCAGATCGGTGCCCCTGACGTCGCCTTCCCGCGACTGAACGCCTTCGCCTACTGGCTCTACAGCTTCGGTTCGCTCATGGCGGTCGCCGGCTTCGTCACCCCGCAGGGCGCCGCATCGTTCGGATGGTTCGCCTACGCGCCGCTGTCGAGCACGACCTTCTCGCCGGGTATCGGCGGCAATCTCTGGGTATTCGGCCTCGCGCTGTCCGGATTCGGAACCATCCTCGGTGCCGTCAACTTCATCACCACGATCATCACGATGCGTGCCCCCGGCATGACGATGTTCCGGATGCCGATCTTCACCTGGAACGTGCTCGTCACGTCGATCCTCGTGCTGCTGGCCTTCCCGGTCCTCGCGGCCGCGATGTTCGCGCTCGGCGCCGACAGGGTGTTCGATGCCCACGTCTATGACGCGGCCAATGGTGGTGCCATCCTCTGGCAACACCTCTTCTGGTTCTTCGGCCACCCGGAGGTCTACATCATCGCGCTGCCGTTCTTCGGCATCATCTCCGAGGTCCTTCCGGTCTTCAGCCGCAAGCCGATCTTCGGCTACAAGACCCTCATCTACGCGACGATCGCCATCGCGGCCCTGTCCGTCACCGTGTGGGCGCACCACATGTACGTGACCGGCTCGGTGCTCCTGCCCTTCTTCGCGCTGATGACGATGCTCATCGCCGTTCCGACGGGTGTGAAGATCTTCAACTGGATCGGCACCATGTGGCGCGGTTCGGTGACCTTCGAGACCCCGATGCTCTGGGCGATCGGCTTCCTCATCACCTTCACCTTCGGTGGTCTCACCGGTGTGATCCTCGCGTCGCCGCCGCTCGACTTCGCGGTCTCCGACTCCTACTTCGTCGTGGCGCACTTCCACTACGTGGTCTTCGGCACCGTCGTGTTCGCCATGTTCTCCGGCTTCTACTTCTGGTGGCCGAAGTGGACGGGCAAGATGCTCGACGAGCGCCTCGGCAAGATCCACTTCTGGATCCTGTTCATCGGCTTCCACACGACCTTCCTCATCCAGCACTGGATCGGCGCGATCGCCATGCCGCGTCGCTACTACAGCTACCTGCCGGAGGACGGCGTGACCTGGATGAACCAGCTCTCCTCCGTCGGCGCGGCGATCCTCGCGGTCTCCCTGCTCCCGTTCTTCTACAACGTGTTCATCACGGCCCGCAAGGCGCCCAAGGTGTCGGTCGACGATCCGTGTGGCTACTCGCGTTCGCTCGAGTGGGCCACCTCGTGCCCGCCGCCGCGCCACAACTTCACGTCGATCCCGCGCATCCGCTCGGAGGCCCCGGCCTTCGACCTGCACCACCCGGAGGCCCCCATCCCCACGGGGATCGGGCCGGCCAAGGATGCGCCTGACGCTCCCGTGTACGACATCGCAGACGACAAGGTGAAGAACTAGTCATGAAGGCAAATATCGTCCTCTTCGTCATCCTGGCGATCTTCTTCCTCCTTGCCGATGCCGCGTACATCATCTGGAGCGTCATCCAGCCGGTGCGCCCGGTCGAGTACTGGTGGGACGGCATCGAGTGGGTCGGAGCCGTGGCCATCGCGCTGAGCGGTGTCCTGTCCCTCCTCATCGCCGTCTATCTTCGTCTCGTCGAGCGTGCGGCCGGCGGTGTCCTCCCCGAGGATCGCGAGGATGCGCTCATCGACGACGGTGACGCCGAGCAGGGCATGTTCTCCCCGTGGAGCTGGTGGCCCGTCATGCTGGCCGGGTCGGCCGCGTTGGTCTTCCTCGGCCTCGCCGTGGGCGTCTGGGTCTCGTTCATCGGTGGCGCGGTCGTCGTGATCAGCATCATCGGCTGGCAGTACGAGTACTACCGCGGACGTTTCGCGCACTGAGGTGATACGAGAAAGGGCCCGGCGATTACGCCGGGCCCTTTCTCGTTGCGCCTAGGGAGCTGCGGGGCGCCACGAGCTCACGGTGACATCGACGGTCACCGCTCCGCCGCTCCAGCCGCCACGGGGCACGTGGTGGCCGCTGGGACCCATGTCCGCCAGGAGTCGCCCGGTGTCGCTGTCCACGTGAGTCTCATAGCGGACTTCTTCACGCCCGGCCGCCAGGAAGTGGCCCGAGAGAGTGTCTGCCAGGCGGGCGTCCTTGTCCTCCTGCATGTCCATCACGAGGCCGGCCGCGCGCAGCTCCTGCAGGTGGGTCGTGCCCGGTGTGACGACCACGAGCGTGCCGGTGGGCCGGAGCACCCGGCTGAACTCCGACGCGTTGCGGGGAGCGAACACGCACAGGACGAGGTCCGAGCGGGCTGAACGCACGGGGAGTGGCTGCCAGGTGTCCGCCACGAGCCCCGCCGCCCCCGTCCCGGAGACGGACATGGCAACGGCAGCACTGGAGGCATCGAGCGCCAGTGCCTCCCGGACGCGGCCCGATCGTTGGAGCTGCGCGAGGTACCAGCCGGTCCCGGTGCCGGCGTCGACCACGTCGAGCGGTTCCTCCGGCAGCAGCTCGGTGATCGCGTCGGCGATGGGGGAGTAGATCCCCGTGCCGAGCAGGTCCCGTCGGGCCTCGAGCAACTCGCGGGGGTCACCGGAGATCCCGCGGGACGTGTCGAGCGCGGTGAACCAGCCACGCTTGTTCGTGTCGTGGCTGTGGCCGGACGGGCAGCGGAGCGCGAGGCCGTCGCCGGGGGAGAGATCCTCCCCGCACACAGGACAGCGGAGCCAGCTCGCAAGGACTGCGAGCCGACTCCGCTGGGGGATGCTGTCTACGACCAGGTCAGTGGTCGCCGTGCTTGTTCGCCTCGATCTCGGCCCGCGTGACGGGCGCGATGCGGTCCTCGAAGAACCAACGCGAGACGGCAGCACGAGCACGCTGGTTCAGCGTGATCTTGCCCTTGGCGTTCGGACGGATCATGAGCGGCTCGTACTGGTTGTAGCTCGTGAGCACCCACCGCTCGTGCTCGTCGAGCTGCTCGTGGACCTCGATGTACTCGCCGCCGGGGAGGCGGACGATGCGGCCCGTCTCGTACCCGTGGAGCGCGATCTCGCGGTCTTTCTTCTGGAGGCCGATGCACACGCGCTTCGTGACGATGAAGGCGATGATCGGGCCGACGAGGAGGAGGGCCTGGAGCGCATGGATGACGCCCTCGATCGTGAGCATGAAGTGCGTCGCGATGAGGTCCGAGCTCGCCGCAGCCCAGAGGACGGCGTAGAACACGACACCCGCGGCACCGATGGCGGTGCGGGTCGGGGCGTTGCGCGGACGGTCCAGGATGTGGTGCTCGCGCTTGTCGCCGGTGACCCACGCCTCGATGAAGGGGTAGAGGGCGACCACGACGAGGAACAGCGCGATCACGATCAACGGGATCAGGACGCCCATCGGATACGTGTATCCACCGATGACGAAGTCCAGGTGCGGGGGAGCGAGTCGAAGGGCACCGTCGGCGAAGCCGATGTACCAGTCCGGCTGGGTACCCGCGGATACCGGCGATGGATCGTATGGACCGTAGTTCCAGATCGGGTTGATCGTGAACAGCGAGGCGATCACCATGATGATGCCGAAGACGATGAAGAAGAATCCACCGGCCTTCGCAGCGAACACCGGCATGACCGGCACGCCCACCACGTTGTCGTTGGTCTTGCCCGGGCCGGCCCACTGGGTGTGCTTGTTGATGATCAGCAGCAGCAGGTGCACACCGAGCGCAGCGACGAGGATCGCCGGCAGCAGCAGGATGTGCAGCGTGAAGAAGCGCGGCACGACCTCCGTGCCCGGGAACTCCCCGCCGAAGAGGAGGTAGGAGATCCACACACCGATGACCGGGATGCCCTTGACCATGCCGTCGATGATGCGGAGGCCGTTGCCCGAGAGCAGGTCGTCGGGGAGCGAGTAGCCCGTGAAGCCCTCGGCCATGGCCAGGACGAAGAGCACGAAGCCGATGAACCAGTTGAGCTCACGCGGCTTGCGGAACGCACCCGTGAAGAAGATGCGGAGCATGTGGAGACCGATGGAGGCCACGAACAGCAGCGCCGCCCAGTGGTGCACCTGGCGCATGAGCAGGCCGCCACGGATGTCGAAGCTGATGTCGAGTGCCGACGCGTACGCGGCGGACATCTCGATGCCCTTGAGCGGCACGTACGAACCCTCGTAGTGCACAGGGGTCATCGACGGCTCGAAGAAGAACGTCAGGAACGTTCCGGAGAGGAGGATCGCCACGAAGCTGTAGAGGGCGACCTCGCCGAGCATGAACGACCAGTGGTCGGGGAAGATCTTGCGACCGACCTCCTTGACCAGCCCGGAGATGCTCGTGCGCTCATCGATGTAGTTGGCTGCGGCGTTCGTGAACCGCATGCCGCCGCTGAGCTGCGGCTTTTCGTCGGTGGTGGTGCTCATCAGTTGACCTCACGCTCCCAGAAGCTCGGGCCGACCGGCTCGAGGAAGTCGCTCTTGGCGACCAGGTAGCCCTCGGCGTCGATCGCGATCGGCAGCTGGGGGAGGGGACGGCTAGCCGGCCCGAAGATGACCTTCGCGCCATCCGACACGTCGAACTGCGACTGGTGGCAGGGGCACAGAAGGTGGTGGGTCTGCTGCTCGTAGAGGGCGACGGGGCACCCGACGTGCGTGCAGATCTTGGAGTAGGCGACGATGCCCTGGTAGGACCAGTCCTTCTTGTCCTCTGCCTCGACGAGGTCCTCGGGACGAAGACGCATGAGCAAGACGGCGGCCTTGGCCTTCTGCTCGAGCCAGTCGTGGTTCTCCATGAGTCCGTCAGGGATCACGTGGAAGGCCGAACCGTAGGTGACGTCGGAGGCCTTGATCGGCGTGCCGGCACCATCGCGCACGAGGCGGGTGTTCTCCGCCCAGAGCGTGTGCTTGAGGAGACCGCTGGGCTCCTCGGCGGGGGCGAGGTCACGGAACATCACCACGGCCGGGATGGGCGTGACGGCCACGGCGCCGATCAGCGTGTTACGCACGAGGGCGCGACGCGTGAAACCGGACTCCTTGTTGCCAAGCGTGAAGACCTGGGCGGCCTTGGCGCGCGTCTCCTCGGTGCCGCGGGTGCTGTGACGCATCTCGACGACCTCGGCGTTGGACATGAGCGCCTTGGCCCAGTGCACCGCTCCGAGGCCGATACCGAGCAGACCGAGCGAGATTCCGAGACCCAGGCTGATCGTGCTGATGCGCAGCGAGAGGAGGTTGCCCTCCTCGATCGGGAAGAGGAAGTAGAACACCGTCGCGGCCACGCTGCCGATGATGGACAGCACGAAGAACCCGGAGACGCGGCGCTCGGCCACCTTCTCCTTCTTCGGGTCCAGGTCGGTGACGCGCTGGTGATCAGCGTGGAGTCCCGGGTTCTGGATGCCGCCGTCGTCGACGACGGCGATACCCGACGAGGGTGCCGGCACCTTCTCGACAGCGGAGCTGCCGTGATCGTCTGCCATTGTCTTCCCTTCAGCTGTGTGCTGGTCGTTCACGAATATCAGTTGGATCGGGCGGTCAGCCAGACGGTGACCGCGATGACGGCGCCGAGGCCGAAGATCCAGATGAAGAGTCCCTCGGCCACCGGGCCGAGACCGCCGAGTTCGAAGCCACCCGGAGCCGGGTTGGTCTCGATGTACTTGAGGTACGTGATGATGTCGGCCTTGTCCTGCGGGGTCAGGTTGAGGTCGCTGAACACCGGCATGTTCTGCGGGCCGGTGACCATGGCCTCGTAGATGTGCGCTTCGGTGACACCGGTCAGCTTCGGGGCGAACTTGCCCTCGGTGAGGGCACCACCCGCGCCGGCGACGTTGTGGCACATCGCGCAGTTGATGCGGAAGAGTTCGGCGCCGTGCGCGGCGTCACCGTCGGACTGGAGGTACTCCTCGCCCGGGATGGCGGGACCGTCCGAGATCGAGGCGACGTAGGCGGCGAGGGCCTTGGTCTGCTCGTCGGTGAACTGGACCGGCTTGGCCTCGGCCTGCGGGCCGCTGGCGGCGGCCGGCATGCGGCCGGTGCCGACCTGGAAGTCGACCGAGGCGGCGCCGACACCGATGAGGGTGGGGCCGTCGGCAGTTCCCTGCATGTCGAGGCCGTGGCAGGTCGCACAGTTGGCGACGAAGAGCTTCTCGCCCTCGTCCACCAGCTCGGCGTGCGCGGAGGCGGAGTCGGCGGATGCGGTGGTGGTCGCCAGGGCGTACACACCGCCCGTGCTCAGGAGGCCGATCGCGATGAGCGCGACGCTCGCGAGCGGGTGACGGCGTCCGCGCTTCCTGGCGGTCTTACCGGCTGGTGAAGTCATGAGTCTCGGATTCCCGGTTCTTACTTGAGGACGTAGATGACGAAGAAGAGGCCGATCCAGACCACATCGACGAAGTGCCAGTAATAGGAGACGACGATGGCGGTGGTCGCCTCACGGTGCGTGTACTTGTGGACGACGTAGGCGCGGCCGATCACGAGGAGGAAGGCGATGAGGCCGCCCGTGACGTGGAGGCCGTGGAACCCGGTCGTGAGGTAGAACGCCGAGCCGTAGGCGTTGGAATCGAGGGCGACACCCTCCTGGACCAGCGTCGCGTACTCGTAGATCTGGCCGATGACGAAGATCGCGCCCATCACGTACGTGACGAAGAACCACTCGACCATGCCCCAGTCCTTGAGCTTCCAGCTCGTCCGGCGGTGACGCAGCTTCTCAGCCGCGAACACACCGAACTGGCAGGTGAAGGACGATGCCACGAGGATGCAGGTGTTCACTGCGGAGTAGGGGATGTTGAGGATCGACGTCTCGGAGGCCCACAACTCGGGGGAGGTGGATCGCAGCGTGAAGTAGATCGCAAAGAGTCCGGCGAAGAACATGACCTCGCTGCCGAGCCAGACGATCGTGCCGACGGCAACGACGTTGGGCCTGTTGATCGCGGGAGCTCCGACGGAGGGAGTCAGGGAGGTCGTAGTCACCCTTCCATTATGTCCTAAGCGAACACTGCGAGTTTTCGATCGGGGGGCCTGTCGCGACCGATCGGTAGGATTTCGGCATGCCCGCACAGCCGACCTGGCCTTCTTTGTTGGAATCCCTCATCGAGGGGCGCGATCTCTCCATCAACGATGCGAGTTGGGCCATGGATCGCGTCATGGCGGGGGAGGCGACCCCTGCCCAACTCGGAGGGCTTCTCGTCGCCCTGCGGATCAAGGGGGAGACGGTCGACGAGATCGTCGGCTTCCGCGATGCCGTGCTCGCCAATGCGGTGCCCCTCGAAGTGGGTTCGGATGTCCTCGACATCGTCGGGACGGGCGGTGACCCTTTCGGCGCCGTCCTCAACATCTCCTCGGTCGCCTCGATCATCGTGTCATCCACCGGTGTCCCGGTCGTCAAGCACGGCAATCGCGGCGCTAGTTCGGCGTCGGGAGCCTCGGACGTGCTGTCCGAGCTCGGCATCTCCCTCGATCTCACGCCCGCGCGTGTCGCCGAGGTGCTCGATGAGGTGGGGGTGACCTTCGTCCACGCGGCGACCTTCCACCCCGGATTCCGTCACGCGGGCCCCACCCGGCGCGAGCTCGGCGTGTCGACCCTGTTCAACATCCTCGGACCCTTGTGCAACCCGGCCCGTCCGGAGGCCTCGGCCGTCGGGGTCGCCTCGCTCGAGCGGGTCCCGCTCATGGTCGGCGTGTTCCAGACGCGGGGGGCGACCGCCCTCGTCTACCGGGGTGACGACGGCATCGACAAGCTCACGACGACCGGGCACAGCCACATCTGGGAGGTCTCCCGGGGTTCGGTCACGGAGCACGACATCGACCCGGCTGAGCTCGGCATCGCCCGCGCGCCGATCGAGGCGCTGCTCGGGAAGGACCCGGCGCACAACGCCGGCATCATCCGGGACGTGCTGGCCGGTCAGCAGGGGCCCGTGCGCGACGTCGTGCTCCTCAATGCCGCGGCCGGTCTCGTGTCCTGGAACCTCAAGAACGACCCGACCCAGGTCCGGGAGCCGATCATCGACCGCCTGCGCTCCCAGCTGGCCGTGGTCGCGGACACCGTCGACTCGGGTGCGGCGGCCGCCAAGCTGGACGCCTGGGTGGCGGCGACGCGGGCGCAGTAGCGACCGCCGTCAGCCGGCGTCGACGTCCTCGTCGACCCAGTCGAGGGTGCGCGTGACGGCCTTGCGCCAGGTGCGCAGGAGGCGTTCGCGCTCGTCGTCGTCGATCTGCGGCTCCCAGCGCTGCTTCTCCTGCCAGTTGGCCGCCAACTCGTCGGTGTCCTTCCAGAAGCCGACGGCGAGTCCGGCGGCGTAGGCCGCGCCGAGCGCCGTCGTCTCTGCGACGACCGGGCGCACGACCGGGACGCCGAGGATGTCCGCCTGGAACTGCATGAGCAGCCCGTTCTCGATCATGCCGCCGTCCACGCGGAGCTCCTCGAGCGGGATGCCCGTGTCCGCGTTGGCCGCGTCGAGCACCTCGCGGGTCTGGAATGCCGTGGCCTCGAGGGCCGCTCGGGCGAGGTGTGCCTTGGTGACGAACCGGGTGAGCCCGACGATGGCGCCGCGGGCATCGGGGCGCCAGTGCGGGGCGAACAGCCCGGAGAAGGCGGGCACGATGTAGGCGCCGCCGTTGTCCTCCACGCTGGCCGCGAGGGTCTCGACCTCCGCGGCGTCCTTGATGAGGCCGAGGTTGTCACGGAGCCACTGCACCAGGGAGCCGGTGACGGCGATCGAGCCTTCGAGCGCGTAATGGGCGGGCGCGTCGCCGAGCCGGTAGGCGACGGTGGTGAGCAGCCCGTTGTCGGATCGCACGATCTCCTCACCCGTGTTGAGGATGAGGAAGTTGCCGGTGCCGTAGGTGTTCTTCGCCCCACCGGTGTGGAAGGCCGCCTGCCCGAATGTGGCCGCCTGCTGGTCGCCCAGGATGCCGGCGATCGGCACCTCGCGCAGCACGCTCGACGACTCCACCCGGGTGTACTCCTCGGAGGAGCTGGCGATGCGGGGGAGGAGGGAGCGCGGGATGTCGAAGGCGGCGAGCAACTCGTCGTCCCAGTCGAGGGTGGCCAGGTCCATCAGCAGGGTGCGGCTCGCGTTGGTGACATCGGTGACGTGCTCGCCGCCGTCCTCCCCGCCGGAGAGGTTCCAGATCACCCAGGTGTCCGTCGTGCCGAAGAGAAGCTCGCCCTTCTCCGCGCGCTCCCGGACGCCCTCGACGTTCTCGAGGATCCAGGCGATCTTGGTGCCGGCGAAGTAGGTGCTGAGCGGCAGCCCGGTCTTCTCGCGGAAGCGGTCGACGCCCCCGTCGGCCGAGAGCCGGTCGACGATGCCCTGGGTGCGGGTGTCCTGCCAGACGATCGCGTTGTAGACGGGCCTCCCGGTGGCGCGGTCCCAGATGACGGCCGTCTCCCGCTGATTCGTCACACCGACGGCGACCACGTCGTGCCGGGTGATGTCCGCCGTCGACAAGGCACTGCCGATGACCTCACGGGTGTTCCGCCAGATCTCTGCCGGATCGTGCTCGACCCAGCCCGCCTTCGGGAGGTGCTGCGTGTGCTCCTTCTGGCCGACCGACACGACCGAGCCCGCGTGATCGAAGACGATCGCGCGCGTGCTCGTGGTTCCCTGGTCGATCGCGACGACGTACTTGCTCATGCGGGGTTCCCGATCTCGATGGTGTGGAGGAAGGTACGGCTGGTCTCGGGCGCGAGCAGTTCCGCGCCGGGGAGGTCGACGATGTCGTCGGCGAAATCGGCGGTCGCCGGGTAGCCGCTCCAGGGCTCGAGGCACACGAATGCCGCATCGTCCCCCGGCTTGCTCCAGACACCGAGCACCGGGTAGTCCGCGTAGTGCAGCGTGACGGCGGCGGCGCCGGGCGCGGTGTAGGTCGCCACTCGGGGGTCGATGTCGTCGAAGAGCAGGGCGTCCTCGGCGAAGTACTCGCGCCGGAGGACGAGGTCCCCGTCGACGACGGGGGAGTCGAGTCGGCCGGGGCGCAGGCCGTTCACTGCCTGGCGCATGGTCGATCCGCCGGACCCCCAGGTCACCGTGTGGGGGGCGTCGGCGACGGCACCGGGGAGCGGCCAGTGGAAGGCGGGGTGGCCGCCGAGCAGGAAGGGCAGCGTCTCGTCGCCGGTGTTGGTAACCGTGTAGGCGAGCTCCAGCGATGAGCGCGACACCCGAGCCTCCAGGAGAAGCACGAAATCGAAGGGGAACGCCTCACGGGTCTCCGCCGATGAGCGGAGGACGTAGGACGCGGTGTCGGGTGCGTGATCGATGCTCTCCCACTCCGCGGTGCGCGCGACCCCGTGCGAGGGGATGTCGTGGGTGCGACCGGCGTGAACCAGACGGTTGTCCGGCAGCTTCGAGATGAGCGGGAACAGCACCGGTGCCGAGTAGTGCCACGGATCCTCGGCCTGCCAGAGCAGTTCGGTCCCGTCCAGCCGGAGAGAGCGCAACTGGGCACCTCGCGACTCGAAGGCCGCCCGGAGGCGGCCGGTTCCGATCTCGATGCGGCTCATGCCATCCTCTTCCGGGTCTGGGGGAGGACGATCCAGAGCGCGACGACGACGACCGTCGCAACGACGGCTGCGACGAGGCCGGCGACCGGTGCGACCACGACGTCGAAGATGAAGCCGGCCACGCCGATCGTCAACAGCCCGACGAGGACGAGTTCGGCGATGAGCAACCGGTTGCTGAGACGCACGATGCGCTCCTTCTGGTTCTGGCGGAAGTAGGTGCGGTGCAGGATCACCGGGGTGACGCCGACCACGGTGCTGAGGGCGGCGAGGCTCACGAGGATGAGGTAGATGACGAGCTGGTGCCGGTCATCCAGGACCTCGTCGAACCGGGCCTGGAAGGCGAGGGCGAGGAGGAATCCGGTGATCAACTGGGTGCCGGTGAGGGTGACCCTCAGCTCCTGGAGGATCTCCTCCCAGTTCCGGTCCAGCCGCTCCATCTCCGTCTCGTCCCGCCCGTCGTAGGGGTCGGCGTCGCCATTCACGCTCATGGGCTCAACCCTGCCGTACGAGCGCCCGCGGGGCGAGCCATCCGGGGTGCGCGTCGCTCAGCTTCCGTCCCAGTAATACCAGCGGCCGCCCTCCCGACGGAACAGACTGCGCTCGACCTGGCTGCCGCGATCGTCGGGGGAGCGCCAGAATGCCTCGAAGGTGACAGAACCCTCGCTGTCGAGCGGCCCTCCGCGCTCCCGGGCCGTCACGTCGAGGCGGTACCAGCGCAGCTCCTCGTCGAGGTCGAGCGTGTCCGGTCGCTTCGCGGGGTGCCAGGTCGCCAGGAGGTACGGAGTGTCACCGACGGCGAAGGCGGAGAACCGCGAGCGCATCAGCGCTTCGGCGGTGGGCGCGGCCTCGCCCGCATGGAAACGACCGCAGCACTCGCCGTAGGGGAGTCCGCTCAGGCAGGGGCAACGGGATGCGGGGTCCATGACTCCATCCTGCCCGTCCCGCGCGCGGTCGCTCGTGAGGGTCTCTCAGCGTCATAGGATCGACCGTATGGGCTTCGCCGCTTTCCTGCTGGGCCTCCGTGCACAGCAGCCCGGGGAGTATCGCCGTCTCCTGCGCATCCGTCGTCGTGTCTATCGGACGATCGCCCCGCTTCAGGCGGAGATCATCCGGTCGGACGAACCCATCCCTTTCCACGAGCTGGACACGTCGACGTTCGCCACCGTCCGACCCGGCACCGCCTGGGGATCGACCTTCGACTGTGCGTGGCTGCGGGTGACCGGCGCGGTACCGGAGGGCGTGGAGAACGTCGTCGTCATGCTCGGCATCCGCGGCGAGGGCCTCGTCCACACCGCGGCGGGTGAGGTGGTCGACTCGGTCAGCACGGTGTTCCAGCAGGCGGACCTGCCCCACAGCGGCGGGCGCTTCCGACCGGTGGCGGTCCCCGTGGTGGACGGGCGGGTCGAGTTCTACGCCGACGTCACCTGGAACGGTTTCATCATCTACGACGTCGGTCGCGCGGTCTATCACGGTGCCCACCTGGCCGTCCGCGACGACGAGGCCTTCGCGCTCTACTACGACTACATGACCCTCCTCGTGCTCGCCGGCGCCACGGAGGACACGGGGCTCGAACGTTCGCTCCGGGTCGCGCTGCGCGCGGCGTACTCCGCATTCTCGACGGGCGATGTCGCCGGCGCGCGCGCCGTTCTCGCCGGGCCGCTCGCCACCTCCACCGACTCCGCCTTCACCTACAGCGCCATCGGTCACGGTCACCTCGACATGGCCTGGCTCTGGCCGCTGGGGGAGACACGCCGCAAGGCGGCGCGCACCTACGTGCGCGCGCTCAACGCCCTGGAGAAGCGCGACGACTACCTCTACGGGACGAGCCAGCCGCAGCAGATGGCGTGGACGAAGGAGCACCAGCCCGCGCTCTACGCCCGCATGAAAGCCGCGGTCGCGGCCGGCCGGATGGAGCTCCAGGGCTCCTTCTGGATCGAACCGGACACCAACCTGCCGTCGGGGGAGTCGCTCGTGCGCCAGGCCGTCGTCGGACGCCGCTTCCTCCAGGCGGAGTTCGGCCTCGCGGACGACGATCTGCGACTGTGCTGGCTGCCGGACACCTTCGGCTACAACGGCAACCTGCCCCAGATCCTCCGCAAGAGCGGGATGGACTGGTTCCAGACGATCAAGCTCGCGTGGAACAAGACCAACGACTTCCCGCACCGCACCTTCCACTGGGAGGGGATCGACGGCTCGCGGGTCCTCGTGCACATGCCGCCCGAGGGCGACTACAACAGCCGTGGAGCCGCGGACGGACTTTTGACGGGCTTGAAGCAGTACCCCGAGAAGGCGCTCAACACCGCCCTGCTGGTCTTCGGATCCGGGGATGGCGGGGGAGGACCCGGCGAGATCCACTTCGAGATCGGGCAGCGCGAGCGTGACCTGCAGGGGCTGCCGCGCGTGACCCCGACCACCGCGTCTGATTTCTTCCGTCACCTGGAGACGCTCGAAGTCGAGCCGGTGCACCGCGGCGAGCTCTACCTCGAGACGCACCAGGGCACCTACACGACGCAGGGGCAGATCAAACGGCACAACCGTCTCGTCGAGCGGCTGCTCCACGAGGTCGAGGCCCTCTCCGTCCTGCGCGGTGAGCGGGTGGATCTCGAGGACGCCTGGCGGGACGTACTGCTCAACCAGTTCCACGACATCATCCCCGGCTCGTCGATCGGGCGGGTGAACCGCGAGGCGATCGAGACCTACGAGCGTGTCGAGGCGGACCTGGAGGAGCGGATCACCGCGCTCGGCGCCGCGCCGGGCTCGTCGGTGGCCCTCAACCTCACGTCCTTCCCGCGCGACGAGCACGTGAACGTGGGGGGCGAGTGGTTCCGGGCTTCGGTCGCGCCCTACGCGGCGTCCGACCTGCAGCCGGTCGCGGCGACCCCGGAGCTCGGCTTCACCGACGACACGATGACGAACGGCCTGCTCACCCTCCGTTTCGGCCCGACAGGGGAGATCGTCTCCTGCGTCGACGCAGCGGGCGGCGAACACGCGGCCGGCGGCCTCAATCGTCTCGTCGTGCACAAGGACCCCTACGTCTGGCCTTTCAACGCCTGGGACATCGACCCGCGGTACGTGAAGCGCACGCCGCGCACCCTTCCGCTCCGCCATGTCGGCACCCGGGTGGACGGGCCGACGGTCGTCCGAGAGCACGCGTTTTCGTCCGGGATGGTCACGATCCGCCAGCGGGTGATCCTCGAGGCCGGCAGCGAGCTCGTCCGGTTCGAGACCGAGGTGGACTGGCACGCGAAGCACCGCATGCTGCGCGCCGAGTTCCGGCCCACCCACTTCGGCCCGACCGCGGCCTGCGAGATCCAGTTCGGACACATCCACCGCGTCACGACGGAGAACGACAGCGTCGAGACGGCGCAGTTCGAGGTCTGCGCGCACAAGTGGCTCGCCACCGAGGACGCGGGCGGCGGATTCGCGCTCCTCAACGACGGCAAGTACGGTCACCGGGCCAAGAACGGACTCGTGAGCCTCGCCCTGCTCCGCGCCCCGGTCTATCCGGACAAGACGGCCGACCGCGGGCACCACCGCTTCACCTACGCGTTCCGGCCCTACGCGGCGGGAGACCTGACCCCGGTGATCTCTGACGCCTATCGGCTCAACAACCCCCTGAGACTCGTCGACGCGGATCCGGTGGCGAGCGCCTTCGCCGTCGAGGGCACCGGAATCGTGCTCGAGACCGTCAAGCACGCCGAGTCCGGCGGGGGAGTGGTCCTCCGTCTCTACGAGAGTCTCGGCCACGCGACGACGGTCGCCGTCCGGTCGGCGGTGCCGCACCGTGGAGCCGTCGAGACCGACCTGCTCGAGCGCCCCACCGGCCCGGTCGACCTGGCTTCGCTCACCTTCACCCCGTTCGAGATCAAGACGATCCTCCTGGAGAGCCCGTGACCACATTCCTTCGGAGCGACACCGTCGTCGCTCCGCGTCACCAGGCGACCGCCGTCGTCATCGCCGGATTCGGCCAGAACTTCGTGCTGACGACGGTGTCGACCTTCCTGCTCGTCTACCTGCTGCAGTACGCGCGGATCAGCACGGAGGGGATGGTCGTCGTCACGCTCATCCTCACCGTCGCGAAGATCGTGGACGCGGTCCTCGACCCGATCGTCGGCGGGCTCATCGACATGACGCGGACCCGCTGGGGCAAGCTGCGTCCCTACATCCTGTTCTCCGCGGTGCCCGTCGCAGTCCTCTCCGGCCTTGTCTTCTCGGTCCCGGATGTGGACGAGCCCGGCAAGCTGCTCTACTTCGCCGTCGTCTACGTGCTGTGGGGCGTCGCCTACGCGGCCTGCGACGTCCCGTTCTGGGGCATCATCGGGTCGGCGTTCTCCGAGCCGGGTCAGCGCACCCGGGTGATCGGGACCGTCCGTGCGGTCGGGGCGATCGCCCTCGGCCTGTCGACGCTGGGCATGCCCTGGATCGCCCGGGCTCTCAGCTTCGCCCCCGAGACGACGAGCGCCGGCTGGACGCGGGCGGTCTTCCTCACCTCGTTCATCGGCATGGCCCTCTTCCTCCTGGCATTCCTCGGAACCCGCGAGCGCCGCACGTCGGCTGCCAGCACCGGGCTCAGCGTGCGGGAGTTGGCGCTCACGCTGGTCCGCAACACCCCGCTCCTGCTCGTCCTCATCGGCTCGGTGCTCGGCTTCGGCCGATTCATCGTGCAGGCGGGCGGTGCCGTCTTCGTGGTGCTTGCCTACGGTGACGAGGGGACCTTCACCCTCGTCGGGGCCGCGATCATCGTCGGCATGATCGTGTCCTCGTTCGCCACACCGGCGCTTCTCCGTCGGGTGAGCGCTCGCGCACTCGTCGTGGGAAGTTCCCTGGTCGGCGCGGTTCTCTACGCGGCCATGTTCGTCGCCGGCTTCGAGGACCTCCTGGTGATCCTCGTCTTCATCTTCCTCACCGGTCTCACGCTCGGTGTCTTCCTCGTCGTCCAGGCGACGATGATCGCCGACGCGGTCGACGACGCCGAACGTCGACTCGGCGTGCGCAACGACGGCATCTCCTTCGCCACGCTCACCTTCGTCTCGAAGATCATGAACGCCCTCGCCATCCTCGTCTTCGGGGTGTTCGTGGTCATGGCGGGCTACGAGGCCGGTATGGAGGTGACGCCGGCCATGCAGCAGACGGTCTTCGCGGCGATCACGGTCGTGCCGGCCGTGAGTTGCGTGCTCTCGGCGATCCCGTTCCTGTTCTACCGTCTCGGGCCCGATCGTTCCGGCTCTGACCACCGTGAGAGCGGCCCGGCTGGGGGATAACCCCCATGCGGATCCACCTGCCAGCACCGTCGAGGCCCTCCGAGGCGCCGCCATAGTGTTGCAGACGTGCGACAACGACTCAGCTTCCTCTGGACGGCCGCCGCCGACCTTGCCGTCGACGGCATCCTCGGCGTCGCCTGGTTCACCCTGCTCATCACGCTGCTCTCCGTGGGGGTCGGCGCGGTGCCTGCCTTCGGGATCGGGGTGCTCCTGCTCTGGGGTACGGCCTTCGTGGCTCGCGGAGTCCGTCACATCGAGCGCAGCCGTGCGGCCGCCATCTACGGGGTGGAGGTCGTTCCGCCCCGGCGCCCGCAGGCCCGCTCGACCGGGTTCGCCGGCTGGCTCGGTCAGATCGTCCTGGAGCTCGGCGACTCGGCTCTCTGGAAGGGACTCGCGCACCATCTGGTGACGCTCGTCCTCGGCACGGCCTTCTGGGTACTTCTCCTGGCGCCGCTCCAGGCCCTGACCCGGTCGATTCTCGTCGGTGACGCACTGTTGGTGGCAGCCGCTGTCCTCGGCCTCGTGTTGCTCGTCCTCTTCACCTATGGCGCGGGGCTCCTCGACCGTCGCCTGGCAGTCGTGCTTCTCGGCGCAGGGCGGACCGCCGCCCTCGAGCAGCGGGTCGATTCGCTCGAGGGCGCACGCCAGGGAGCCGTCGATGCGGCGGCCGGTGAACGACTCCGGATCGAGCGCGACCTGCACGACGGCGTCCAGCCGCGCCTGGTCAACGTCGCTATGACCCTCGGACTCGCGAAGGCGAAGTTCGCGACCGATCCGGAGGCGGCGAAGGCTCTCCTCGACGAGGCCCATCAGCAGACGAAGGACTCCATCACCGAGCTCCGCCAACTCGCCAGAGGCATCCACCCGGCGGTATTGACCGACCGGGGCCTCGACGCGGCACTGTCGGCGGTCGCCGCCCACTGCGCCGTACCGGCCACCGTTCGGGTCGAACTGCCGGAGCGACCGTCGCCCGAGATCGAGGCCGTCCTCTACTTCGTTGTTGCGGAGGCGCTCACCAACGTGAGCAAGCACTCCGGGGCCTCCGGATGCTCGGTCAGTGTCACGCGCTCCCCGACAGGCGTCCGCGCGGTCGTGTTCGACAACGGCGCGGGCGGTGCCCATGCGGAGTCCGGCGGAGGGTTGGCCGGCATGGCCGATCGCGTCCGGTCCGCCGGCGGGACGCTCGACATCGACAGCCGCCCCGGCGGCCCGACAGTTCTCACCGTGGAGGTACCGTGCGCATTCTGATCGCCGAGGACAACGCCCTGCTTCGGGCGGGACTCGAACGCCTGCTCGCCGATGCTGGCCACGACGTGGTCGCCGCCGTCGCCGACGCCGAGGACCTCATCCGCGCCGTGGGCGAGCACGCACCGGACATCGCCGTGGTGGACGTGCGGATGCCGCCGACCTTCACGGACGAGGGGATCCGCGCCGCCGTGCTCCTCCGCTCCCGTCGCCCTGTCCTGCCGGTGCTCATGCTCTCGCAGTACGTCGAGGAGCGGTACGCGGCGGAGTTGATAGCCGGTGATTCCACCGGCTTCGGCTACCTCCTCAAGGATCGCGTCGCGGATGTCGAGGACTTCCTGACGGCCGTCCTCGAGGTGGGTGCTGGGGCGACGGTGCTCGACCCCGAGGTCGTCTCCCAGATCCTGCTGCGATCCCGTCGCGGCTCCGAACTCGACGCACTCACCGTCCGGGAGCGCGAAGCGCTCCAACTCATGGCGGAGGGCCGCTCCAACGTGGCCATCGCCGCCCGGATGGGCGTCACCCCCGGATCGGTGGAGAAGTATGTCTCCGCCGTCTTCACCAAACTCGGCCTCTCGGCGGAGGAGAGCGGCAACCGCCGCGTCCTGGCCGTCCTGACCTATCTCGAAGGAGTCACCCCGTGACCGACACCGCATCCACCCGCGGTCCTCTTCGGAGGATCCTGCTCATCGCCGGCTCGGTGCTCGTGGCGGGCGCACTCGTCGTCGCGGTCGTCGGAGTCACCCGTGCATCGACGCAGGAGGACCGCACGGGGCTCTACACCGTCGGCGAGGGGTTCTCCTCCCTGGACGTGGACGTGAGCGTTGCGAACGTGGTGGTGCGCTTCGGCGATGTCGACGAGGCCGAGCTCGACTTCGACTCGAGCGGCACCACGATCGGATTCACCTACCGTGTCGACGGCGGTACCCTGCGGGTGAAGGTCGGGGACACCGACTGGTGGCCCCTCGGCGGGCTGGGCCTCTTCGACCTGGACGACGACCCGTCCCTCGTCGTGACCCTGCCCGACACCCTCGACCCCATCGACCTGGACGTGAACGGCTCCGTGGGGAACCTCGATGTCGACGGGGGCTTCCGAGCGGTGAACCTGTCCTCCTCCGCCGGGGAGATCCGGCTGACCGGGTCGGCGACGGAGCTCGTCCTCGACAGTTCCGCGGGGAGCATCATCGGGACGGACCTGGATGTCTCAGGAACCGTCGACGTGGACAGCTCGGCGGGCAACACGACACTGAGCTTCTCGAGCCTTCCGTCGGGCATGACCGTGGACACGTCGGCGGGAGATGTGCGCGTGGACATGCCGGACGGCGAGTACGAGATCCAGACCGACACCGCCGTCGGTCGTATCGACCAGGGGTTGCCGAGCTCTCCAGGGGCGGAGCGGGTCTACCGTTTCGACACGAGCGCTGGCAACGTCACCCTCCGGCTCGCGGACTGACGACCTCTGCTGGGCGGCGCCTCCCTGCTCGACCGGAGAGGAGGATGCCGCCCAGCACCAGGATCGTCGCGCCGGCCTGCGCGCCGCCGAAGACCTCGCCGGCGACGAGGGCGCCGATGGCGACACCGGTCACCGGGTTGAGCAGGCCGATGGTCCCGACGGTGCCGGCGGGGAGGTGACGGAGGCCGGTGAACCAGGCGACGTAGGCCAGAGCCGTGGCGACCACCGTGACGTACCCGAAGCCCGCGAGCGAGGCGGGCGTGAACGGGTGTGGCAGTCCTTCGGCGAGCAACGCCGCGGGCACGAGCACGATGGCGCCGGCCGCCAGCTGCCATCCGGCCATCGTGGTCGGGTCAGGAGCGTCGCTGGCGGTGCGCGTCCAGCGTTTGGTCAACACGAAGCCCAGTGAGGACATGAGCATCGCCCCGATCGAGGCGAGGACACCCAACGGTTCCACCCGAGTGGGGCTCACCCCGATGAGCACGACCACGCCCACCATCCCGAGCGTCGCGCCGCCGACCGTGAGGAGGCTCGGCCGCTCACCCAGGAGGGGCCAGGCCAGGAGCAGGAGCACTCCGGCGGAGGTGGCCATGATCGTCGCAGCGAGGCCCGACGGCAGCAGCTGGGCTGCCTGGAACACGAGGACGAAGAACCCGCCGACGGTGAGCGTCCCGAGGACGAACGATCGCCACCACCAGTGGCCGCGGGGGAGTCGCCGGACCACCAGGAGAAGGATCATCGCCGCGGGGAGCGCCCGGAACGCAGCGCCCCACAGGGGCTGGTCGGCGGGAAGAAGGTGCGCCGTGACGAGGTAGGTGGACCCCCACGCGATCGGTGCTATCGCCGTGAGAGAGACCCAGCGCCATGTCGTTTCCATGGAAGCTATAATAGGTTCCATGGAAGATATATTCCCCGGCCCGGATCGTGTGGATCGCATCCAGTTGCAGTGGGCAGCCGAGCGACCGGATGTGGACGTCACTCCCCAGGCGCTCATCGGACGCTTGCACCGGCTCGCCGCCGCCCTCACGGCTGAGCTCACGCCGGTGTTCGACCGCCACGGCCTGGGGGAGGGGGAGTTCGACGTGCTCGCCGCCTTGCGGCGTTCCGGAGCGCCTTTCGAGCTGGCTCCGGGCGAACTCGCCTCCCACACGATGGTGACCAGCGGTGCTGCGACAAAACGGATCGATCGATTGGTAGCTGACGGGCTCGTCGAGCGGCGGGTGGGGGAGAAGGACGCCCGCACGAGGATCGTCGCGCTCACCGAGCGGGGGCGTCGAGTGATCGACGAGGCCTTCGCCGATCACATGGAGAACGAGGCTCGCCTGGTCGGTCTTCTCGGGGAAGCGGACCGGCAGGCTCTCGAGCCGATCCTGCGCCGGTGGCTCGCCGCCGCCGGCGCCGACTGAGCCGACTACTGTGTGATCGTCACCGGGGTGTATCCGAGCTGCCCGTACCAGTCGCGGATGACCTGGCGTTGGGGCTCATCGCAGGTGTAGCCATAGCCGAGGCTCACCTCCCAGTACTGATAGCTGCTCGTCCACACGGTGTGATCGAGGGTCCAGCCGCTGAGGTAGGTGAGCGCGAAGCAGTCGGCCATCGTCTCGACGTCGCCTCCGAAGGAGGCCACGGCCGTCTCCGTCGGCTCCGGATTCGTGAACTGCAGGACGTGTGCGAACTCGTGGTAGGCGATGCCCGTCTCGAGCCAGTCCGTCATGTAGGGGACTGCCGCGTCCGCCGCGTCGTAATGGATCGTGAAGGGATCCGCACCCGAGACGCAGCCGAGCACATCACCCTCGCAGAAGCCGTCAACGTCGCCGACGACGGAGGCGACGAAGCCGCCGCCGAGCTGGTCGGTCACGGACTCGTAGACGCTGCCGGAGGCGTTAGTGGCAGCCTGGGTTCCTGCTGCGTCCCGGACAGCCTGCAGCTCAGCGGCGGCCTCCTCGACGGCGGCGAGGTCGTCGTCCATCGCCGCGAGGTCCCAGCGATTGAGCCAGGCGTTCGTCGCGATGTCCTGGTAGTCGTACACCGGAACCAGATCAGCGAACAGGTTGCCGTCGAGCTCGGCGGCAGATCCCAGCAGACCGTTCATGGCGGCACCGAAGGTCTCCCGCTTCTCGATCAGGTCGTCCTGTTCGTCGATGCGGTCCTGCTGGTCCTCGATGCGACTGGTCGCGGTGTCCAGCATGAGGAGGGACACGACCAGGAAGGCCGCGGTGCCGAGGAGCCCGAGCGCCAGCAGGACGATCGCGACGATCGCTCCGATAGAGACGCGGCGAGGCGGTCTGGTTGCGGGCGGGCCGAAGACCGGGGGAGCTGCGGCGTAGACCTGCGGAGGCGCCCAGGACGGCTGCGGCGGAGTCTGGCCGGGGTATTCGTCCTGAGGGCTGGTCATGTTCGTCAGCCTACGCACGGCGCCATCGGCGAGAAACCTCCACAAAGGGTGTCGAGAGCAGCCCGCTTAGAGTCGACCCCATGACCACAGGAGTGCGACTCACCGGACAACTCGTCTGTCGGAATGCCGCGGAGGCCACGGTGGTCCGGAAGAACCTGCCCGAGCACAGCCGGCTCACGCGTGCGGAGCCCGGCTGCGTGTCATTCGATGTGGAGCCGACAGACGATCCGCTCGTCTGGCAGGTCGACGAGTGTTTCGTCGACGAGGTGTCGTTCCGGAGGCATCAGATGCGTGTCGCAGACAGCACGTGGGGACGTGCGACCGAAGGAATCGAGCGCCGATACGTCACGTATCGAGTCGAGGATTGAGGGGAGAGATCAGCAGTTCGGTCGAAACCATCCTGACATAATGTGCATTATCGGACTAACTCTATACGTACGAGTCGTGACCATCCGACCGGCCTGCGAGTTCGTCGAGCTCGGCCTGCGAGATAGCTTCCGTCGGCGCGTCAACGGACAAAGACCAGCTCCCGAGTTCCCTGGGGTTGTCACGCGCTCCGCCGATCAAGACCGTTCGCGGTACCTCGATGTCGAAGCCGCTCAGCGATGCGAGTGCTCCATCGTCGGGCCGTTCACCCACCGCCGCCTTGTCCGACCGGATCGCCTCGGCGATCTCCTCGGGTTCGTTGCGTCGTGACAATCGGATTCCCAGGGTGACGACGGTGATCACCAGGGCCAGGATCACTCCTCCGATCGTGAACATGAGCCATGTAGGGAACGGCACCCGGCTGAGCAGTGCGTCCAGGACCCCTGTGCCCGGCGTCGAGAAGCGCGCATCTGCCGGCGCTGCCACGGTGACTCCCCCAACGACCTCATCCACAGGAGTGAAGACCGAGGTCAAGGTGAAAGTCCGTCCGGAACGGAGCTCCGGTTCGATCTCCACGCGGACAGGCTCCGTAGCCCCCTGCTTCTGAGGAGCGTCGATGGCGAAGAGCTCCTTGCCCGCTTCCGTGACGCTGAAGCGCCACGTCCCGGGAGGAGTTCCGCCCAGTGCGTCGAGGTACTCCCCGGAAAGATGAGCCTCGATATAGGGTCGGTCGGACACCGTGGGATCAGAGAGGATCTCGGCCGATGCGCTGAGGGCGAGCGGGGTGATGGTGAGGGTCGCAGGCGTCCCCGTCTGGCTCGTTGCCAGATCGGTACCGCCGGCCGGTACGAAGATCGCTGTGAACTGATATTCGCCGGACGGCAACAGAGGCTGGGCGAGCGGTTGCGAGATGTATGCGCGACCGTCGGGCTGGATGGGGATCCCGGAGGCGAACGTCCCGCCGACTCCCGACACCGTGACCGAGATCGAACCGGATGTGGGACCGAGCGCGGCGACGCGAGTGCTCTCTCCCTCCCAGCCGGAGGGGAGCAGTTGCGTCGTGTCGACAGCGAACGACCAGTCCGAGCCAAAGGGGACGGATGCGGTCGTCTCCCCCACGAAAGAGACGCTAGTGGTGGCAGCTGCCGAAGCGGACGAGGTGAGAAAGAGGGGCGTGACGAGCGCAGCCGCGACGATGACGGCAGCGCCGACGACGTGACGATGTGACCTAGGCATGGGTGAGGGCTTTCGACGAAGCGGGAGAAGTCGACCTCGCGAGTTTGACGCTGAAAATGATCACGAGAACAACAAGCGCCGCAAGGACGATCCCGGCGAGAACCGCCCACCATATCGGGACGCTGAACAGAGCCTGCTCACGCGGTGCGAGAACCGGTGTATCTGGTGTCGACGAAGCGACGAACTTCCGTACTTCCGATGGTGAGGTGTAGGAGAACGTGCTCGCCGATGAGATGTCGAAGTAGTCGGCGGACGAACCCGACGGGACGAATCGCGTGGAGATGGAGTACTGCTCTCCTGGTTCGGAATCCGTCCACAAGAAACTCGTGGCCAGGACGTCGCTGTCGGACTCGCGGTCGATCGACTTCTCGATCGCCTCCCCGTCCTCAGCGGTGATCGACACGATCCACGACCCGGAGGGCGTCAGCGGAGCATTGGGAAGACTGGTCGTGGTGAAAGTGTCGACGAACGCGCCGGTGAACCGAACGGAGATGATGGCGGAAGAAGGGTCCGAGGTGTCAGCAAGGGCCCGTGTCTCGATCGCGAGAGTGGCGGGCTCGATGACGAGCTTGACGGGTGTCGCCGTCCCATATGCCCCCCATTGCGCGTTCGAGGCGGTGAAGTCGATCTCGTACGTCCCGGGCGCGAGGGGTCGCGCGTCATATCGAGGGTAGATCTCAGCCCTGACTCCCGAACCCTGATACGACGTGAATCCCATGTAGCCCTCGGGCGTATAGCCAGTCGGCCCTCCGCGCATTGCCACGCTCGGCGTCCAACGATTGTCCCAACCCACCGGGACAGACGGGTCGGTCGCAGTCAGGGTCCACTGCGCGCCGTACTCCGAGACAGGTGCATCGAAGGTCAGAACGCCGTTCGCGTGGGCGGCACCGGAAGGGACGATGAGAGAAACCAGCGCGGTTGCGACCACGGCAGCTACAGCCTTCGCTCGTTGATTCCGGGGCACGAATCGCTCCTGTTCGATGGGATCGTCACGGACGCGGGAGTGTCCGGACCGTTCTGCCCGCAAGGCTACGGGTGCGATGGGTCAGCGGGATGCTACTTGAGGATGACTCTCCGTAACGCTTCGGTTGCGATCGCGTGATCGACGATGTCGGGGGCACCGGAGGTCGTGATCGTGCCGACCACTCCCCTGCCGCGCACGAGGATCGGCACCGATCCGCCGTGACTGCGGTACACCTCCGGGTCCAGCCCCGCGACGACGGACTCGTCCGCCTCCTTACGACGACGGACCAGCAGCGATGGCTGTCCGAAATGGAGGGCGGTCCGGGCCTTGCCCTCGAGCCACTCGTCTGTGTCGCGGTCCGCTCCCCCGACGGCGGCCTTGAAGACCACGTGGCCGTCCAGGACGATCTGCACGGCCACGGCGAGATCGCGCTCCCGAATGACGGCTACGGCCGAGGACCCCACATCCCACGCGGTCTCCTGGTCGAACAGCTCGAAGACGAGCGTGCCCTCCTCGGCGAGCAGCTGCTCGAGCGTGCGTTCGTCGGACATGGTTCCCCGTTTCAGCAGGACGGCAGCTGCCGCCGGATGAGATCGATCAGTTCAGCAGGCTCGTACGGCTCGTCGGTGGACAGAAGTTCGGCGAGCGACCACCAGCGGTGGTCGTAGACCTCCACGCGCTCGTCCTCGGTCCACTCGTCCTCGGACGGAGTGAAGCGGTCGACCGTCGCGGTGTAGAACTCCGCGTGGCCCGTGTCGTGGTCGGCGGCATCCCACTGGACGTCGAAGTCGTGCGACCACACCGGCTCGCCGAGGTCGATCCCGGTGAGACCGGTCTCCTCGCGCAGCTCGCGGACCGCGGCCTCGGCGTGCGTCTCGCCGGGGTCAACTCCCCCGCCGGGCGTGATCCACCGGGCGGTGTCGCGTGTGTCGGGAGCCTTGGTCAGGAACAGCAGGATGCTGCCGTCGCGATCGAACAGCAGCACCCTCGAGGTGAGGCGGTGCGCGTGGAGGTTAGGCACCGAAGTCGGAGACGTCGCCGACGTAGCGGGTGTTGTCCGCAGGGACGGGCTCGACGGCGGCGAGGGCGACCTCAGCGGCGAACTCACCGACGTTGTACAGACGTCCTGCGGCCTCGCGACGGGTGTCGATGGCTCCGGGGTTCGCCCGCTCGAGCAGGGTCGCGGTGACGGTGCCCTCGATCATGTCGCCGGAGACGACGACGAAACCGATGCCGCGCTCGGCCAGCTCTGGAACGCGGTCGCGCAGGGCGTCCTCGCCGGCGCGCTTGGAGAGGGCGACCGGGACGTACTCGGGCATCGTCTCGACGGTCTTGATGAAGTGCGCCTGGTGGCTGGTGACGAAGACCACCCGGGCGCCGTCGGCGAGGACCGGCAGAGCGGCGGTGAGGAGGTCCGTCTGCGCGTCACGGTTGAGCTTCATGGCGTAGTCCTCGGCCATGCCGCTCTCCATGCCGCCCGAAGCGTTCATGACGAGCACGTCGAGGCCGCCGTAGGCCGCGTCGATCTCCGAGAACAGGCGGGCGACATCGTCCGCGTCGGTGAGATCGGCACCGACGGCGATCGCCGTGCCGCCCTTCGCCTCGATGGCGGCGACGAGCTTGAGCGCCCTCGCCTCCTTGTTGCGGTAGTTGATGACGACCTTGGCACCCGCCTCGGCGAAGTAGCTGACGGTGTCAGCTCCGATGCCGCGGGAGGAGCCGGTGACGAGGATGCGCTTGCCGGACAACTGGCCGGGCTCGAGGGGGTTGTTCACGATCATCGAGACTACCAAGGGGCCGGGCGTGTCCAGCGAACGTGATGATAGTTTGGAAATCGAGCCGACACACGGAAGGTGCCGATCGATGAGCGTTGAAGAACTGGTCTCCTATGCATGGGTGGTCTGGGCCGCTCTCATCCTGATATTCCTGGTGATCGAGATCTTCACGGTCGACTTCACCTTCCTCATGCTGGCCGTTGGCAGCGTCGGCGGCCTCGTCGCCTCCCTCTTCCAGCTCCCCTGGTTCATCCAGCTCCTCATCGCCGGCGCGCTCGCAGTCCTCCTGATCTTCACCGTCCGGCCGCCGATGCTGCGCGCGCTGCGGACCGGCGAGGACCCGACCAAGAGCAATGTCGACGCGCTCATCGGGCTCACCGGAACCGTGACCACGGGCCACGGCGGATCCGCCGACCAGGTCAAGCTCGCCAACGGCGAGACCTGGACCCTCCGCACCACCGATGGACGCACCCCGTCCGTCGGAGACCGGGTGGCCGTGACGGCCATCGATGGCGCCACCGCGGTGGTCGCCCCCATCGAAAGGACCCTCCCCTGATGAACGACGTATCGTTCGGGGCCATCGTGCTCGTCATCCTGTCGATCATCGTCGGCATCTTCGTACTCTCGGTGCTCTTCCGCTCCATCCGGATCGTGCCGCAGGCCACCGCAGGCGTGGTCGAGCGTCTCGGTCGGTACCACAAGACGCTTCAGCCGGGCCTCAACATCCTCGTCCCCTTCATCGACCGGATGCGTCCGCTCATCGACATGCGCGAGCAGGTCGTCTCGTTCCCGCCGCAGCCGGTCATCACCGAGGACAACCTCGTCGTATCGATCGACACGGTCGTCTACTTCCAGGTCACCGACGCTCGCGCCGCGACCTACGAGATTGCGAACTACCTCGGTGCCGTCGAGCAGCTCACGACGACCACACTCCGTAACGTCGTCGGTAGCCTCAATCTCGAGGAGGCCCTGACCAGCCGCGACAACATCAACGGACAGCTGCGCGTCGTGCTGGACGAGGCGACCGGCAAGTGGGGCGTCCGCGTCGGCCGTGTCGAGCTGAAGGCGATCGACCCGCCGGCCTCCATCCAGGACTCGATGGAGAAGCAGATGCGCGCCGAGCGGGACAAGCGCGCCCAGATCCTCCTCGCCGAGGGCACCAAGCAGGCCCAGATCCTCGAGGCACAGGGCTCCCGGGAGTCCGAGATCCTCCGCGCCGAAGGTGACGCGAAGGCACAGGTCCTCCGTGCACAGGGCGAGGCCGAGGCGATCCAGACGGTGTTCACGGCCATCCACGCCGGAAACCCGGACGACAAGCTCCTCGCCTACCAGTACCTCCAGACGCTGCCCAAGCTCGCCGAGGGCGAGGCGAACAAGCTGTGGATCATCCCGTCGGAGCTCACCGAGGCGCTCAAGGGCATCTCGGCCGGGTTCTTCGGCGGCGCCGGCGGGGAGCACAAGGCTCCCCCACGCGTGTGACCAAGCCCTACTTCGACGAGCCGAGGCCGCGGGTGTTCGCACACCGCGGCCTCGCTGTCGCCACCGAGCATTCGCTCGGCGCGCCCGAGAACACCCTGTTGTCCTTCGCGGCGGCGATCGGTGCCGGTGCCAGCTACATCGAGACGGACGTGAACGCGTCGAGCGATGGCGTATCCGTCGTCAGCCACGATCCGTCCCTCGAGCGCATCGCCGGCCTCCCCGGGCAGGTGAGGGAGCACACGATGGCGCAGCTCCGGCGCATCCCGCTCGGACACGACCAGTCCTTCTCCTCGCTCGCCGAGGTCCTCGACGTCTTCCCCGACGTCCGTTTCAACATCGACATCAAATCCGATGATGCCGTCGCACCGACGATCGCGGCCATCCGTGCGGCCCGCGCCGTCGACCGGGTGCTCGTGACCTCCTTCAGCGAGCGGCGCCGTCGCGCCGCGGTGGCGGGCCTTCCCGGGGTGGCCACCTCGGTCGGCGCGTCGCGCTTCGCGGTGGCCCTCGCAGCCGGGCGGATCGGTGCCACTCCCCTGCTGCGCCGTGCCCTCGCCGGCGTGGACTGCGTCCAAGTGCCCATGCGCCACGGGCCGATCGCGATCACCGTCCCGACCTTCATGGATCGGCTCCACGATGCCGGCGTGGAGATCCACGTCTGGACCATCAACGATGCGCAGACCATGCACGAGCTGTTGGCGTTGGGCGTCGACGGGCTCGTCTCGGATCGGGCCGATATTGCTCTCCAGGTCGTCTCCGAGTTGCGCTGAGATCCGACCAAACCGATCTGTCTACTCCTCCGAATCCCCACTGGGTGTTTGCTGGCAATACCTCCACCACGGGGGTCCATTGAAAGCTTTTGCCCAGTTCAACGGTTTATAAATTGAACCAACGCGAGCCAGAGGAGGCCCCACAATGGCGGACCGTAGCCTGCGCGGTATGAGACTCGGAACCGTGAGCCTGCAAAGCGAGGAGGGCGTCGAGTTCTCCCCCCGGAAGCGGAGCGTGTATCGCACGCCCGATGGCTCCACCTTCGAGATCGTATTCGCTGCCGATGCCGAGATCCCGAGCACCTGGGATTCGCCGAAGAGCGGTACCGAGGGCGTGCTTCTGGACGATGCCGGTACTCCTGTCGAGCAGGAGGAGGTCGAGACCAAGCTCCCGCGCTCCCACTGGGACATGTTGCTCGAGCGTC
>Ga0247810_10000740_pt1 | contig 28058 bp, 33 predicted proteins | sample UWRJL119311C1_FD_179918 | JGI IMG/M metagenome (GOLD analysis project Ga0247810, IMG submission 179918) | Plant litter microbial communities from Arlington Agricultural Research Station in Wisconsin, United States - UWRJ-L119-311C-1 | ecosystem: Environmental > Terrestrial > Plant litter >... | reverse complement strand
TCCCGCAACAGTGGGAGAGCTCATGAACACCATTGAAAAAACATAAACAAGTGAATACCCGATCCCGCAACAGTGGGAGAGCTCATGAACACCATTGAAAAAACATAAACAAGTGAATAATCCCTTGCTGCTATAGGCGTCAAAACCGGCAGGGAGACTGCTTCGGTCCTCGCAGAAACGACGAAGTTATACCCAGCTTAAGGTTTAGCTTTTGCGAGCTCTTCGCGAAGATAATCGATCCCGCAACAGCGGGGAAGCTCATGAACGCCATTGAAAAAATATAAACAAGTGAATACCCGCTTACGCAACACTCCTTGATGCTATGGGCGTCAAAACCGGCAAGGAGACTGTGCCATAGGTACTCCTTTGGAGCTTAGTTCCTCGCAGAAGCGATGAAGTTATCCCCAGCTTAAGGTTTCGCTTTTGCGAGCTCTTCGCGAAGCAATCTCCTTGCTGCAGTGGGAGAGCTCATGAACACCATTGAAAAAATATAAACAAGTGAATAATCCCTTGCTGTATAGGCGTCAAAACCGGCAAGGAGACTGTGCCATAGGTACTCCTTTGGAGCTTCGTTCCTCGCAGAAACGATGAAGTTATACCCAGCTTAAGGTTTCGCTTTTGCGAGCTCTTCGCGAAGATAATCGATCCCGCAACAGCGGGGAAGCTCATGAACGCCATTGAAAAAATATAAACAAGTGAATACCCGCTTACGCAACACTCCTTGATCTATGGGCGTCAAAACCGGCAAGGAGACTGTGCCATAGGTACTCCTTTGGAGCTTAGTTCCTCGCAGAAGCGATGAAGTTATACCCAGCTTAAGGTTTCACTTTTGCGAGCTCTTCGCGAAGCAATCTCCTTGCTGCAGTGGGAGAGCTCATGAACACCATTGCAAAAATATAAACAAGTGAATAATCCCTTGCTGTATAGGCGTCAAAACCGGCAAGGAGACTGTGCCATAGGTACTCCTTTGGAGCTTCGTTCCTCGCAGAAACGGCGAAGTAATACCCAGCTTAAGGTTTCGCTTTTGCGAGCTCTTCGCGAAGCAATCTCCTTGCTGCAGTGGGAGAGCTCATGAACACCATTGCAAAAATATAAACAAGTGAATACCCGATCCCGCAACAGTGGGAGAGCTCATGAACACCATTGAAAAAACATACACAAGTGAATAATCCCTTGCTGTATAGGCGTCAAAACCGGCAAGGAGACTGCTTCGTTCCTCGCAGAAACGATGAAATCCAACTCAGTAAGGCTTACTTAATGATATTCTCTTTTAGAGTTATGTATAATTTTCTAATAACTTAAACTATCGTACAGATCATCCCATTGTGGATTAAAATCTTCAATCATGTCAATTTTAGCTTTTCTGTTGCCTCCTTTTATTCTGTATTCTTCTGCTATTGCCTGTTCAATGCTAGGAAAGAATTTATAAAATACTAGTTTCGAGCAGTTGTACCTCGCTGAAAAACTGTATGGATAATATTTGTTTTGATGTTGCCATATCCTAGTGATAAGATCAGAGTTGGATCCTGTATAGAGAACCGAATGATTCTTGTTGGTAATAATATATACACATCCACCCTTAACTAACATTAGCATAAATTATAATCCCTAAAATAATCTCATAAACCTTACCTTGTATTTGTTTTGCGAAAAAAATCCTATGGAATAAAGTGATTTAATAATTTGTAAAATTTAATTAAGTGTCAAGAAACCAACGTCAGGTCTTGCGGTTAAATTGGCTATTTAGGTTACAAGATGATTATGGGCAGTATTTTAAAAGTGGTAGGAATTCAGCTAATTGTGGTGTGGATATTAATTATAGGCATTAGATTTATAAGGATAAGAATATCATGAAGATCGACTTGTATTCTCCTTATGTTGGCGAAATTGAAATAATGTTCTTAGAAAAAGACATTCAAGGTGAAGTTATTTTTGAAGTTGACCTATGGTATGCTGATTTTACATCCTTAATGGAGTATGCATTTGTAAGCTCAGCATATCACCCCGATAGCGTTTTATATAACTGGCAAAAGGGCATCGGTTTTTTTGATAAAGAAGATTGGGAATGTAAAAGAGTGCAGGAGTTTTATGATCAAATAATTGCTATTGATCATGTTCCTCCTAGTGCTGGATTGGACGATGTTATCGCAGCATTGCTTCAAATTTGTAAGTCGGCATTGACAAATGGGAATAAACTCTTTATAACATATATTTAGTTTATATCTGCTTTATCTGGAAAATTTTTTAGTGAGATTATAAATAAATAGGCTTATGAATATATCTAAAAATTACAATCTAAATTTTGTCGTCTCAACGGATAGATACGGTAATAAATGGCCAGAAATTATTTGCAAGCTTGATTCTTCAGGATCAACAATTAACGACAGCATTGCTAGTTTTATAGGTGGGATGGGGCCAGAATGGATTGACCATACTATTTATGAAATAATTAGCGAGGATCCATTTAATAAACCGCTTTTTGAGTATGGCGTTAACGGAAGTTATGATGAAGTAGTTGAAATATCTTCTCCCCCAGCAGTCGCCATATTTAATGATGGGGTAGTAATTCCATTACAAGATTTTTTAGCTATCCTTCAAGAATGGAAAGACTTCTTAAATTCTTTACCTTATCAACATATTTTAAGCAATAAATAAGGCAAAGGGTAAGAATTATCTGTATAAAGGTTTTAGCATAAAATGGAAATAGAATATTTAATCTATCTTAAAGATAATCCTAGTGGAAACTGGTCAGTCGAGCCCATTTCATTGCAAGAAATTGTGCATTTGGAAAAATTGTATACTAATGGTAATTCCTTTCCAAAAGCATTGAAAGAGTTGCTTTTCTTGGCAGGAAAATATTGTTATGTACTGGATTATGGAGTTTTCGAGAGTCAACAACAAATGCAGGATTTTGTAAGGAGTGAAATGGTGGATGAAAATAGAGTGATTACTCGACCCTTTTTTGCGGTAGATGTTTATAACAGTGGAGACCAATTTATTTTTATTTACTTGGACGAGGGTGATGATCCACCCACATACGAAGCTCATTTATATCATGATCCGATGAGAGATGGTGGTGATTGGATTTGGCAAGTTACGCCTAGTTTATCTGCACTAATTAACCACGGAATAGATAGAGTGAAACAAGGCAGAAACCCATTTTAAACGTAGATGACACTCAATTCCTTAAGTGCTATTAAGTTATTTTAATTGTTTTAAGCATACTCGTTTACGGAGTATGCAAATGATATATGATCTCAAAATTAAAATATTTATCCTTCATCATATTGCTAAATATTGTATTGGGCTGCAATGTCTTGGGCAACAAGCAGGTCAAGAAAAATAATGATATTGAAAAACGAATATGACAGAATTGCTTAAGCATTATAATGCAAGCTATAAATACGGAGAATTGAACTAAAACCAGTGACAGTAAAAAATAAACTTGATTTTAATATATTCTCAGTCAGTGATGAATTGAGGGACATACCCACCGATTTAAAGTAAAAATAAATTAAAGATGCAAGTAAGGTATAAAAATATAGGAGAAATTGTGACTCATCAACGGATGTTATTGAACAAAAGCAGACTATATACAGGATACCCCCCGTTGCAGTCGGATTTGTAAATGAAGCCCGGCACTGTAAATACAGCAGCACTATTGACTATATCATAGGAAAGGGCTGTTTGAAAATTGAAGATTTATAATTGATCTAATGATTGGATATGATGATGGAAAGCAGATCGCACACACGGCAAGCGTGAGCCAGCATAGAAAGAAAAAATGGGACAATTTTCCTCAGATGCCATTTTTACGTTAACCATTTAGAATAAATTTATAATGTCAATACAAGTAAAATACAAAAATAATTCTGGATTTTTCATTCCAGAAGTTCAAGCAATTGCTTCGTCTAGTTTTAAAAAGATTACTTACCTAGATGGAGCAATGAAGTATATGGAATTCACATCTCCTGCTCGCGGCGGGGGAAGTAGAACAAGAATAGAATACTTTATGTCCGATAACGAACTAATTCAGGATGTTTTAAATAAATATATGGGTGAATATGCTCCTATTCACCTATATTTTAACAAACAAACAAATTTAAGTTTTACTTTATGGGATTGCGATTTATTTTCTACAGAAGGTATTCTCCTTAGTAAAAATAAGACGGTTTATGACTTATTTGATAGAAATATATTTTCTTGTGAACTCGATAAGCAAACTGGCGAGATAAAGAATCACTATTTTAAAACCTATTATAACCAACTTTCTTCAGAGGAGGAAGCTTTCTTTATGTTTGAGTATGACAAGCAAGGGAAGCTCGAATGGATTAGTGACCTTAAAAATGATGACACTTGGGCAGGGGGCTATTATCCAAATGAATTCCAAGATATTGGTTCTGACCCATTAATAGATTTTGTATGGGATCAACATCCTTATTACCATTCTGCTTACCCATTTTTACCTACAGGAGATTTATAAATGGACTTACAACTTACAGATAAAATTATAATTATAGACCTAGAGGCAACCTGTTGGGAAGGCGATACCAGTTATCAGAAAGAACATAGCGAAATCATAGAAATCGGAATTTGTTCACTAGATGTAGATACTGGAGCGATTGAAGCAAAAAGTGGTCTATTGGTAAAACCAGTTAATTCGGAGATAAGCGAGTTTTGTACAAAGCTCACCACAATTACACCTGCAATGGTGGCAGCAGAAGGTATTTCTCTAAAAGAGGCCGCTGCGATAATTAAAGAAGAATATAATTCCCAAAATTTTACTTGGGCAAGCTATGGAGCGTATGATAAAAGTATGCTAAAGGAACAATGCCAAAAGTTTGATATCGATTATCCGATGTCATCTAACCATATCAACGTGAAGGTGCTCCTGTCTGAAAAACTTGGACTGAGTAAAGGCATTGGGATGAAAGCTGCTTTGAAAAGGCTTAAATTACCCTTAAACGGTACGCATCACAGGGGAGTAGATGATGCTTACAACATTGCCAGAATAATGAATTGGATTTTAAAGAATTGATTTAAAGCTGAGGAGGGCTATTACTTTAAGCTTTACAATAAATATATTGGATAGATGTGTTTGTTCGGCCGTTGTATTGTGATGTTCGTAAATAGTTCAAATGAATAGCACGCAATGTAAATGCTGGCGCAGACGTGTTATATATTAAGAAATTAGAGCATATCAATAGTTTAGTTTAATCAATGAAAAATATACAAACACAAATAATATGGCAAGAGTAATCATCTTCGATGTAAATGAAAAATATTTAACAATAAATTTTGGAACCTATGCTTTGTTTATGTACTACTCAAAACAAGTCAATGAAAATAAGGCGAAAAAATTATTTGACGCTACATTGACGGAATATGAATATAGAGTAGAATATAAACTTCCAATTGGTGGCTTAACTGATGAGGACTATCAAGCTCATTTTGTGCCCAGTGATATATTAGATGTATTAAACTTTATAGATGATGAGTTAATTCCTGCCTTGACCAATGAAAATGAGGATTTATTGATAAAATATGGGGGTAATCAGGGTTTTTTAAATAAATTTAATACTGACCCTGGGTATCTTATCGCTCTAGGTTTAGAAAATGATGAATTTTATTATGATGCTCCTGGTGATATAGTGCATTATTCACATTTATTAAAAGAATTTTTTCTATACGCCTTACAACTAAACACTGCATACGAGGTTATAGTTCAATAGTTTGTTAATTTTAACTTATAAAAAATAACCTGCAATAACATGGGCAAGACAAGAGGATTTTACTATAGTATAGATAACATAAATAAAGTAGAGGATTTTGGTACTTATGCTTTAGCGATGTACTATGTCAAACAGATAAACGCATCAAAAGGAAAGAAATTGCTAGAAGCTACATTAAGTGAAGCTGCGTATAGATTTGAAAACGAATTACCATCAGGAGGCTTAGATGGATTAGAAGATTTTGAAGCGCATTATGTTCGCTCGGATTTACAAGAAGTAATTTTTTTTATAGAAAATGACCTCATACCAGCTTTGAATAATGAAACACAAAACTTATTGGTGAAATATGGAGGAAGGGCCAATTTTGTTGATCTATACTATACCAATCCAGATTATCTTATCGCATTGGGTGTAGATGATGACGAGTTCTATATGGCTGATCCTTCTTCTATTGCTGCATTTCTATTAGATTTAAAAGATGTATTTGAATATTCCCTTTCAGTTAATAAACCATGTGAGGTTCTAGTTTACTAAAATTAAGGCATGGATTTATTAAGCAAATTTACAAGGTAAATATTTATGATATATGAGAACACTTACCTTAGTCTATGGTGACTGGGAAAAACACGATCAGTTTAATTTCGATATATACGGTCTGATGTTATTCTATTCAAAGGGACTTGATGAAGAAAAAGCACTTCTTCTTTATAAATCTATGGCAACAGCATATTTTTATAAACTTTTAAGACAGATGCCTTTAGGAGATTTGACCTTAGATGATGAAAATGTGGCAATTACGTTTTCAGAAATTCCTATGGTTATAAGTTTTATTGATACTCAAATATACCTTCTTTAAATTCAGAGCGTCAAGGTATAATGAATAAATATGGGGGAGCTGAAAGCTTTAGTGAAATGTTTAGAAATGAAAAAGGTTTTACAGAGGATATTTTCTTAGATGATGATTTTCAAGAAAATGACTCTACCATATATTCAAAAGAAAACATTATATATTGCTTTAATGCGCTAAAGGATATTTTTGAAATATGCATTAATAAATGGTTTGCCTTATAGAGTGACAATTGAAATATAGTATGATTATATTGAAGTACCTATAACCAAACGTTAGCGTATGATCCCTATTAGAATAGAATAAAATGTCAATACAAATAAAATATAAAAATGATTCTGGTTTTTTCATTCCAGAGGTACAGGCAAGCGCTTTGGAGAGTTTTGAGAAGATTACATATTTAGATGGAGCGGTGAAATACATAGAGCTCACGTCTCCTACAAGAGGTGGTGGAAGTAGAATAAGTATAGATCATTTTATGTCCAGTGGTGAACAGATGCAGGATATTCTTGATGGATATATTGGTAAGTACACCACCGTTTGTCTATATTTTAACAAACAAACAAACTTGAGTTTTACATCATGGGATTATAATGTATATTCTGCAGAAGGTGTTCTAATTGGTAAAGCTACGATAGTTTATGACTTTTATGATAGGATGATTTTCTCTGGTGAACTCGATCTGCAAACCGAACAGTTAAAGAACACTTCTTCCAAAATTTATTATAATCCTCTTTCTACAAAAGAGGAGATTCATTATATGTTCGCTTATGACAAGCAAGGGAATATTGAATGGATAAATGACTTTAAAAATGATGACACTTGGGCAGGGGGCTATTATTCAAATGAATTCCAAGATATTGGTTCTGACCCATTAATAGATTTTGTATGGGATCAACATCCTTATTACCATTCTGCTTACCCATTTTTACCTACAGGAGATTTATAATTATAGACAGATTACCAATGAAATTGGGAAACCAAGGATGGCGTAACATTCCGAAAATGTGGAATTTAGTGTTATCAGAGCAGAGTTTTTTATTGTAATTCATTATGCAAATACTTTAACTAATCTTGGTAACCCGAATAGCTTAGATTCAGTAATTGAATTGTTTAAAAATAAAATTTAAATATGTTAAGAGTAGAATATGACAATCCCGATCTGGAGTTAGATGATAGGCCTACGAACTGGGGAGGGGGAGTTTATTTGTATAAAGGTCAACCTTTTACGGGTGTAAAAACTTTTCATGATGCGGTTACTAACAATTTGGAAGCTGAGTATGAATATAAGGAAGGAATTTTTGATGGCCGTCAAGCAGCATACTGGGATAATGGAAAAATAAAGGAAGAGTATTTTCAAAAATACGATTATCACATTGGGTCTTTTAAACGATGGGATGAGAATGGTCAATTGGTAAGTCATCAAGAAAACGACCAATTTGGTAATTGGATAAAAACAATTCTATAGATGACACTAGTATTAGATGTAATTATATGGGCTTGCAAACACATTACTAAAAGTAGCGTATTTCAAAAATATGATGATATGGTTTGCTCTTTCAAAACATGGAATGAAGTTGGAGAGTTAACAGGTCATACAGCATATGATCATAATGGTGATAAGATTAAGAAATTGATATAATATCAGCCAAATGGCAAAAGAAATATATGGTTAGAAATTCATGATCATTTGTTATTTTAAAAGTCAAATGAAAATAGTCCTCGATAAACCATCAAGAAAATGATATATGATCTCAAAACTAAAGTATTTATCCATCATCATATTGCTAAATATTGTATTGGCCTGCAATGTCTTGGGCAACAGGCAGGTCAAGAAAAATAGTGATATTGAAAAATTTGATTTAGCAGAATTTGAAAGTAAGAGTATAGGCATACCTTCGACACGCTCTTTAAGAATGATTAAGAATGATACAATTATCGAAATGAGTGAAACAGGTGATGTATTTATCAAAGATACCTATCAATTGAACAGCCCATTTATAAATTCTAAAAGCTTTTACAAAGATAATCTGAGTTTGAAAGCTGACTGGAACCGTTTTTATTTGGTGCCATATGGTATTTTGAAGAAATATGATAAGCAAGGGATTTTAATCGAAGAGAAAGACTTAGACGCGGTCGAAAAAAGAACGTTTTCCATCTATCAATTGATTAAAAAGATGAATGAAGATTTTAATATTGATTTGACAAATACTAAAAGAATAGGGATAAGCACAACTTATCATGCTATATATGGATATTGTTATATGATAAACGTTTTTGATTACAAAGCTCCTGGCTTGCATAGACAAATGATGATCGACGCAAAAATTGGAAAAACACATCTAGACGAAATCATAAGCTTTATAAAATAGGTGATGAGGCTTATTTTGCTCCTAATGATATCAGATGATTACTGGCCCAATGGTAAATTAAAAGTAGCGTATTTCAAAAAATATGATGATATGGTTGGCTCTTTCAAAACATGGAATGAAGTTGGAGAGTTAACAGGTCATACAGCATATGATCATAATGGTGATAAGATTAAGAAATTGATATAATATCAGCTAAATGGCAAAAGAAATATTTGGTCAGAAATTCATGATCATTTGTTATTTTAAAAGTCAAGTGAAAATAGTCCTCGATAAACCATCAAGAAAATGATGAATTCTCTAACTAAATAAAAACTACTCATTTAAATGATTTTAGCCTTAGATGTACATTATCGTATAAATCACGCATACAGTGTGGGCTTTTTGTTCGATTGGAATAGCGTTCATCCAACTCAGATCCTACATTCAACAATTGAAAATATTGAAGAATACATCCCAGGTGAATTCTATAAAAGAGAACTTCCTTGTTTAATGGCTATAATCAATCAGATAGAACTGAATGCTTTGGAAGCGATTATAGTTGATGGACATGTATATGTCGACAATGACCATAATTTTGGATTGGGTGGGAAGCTATGGGAAACCATCAACAAGCAAGTGCCTATTATCGGAGTGGCGAAGACCTCATTTTATAGCAATAGAAATACGGTAAAGGAGGTCTTTAGGGGAAACAGTAAAAAGCCTTTATACGTTTCAGCAGTGGGGATGGATAGAATTGAAGCAGCTAAAAGAATACAGGTGATGCAAGGGGAATTCCGAATTCCTAACATCCTTAAACAATTAGATATAGAAACAAAGAAGGTTTGATATATCACCACATATGCTTCTTTTAAATAAAATATACAAGAAGTAAAAAATAACAATTATTCTCAAGTACAAATTATACAATGAAGAACGGCTATACTTTGTCCCAAAGTGATTACTTTGGAATAAGCTTGTACTGGCATATCGGGTAAATATCTTCCATACTATGACCCATACAACCTATGTTTGCTATGTTGCTATGTGGTAAATTAATAAACCATGCAAACTATAGATAATCTAACCATCTAAAATCCGTTAATCGTATCCAAACCTTTAGTCTTTTAGCTAACCTACTGAAGCAATGAACAATTGAACGAATGAACAATTGAACCAACACTGGGCCTACACTGGACCTACACTACAGAATGACTATAGCCATATCGCTATAAGGTCGCTATAAGGCTACCGAGAAATTATCGTTTTAACGCTGATGAGGTCAATCGCTTTTCTAAATAGAAGATTACCCAAAATACCAATTTAATCCCAAAAATTAACGCCTAATGCCATAAAATAATTTCTAAATGAATCGCACCTATTTAATCCCTTAATCTGTAGCTTCAAATTTATTCGGTTGCAAGCTTAAAGCTTTAGTCTTTAAGTATAAAGGAAGTCAAGCACAAGGGACTTTCCCAAAAGGAATTCGCCAAGCCCTATGAGCGTCTCATAACCACTTAGGCTATTGACCATCAGCTATTGACCATTGACCTAAGAATCCAAACCATTAACCATCAACCATGATCTATTCAGGATCTATTCAGCATTATTCTATCAGTTTGTTGACTGTCGACCATTTGCATATGCATCCAAGCTATTAACTATGAACCATGATCTATGAACCAATCCCATAACCATCCAGCCTATTGACCATCAGCTATTGACCATTAGCCTAAGAATCCAAATCATGTCCATGAACCATGATCTATTCAGCATTATTCTATCAGTTTGTTGACTATCGACCATTTGCATATGCATCCAAGCTATTAACTATGAACCATGATCTATGAACCAATCCCATAACCATTCAGCCTATTGACCATCAGCCACGAACCCATCAACCATAACAGTTCATAACAGTTATTTTTTATGCATTTTCTAATTTCGAGAACGAACAACCAAATATAATAAACAGACATGCAAGCATTTTTAGGCGTAATTTTTCACTTTATCGGAGGTTTTGCCTCTGGTAGTTTTTACATACCGTACAAAAAGGTAAAAGGATGGGCTTGGGAAAGCTATTGGATAGTAGGAGGGATCTTTTCATGGTTAATTGTTCCGCCATTGGCAGCTTATTTAACCATCCCCAACTTTTCTGATATCATTGCCAGTACAACAGGAAGCATTTTAATGCTGACCTACTTTTTTGGTGTATTGTGGGGAATTGGTGGTTTAACCTATGGCTTGGGCGTTCGTTATTTGGGCGTTTCATTGGGAAGCAGTATTATTCTGGGCCTATGTATGGTTTTGGGCTCTGTACTTCCATCAATTTATTTTGATGTGTTCCCAAAAGAAGGAAAAGATACCTTCACCATGTTCCTAAGCACAGATTGGGGACGCATGGTCATGTTGGGAATGCTGGTCTGTGTACTTGGAATTATCATTTGCGGTAAAGCTGGGATGATGAAAGAGAAAGAGTTGAAAACTGATGTTACCGATCCTCATGGAATGGAGGTGAAAACCGAGTTTAAATTCGGACTTGGCTTATTTGTAGGGATTGTTTCCGGTGTTTTAAGTGCCTGTTTCAATTTTGGGATCGAGGCTGGTAAACCAATGGCTGATGCAGCTAACGATATTTGGAAAGCAGCAAACCCATCAGAAACCGGGAACTTTCTGTTTCAGAATAACGTCACTTACATCGTTGTACTTTGGGGTGGTTTAACGACCAACTTCATCTGGTGTATGATCTTGAACGCTAGGAATAAAACATTTGGAGACTATACAAAACCAACTGCTCCGCTTTTGAAAAACTACATTTTCTCAGCTTTGGCTGGAACAACATGGTTTTTACAGTTCTTTTTCTACGGTATGGGCGAAAGTAAAATGGGAAATGGTGCTAGTTCTTGGATTTTGCACATGGCATTTATCATCTTAATTGCCAATGCTTGGGGACTGTTCCTGAAAGAATGGAAAGGTGTGTCGAAAAAGACAATTACTACCGTATTAATAGGTATTCTTACCATTATCGTATCAGTGTTGATAGTTGGTTACGGAAATAAAATTAGAGGTTAATCATTAAAATTTAAATTAGATATAATAAAATGTCAATCGATACAAAGAGTTACAAACACGTAAGTTATTTATGGGACGATGCTGAGGCCGCAAAATTAGCCGGTGATGAAGTTGCCTTGTTAATTTATCGTTCTAATTTGTTGGGTGCTGATCTACGCTTAACAAATTATGGTGGCGGAAATACTTCTTGCAAACTCCTGGAAAAAGATCCATTAACAGGTTTAGACACAGAAGTAATGTGGGTTAAAGGTTCTGGTGGAGATTTGGGAACTTTGAAAAAAAGTGGTTTAGCTGCATTGTATGTAGATAGATTGCGTAGCTTGAAAAATATTTATCGTGGTGTTGAGCACGAAGATGAAATGGTAGAATTATTTAACCATTGCATTTTCGACCTAAGTTCTAAAGCGCCTTCAATTGATACACCTTTACACGGATTTTTACCATTTAAACATATCGATCACTTACATCCAGATGCTGCAATCGCTATTGCTGCGGCAAAAGATGGAAAACAGATCACCCAAGAATTATTCAATGGGACCATTGGTTGGGTAGAATGGAAAAAACCAGGCTTCGAGCTTGGCCTACAGTTGAAACAATGTTTAGATGAAAATCCGGGCATCCGTGGCATCATGTTGGGTTCTCACGGTTTGTTCACTTGGGGCGATACCGCTTATGAAAGTTACCTGAATACCTTAGAAGTTATCGAAATCTGTTCTGAATATTTAGCTCAGAACTATGGTAAAAAAGGACCTGTTTTTGGTGGTCAGAAAATAGAAAGTGCTGAAGCTACACAACGCAAAAAACAAGCTGCGGCATTAGCACCGGTATTGCGTGGTTTATGTTCTTCAAAACAACACATGATTGGTCATTTTACGGATGATTCGAGAGTACTTGAGTTTATCAATTCAAATGACCTTGATCGCTTGGCTCCAATGGGAACAAGCTGCCCAGATCACTTTTTGAGAACTAAGATCAGTCCATTGGTTTTAACATTGCAGAGCGATGCAGATCTATCAGATGGAAAAGCTTTAAAAGAAGAATTAACACCAGCTTTTGAGGCATACAGAGCGATGTATACTGATTATTATGAAACCTGTAAACACGCAAATAGCCCAGCAATCCGTGATACCAATCCGGTTGTAATTTTATATCCTGGCATCGGAATGTTTACCTTCTCAAAGGATAAACAGACTGCAAGGGTTGCTGCTGAGTTTTATATCAATGCCATTAACGTAATGAAAGGTGCAGAAGCAGTTTCTGAATATACTTCATTACCACACCAAGAAGCATTTAACATCGAGTATTGGTTATTGGAAGAAGCAAAACTTCAGCGCATGCCTAAGCCTAAACCACTTACTGGTAAAATTGCGCTGATTACAGGTAGTGCCGGAGGAATTGGTAAGGCAATTGCTAAAAAATTCGTTGCCGAAGGTGGTGTTGTTATCCTAAATGACATGAATGCTGAGCGATTGGCAGAAGCAGGAAGTGAATTCGAAAAGTTATACGGAAAGGATTCTTACAGTACTGCTGTTTTGAATGTAACTAGCGCTGAAGACATCAAGGAAGCTTTTGATACAGCAGCCTTAGCTTTTGGTGGAATTGATATTGTGGTTAATAACGCAGGTTTATCAATTTCAAAATCTATAGCTGATCATACCGACAAAGATTGGGATCTCTTATATGATGTTTTGGTAAAAGGACAGTTTTTTATCACTCAGGCTGCAACAAATTCGATGCAAAAGCAAGGTATTGGTGGAGATATCATTAATATTGTAAGCAAGAATTCGTTGGTAAGCGGACCAAATAATGCAGGTTATGGAAGTGCAAAAGCTGCTCAATTACACTTAAGCAGATTAAATGCAGCTGAACTTGGTGCAGATCATATCCGTGTAAATGTTGTTAACCCAGATGCAGTAATCAGTGATAGCAATATCTGGGCAGGTGGATGGGCCGAAGGTAGAGCAAAAGCCTATGGAGTAACTGTTGCCGAATTGCCAGCTTATTACGCAAAACGTACTTTATTAAATCAAATTATCCTACCTGATGATATCGCAAATGCATGTTTTGCCTTTGTAGGTGGATTGTTGAGCAAATCAACCGGAAACGTACTGAATGTTGATGGTGGTGTTGCTATGGCATTTGTGAGATAAATTTAAGCTTAAAGACTAAAGCTGAAAGCTTAAAGCGCTGGATGGCTAATTTCAAAGCTAGAAGATAATCAAAGCTTTAAGCTTTAGTCTTTCGGCTTTAAGCTTTTTAAAAAAATAAACTAACCTAACTTTGTTCAGCTTTTTTGGCTGAGCAAAGTTTAATATTAAACCAATACTAATGAACATCGAAAAGAACCAAATACAAAACCATAACGATTCCCTTTTAACATCGCATGAGCAGAAATTAAATCATTTAAAAAGTGAATGGTCTAATATTGATATTGAAAAGGTTATTCAGAAATTAGTAGATTTTCAGATTGCAATCCCATCATGGGCATTGGGTACCGGTGGTACACGTTTTGGTCGTTTCGCAATTAATGGTGGTGAACCTAGAAACATAGAAGAGAAAATCGAAGATGTAGGTTTGCTCCATGCCCTGAACGCATCAAGCGGAGCCATCTCCTTGCATATTCCATGGGATATCCCTCAAAACCCAGAAGCTATTAAAAGTTTGGCCGCAAGTTACGGACTAAAGTTCGACGCTGTAAACTCAAATACATTCCAGGATCAACCTGGTGCTCCAGTAAGCTATAAATTTGGTTCATTGCAGCATGTAGATAAAGCGGTTCGCAAACAGGCAATTGAACACAACATAGAAGTAATTAAACAAGGAGTTTCTTTAGGGTCAGAATCTTTAACCGTATGGTTGGCCGATGGTTCTTGTTTCCCCGGTCAGCTTAACTTCCGCCAGGCTTTTCAAAATACATTGAGCAGCTTGCAGGAAATTTATGCTGCATTGCCAGAAAACTGGAAAATCTTTGTGGAGTATAAAGCTTATGAACCTAACTTCTATTCAACAACTGTTGGAGATTGGGGGCAGTCATTATTATTTGCCAATAAACTTGGAGAAAAAGCCTATACCTTAGTTGATTTGGGTCACCATTTACCAAATGCCAATATCGAGCAAATCGTTTCTTTATTGTTGATGGAAGGTAAACTGGGTGGTTTCCACTTCAATGATTCTAAATATGGTGATGACGATTTAACTACCGGAAGTATCAAACCTTATCAATTGTTCTTGATCTTTAACGAACTCGTTGAAGGAATGGATGCAAAGAATATGGACCATGCAACTGGTTTAGGATGGATGATCGATGCTTCACACAATGTGAAAGATCCATTGGAAGATTTATTACAATCGATCGAAGCCATTATGATCGCTTACGCCCAGGCTTTATTGGTTGATAGAAAAGCATTAACTGAAGCGCAACAAAATAATGATGTAGTACTTTGTCAAGAAATTTTGCAACATACCTTCCGTAGTGATTTAAGAGCTTTGGTTGCTGAAGCAAGATTGAGAGCCGGTGCTGCTTTATCACCATTAAATTTATATCGTAGCCTAGCTTGCAGAAAAACCTTGATCGATCAGCGTGGTAAAGGTAATGTTGCAACTGGTTTATAATTTATAAAATGCCGATACCTGTAATTGCAATATTTGACGTTGGTAAAACGAATAAAAAGCTATTTTTAATAGACGAGAATTATAATATCGTCTACGAACGTTCTGCCCGTTTTGTAGAAACAACTGATGAAGACGGTGAAGCATGTGAAAACATAGAAAGCCTGTGTTCATCAGTTTACGACTCCCTTCAGCAAGTACAAAAGCTGGAAGAATATGAGATCAAAGCCATTAATTTTTCTACCTACGGAGCGAGTTTTGTTTACCTGGATGAAAATGGGAAACCATTAACCCCACTTTATAATTATCTAAAAGCATATCCTGAAGAGTTAAGTGCAGAATTTTACGCCAAATACGGTGGTGAAGATCTGGTTTCTTTAGAAACAGCATCGCCCATATTGGGAAGTTTAAATTCTGGTTTACAGTTGCATAGACTTAAAAAAGAGAAGCCTGAAGTATTTGACAAGATTAAATGGGCGCTCCATCTTCCACAATATTTGAGTTATTTGATTACTGGTAAAGCGGTTGCAGATATCACAAGTATCGGATGTCATACACATTTGTGGGATTTCCAGAAAAATCAATACCATAGATGGGTTATTGAGGAAGGCTTGGCTGAAAAATTCGGTACGTTTACACCATCAGATTCCTATCTTGAAACTGAATATAACAACCGTACCTATAAGGTAGGCGTGGGGCTTCATGATAGTTCTGCGGCACTTATCCCATATTTGGCCAACTTTTCTACACCATTTATATTGCTTTCTACTGGCACATGGTGCATTAGCTTGAACCCTTTTAACCAAGAGCCGCTAACACCCGAACAACTAAAGCAAGATTGCCTTTGCTACATGCACTACAAGGGAAAGGCAGTGAAAGCATCAAGAATTTTTGCTGGCAATGAACACGAACAACAGCTTAAACGCATAGCTGATCATTTTGATCGTGCAGCTTATCTTTTCAAACACCTGAAGTTTAATGCCTCATTATTCTTGAAATTGGTCGCTAAATTTCCAGAAAACCAACAGATCCAAACTTCGTTCTCTGCATCATCTGCTTTTCCGGCACGTGACCTAAGCCTTTTTAAAACAGCAGAGGAGGCATACCACCAATTGATCTATGATTTGGTTAAACAGCAGATTTATTCACTAAAACTGATTTTAAATCCTGGCGTGAGAAGAATTTTTGTAGATGGTGGATTTGGTAAGAATGCGATTTACATGCATCTGCTGGCTATCTCTTTACCAGAATTGGAAGTTTACGCTTCTTCAGTTTCACAGGCAACTTCAATAGGAACAGCATTGGCAATTAATGAAGCCTGGAATACAAATTCGGTGCCTACAGATATTATAGAATTGAAGTATTATTCGGCCATTCAACGAACAATATGACGTATTTTGTGTGGCAGGTGGTATTTTTAACATTAATTTGTTAGCCGAAAAATTTCATTACCTTCGACATCCAAAACGTATCAAGTGAAACCAGAAGATCTAATAGCCTACATTGTAGTTGATGAGTATTCTTCAACTCCAAAGTATAAACAATTAACTAACGCAATATTATCAGCAATAGAAAGCGGTAAGCTAAAACGAAATAGCTTACTGCCTTCTATTAATGAGCTTAGTTTTAAGCTTGAGATTTCTAGAGATACCGCAGAAAAGGGATACCGTCATCTGAGGAAACTAGGTGTAGTAGAATCCGTTCCTGGAAAAGGCTTTTTCATTGTTAATACAGATTTTGCAAGGAAACTTAAGATCTGCTTGTTGTTCAATAAGCTCAGTCCTCATAAAAAAATAATCTATGATGCTTTTACCAAGGCCATTGGAGAGCAGGCACTGATAGATTTTTACATCTATAATAATGATTTTGCACTGTTCAAAAAGTTGTTGATCAGCAAAAAGGACGAATATTCTCATTATGTAATCATTCCCCACTTCATAGAAGGAGGGGAGAATGCACATGACGTGATCAATACCATTCCAAAAGAAAAACTCATTATTTTAGATAAATTATTGCCTGGCATAACAGGAGAATATGGTGCAGCGTATGAAAATTTCGCACAGGATATCTACGCCGCACTGGAACAGGCTTTAGGTCGCTTGTCTAATTACCATACGATTAAGATCATCTTTCCTAAAGACAGTTATTTCCCTAAAGAAATATTAAGTGGCTTTTATAGGTTTTGCCAGCAATATGCCTTTAACCACAAAGTGATCCACAATATCAAAGAGGAAGAAATTAACATTGGTGAGGTTTATATCAATTTAATGGAAGACGATCTGGTCATCTTGATCGAACGTCTCATTGCATTAAAGTTAAAAATAGGCAAGGACGTAGGGGTAATCTCCTACAACGAAACTCCATTGAAAAGATTTATATTAGACGGCTTAACAACTATTTCTACTGATTTCAAGGAACTTGGTGCAAAAGCAGCAGAATTGATTTTAACCAATAGAACCGAAAAGATAGAAATTCCCTTTTATTTAACCCTTAGGAAATCTTTATAATCTCCTTAAACTATTATTTGCTTATTTCTGAATAAAATTGAGGAACGATTGAAATTGTGACCTGTGTTTCTGTTTGTCAAGTTTAAAGTAGAATGCACCACGCTTTGAACTTGATTTATCTTTTTCAGCAAGTTTAACCAACATACCACTGGCCGTAATTTTACGGATAAAGTTTCTATTGTCTATAGGCGAATCATAAACCTGCTCATATAAAGATTGAAGCTGAGGAATAGTAAACTTTTTGGGTAACAGTTCAAATAAAAGCGGATGTAATGCAGCCTGGTACCTGATTTTTGCCATTGCAGCTTTAACTATCATGTCATGATCAAAAATTAATGAAGGGATCTCCTTAAGCTTAAACCATTCTGCATGGTACTCTGCATTGATCTGCTTGCTGTATTTATTGATGTCGATCAGGGCAAAATAAGCAATCGAAATAGTTCTTTCTATTGGATCACGATTCGGATCACCATAAGCCTGGAATTGTTCAAGATATACATCATGTAATCCTGTCAATTGCAATAATATTCTTTTTGCTGCACCGCTAAGGTCTTCATCTGGACCAACAAAACCACCCATTAAACTCCATTGGTCTTTAGGTTCAAAAGATCTTTTAATGACAAGAAGTTTTAGGTTTTCACCATCGTAACCAAAGATGATACAATCAACAGCTACTAAAATCGGTTTTTGATTACTATAGGTAGCCATGCTCAAAATAAATTGTTTAGAATCGGATCATTAAAATCTTTGATAAATCCCAAGATGTTATCAAAACCTTCAAATTCTTCGATTTCGTGCGTTGTGGTTAAAACAAAACATTTCATGCCAGCATTATGGGCAGCTTCAACACCTTTTGGTACATCTTCAAAAACAATGCAATCCTGGGGATCAACAGCTAGGGCAAGTGCCGCTTTTACAAAAGTTTCTGCATCAGGTTTGCTCACAGTTACATCATGTGCACTCACAATTGCTTTAAAGTAAGGTCTGATGTCCAATCCATCCAGTACAAAATCAATATTGAATGGAATTGCTGCTGAACCAATTGCCATCAAAATATCTTTTTCCCTTGCTTGTTCCAAGAACTGGTCTAATCCTGAAATCAGGGCAAGATGAGGTTGGTAGGCTTCCTGGTAACGCTTTTCTTTACTGATGGAAATATGCTCAACTTGTTCAAGACTGAAATGGTCCTTTCCGAAAACACGGTCCAAGAGTTCAGCATTTTTGCCATACATTTCTTTCTTTACATCGGCGTAGGAGATTGCTAAACCAAGATCATTGTTCAAAATAGAATGCCAAGCTTCTGAATGAAAATCCATGTCGTTGATCATTGTTCCATTTAAATCGAAAAGAAAGGCCTTGGGTTTAAAGTTTAAATTTTGCATAAGCAGCTAAATTATGTGATTTTTTCGACGTAAGAAAAACTATATGAAAGAAATAAAATTATTAACGTTAGAGTGACGTTAATTTATTTTTCCTTACTTTAGTTGCTACCAAAATAAATCTCATGAAAAAACTCTTTAAAGCACTTCCAATCGCAGGTCTTTGTATCGCTATCGCATTTTCGGCCTGTAATTCAAACACACAAAAAAGCGATGCTAACACAAGCAAAAGTGACTCTTCTGCATATACTGCAACAATAGATGGCAAGAGCGTAAAACTTTATACCTTGAAAAATAAATCTGGAGCCAGTGTTTCCATCACAAACTATGGTGGCCGTGTGGTTTCATTATTTGTTCCTGATAAAGACAATAAATTAACAGACGTAGTACTTGGTTATGATACCATAGGCGCTTATCGCAAAGAAGGAGAACCATTTTTTGGTGCTTTAATTGGTCGTTTTGGCAATAGAATTGGAAAGGGTAAATTTACCTTAGAAGGAAAGTCGTATCAACTTCAGTTAAATGATGGTGTAAATACACTTCATGGAGGTAAAGATGGTTTCTTTTCTAAGGTATGGGATGCAAAACAAGATGGACAGAAATTAGAATTGACTTATGTTTCACAAGACGGTGAAGCTGGTTATCCTGGCAAACTTGAAGTAAAGGTTGTTTATACCTGGACAGATGAAAATGCATTGGTAATTGATTATACCGCAACAACTGATAAAGCAACAGTAGTAAATTTAACAAACCATGCCTACTTTAACTTAAGTGGAGAGGGTAGTGCAAGTATTCTAGATCATGAACTGATGATCGCAGCAGACGCGATCACACCAGTTGATAGTACGCTAATCCCTACAGGTGTTTTACAACCGGTGAAAGGTACACCATTTGATTTTAATGTAGCAAAGGCAATTGGCAAAGACATTGAAAATAAAGGAGATGTACAATTGGCTTTTGGTAAAGGTTACGATCATAACTTTGCATTGAAAGCTGTTGGCACAACAAAGCCTGTAGCTACGGTAAAAAGCCCGGTAACTGGAATTACCATGGAAGTATATACCATTGAACCTGGTTTACAATTTTATAGCGGAAATTTCATGACAGGAAAAGATAAAGATGGAAAAGGTGGAAAGTCTTATCCTCATCGTTCTGCATTCTGTTTGGAGACACAACACTTCCCTGATGCACCAAATCACGCAAACTTCGCCTCAACGGTTCTAAAACCTGGCCAAACCTACAGTACAAGTACAACTTATAAGTTTCTGAAATAAGTAATAAGTAGTTAGTATAAAGTACTTAGTACAATGACTGGATGCAGAAGCATGATGGCTATTGGTCGTAATAAGTAGTTAGTATATAGTACTTAGTACCATGATTGGATGCAGAAGCATGATGGCTTTGGTCGTAATAAGTAGTTAGTATAAAGTACTTAGTACCATGATTGGATGCAGAGGCATAATGGCTATTGGTCGTAATAAGTAGTTAGTATAAAGTACTTAGTATAAAGTACTTAGTACCATGATTGGATGCAGAGGCATAATGGCTATTGGTCGTAATAAGTAGTTAGTATATATTACTTAGTACCATGATTGGATTTAGAAGCATGATGGCTATTGGTCGTAATAAGTAGTAAGTATAAAGTACTTAGTACCATGATTGGATGCAGAGGCATAATGGCTATTGGTCGTAATAAGTAGTTAGTATATAGTACTTAGTACCATGATTGGATGCAGAGGCATAATGGCTATTGCATATGCGCCCAGTCTAATTACTATATACTAACTACTATATACTAACTACTCGGTACCATTTAATCGAATTCAAATATATAGTTAAATCCCTATGCGCCCTGTCTAAGTACTTACTACTACATACTAAGTACTATTTCATGATTGTACAGGACAGTATCTTTATTAAAATCCATATTTTTGTGAAACATATGTTTAAGTTTCAAATATGAGGGTAGGTCTATTTATTCCCTGTTATGTCAACCAATTTTATCCAAACGCCGCAATTGCTACACTTAAATTGTTAAAGCAATTAGGAGTTGATGTAGTTTATCCACTCAATCAGACTTGTTGTGGCCAGCCAATGGCAAATTCAGGTTTTGAGCACCTTACAAAGGGTTGTGATGAATTATTCGTAGCTAACTTTGCAGAGTTCGATTACATCGTTTCACCTTCTGGAAGTTGTGTGCTGCATATCAAAGATCATTTACACGATGATCAACATCCAGAAAAAGCCACGCATATTCGCCATCATGTTTATGAACTGGTTGAGTTTCTAACTGATGTTTTAAAAGTCGAAACCTTAAACGCTACATTTCCATTTAAAGTAGGGCTGCACCAAAGTTGTCACGGACAACGTGGTTTACATTTGTCTCAAATGTCTGAACTGATAGCGAAACCTTTTTCTAAACCCATGCAATTGCTAAACTTGGTAAAAGGAATTGAGATGGTACAACTTACCCGTCCCGATGAATGCTGTGGTTTTGGCGGTACATTTTGCGTTGCTGAAGAAGCAGTTTCCTCGAAAATGGGAAAGGATCGCGTTGAAGATCATTTGGTAAACGGAGCAGAATATATTACCGCTGCAGACATGTCTTGCCTAATGCACATGGAAGGTATATTGAAAAGAAAAAATAGCAAAGTGAAGGTTTTGCATATTGCCGAAATATTAACTGCTGCTCATGATTAGTCAGAAACATCCAGAATTAGCCGAAATATTTAATAAAGATGAAGCTCGTGTAAATTGGCATGATGATACTTTATGGTGGATCAGAGCTAAACGAGATAAAGCTGCCCATGGCATTTCTGAATGGGAATTATTGAGAGAAACAGCATCGCAGCTAAAAAATAATGTGCTTTCAAATCTTCATGAATATCTAATTCAGTTTGAAGCGAATGCAAAAGCAAATGGCATTCATGTACATTGGGCTGCCGATGCAAAAGAACACAATCAAATCGTGCTTTCTCTGCTCCAAAAGAAAGGAATTACACAGATGGTAAAAAGTAAGTCTATGCTTACCGAAGAATGTCATCTCAACGACTATCTGGAGAAAAATGGCATCGACGTAATCGATTCTGACCTTGGCGAGCGCATCGTTCAATTGGCAAAAGAACCGCCAAGTCATATCGTATTGCCTTGTATCCATAAAAAGAAGGAAGAAATCGGTCAGATTTTCCATGAGCACCTAGGTACAGCTGCTGGTGTCTCAGATCCTCAGGTCTTAACGGAAACGGCAAGGATTCATTTACGTGAAACTTTTTTAACCAGAAGATCGGCACTTACCGGTGTTAATTTCGCCGTAGCGGAAACAGGAGAGTTTGTGGTCTGTACCAATGAAGGAAATGCAGATATGGGGGCACATTTGGCCGAAATCCATATCGCCTCTATGGGGATTGAAAAATTGATCCCTAAGAAAAAGCACCTTAGCGTTTTCCTTCGCCTATTAACAAGAAGTGCTACAGGTCAACCCATCACCACTTATTCAAGTCATTTTAAGAAACCAAGACCAGGCCAAGAAATGCATTTGGTATTGGTAGATAATGGTAGAAGTATCCAGCTTGGAAGGGAGAGTTTTAGGAACTCATTAAAATGTATCCGCTGTGGTGCCTGTATGAATACCTGCCCGGTTTATCGCCGTAGTGGTGGACATAGCTATCACAATGCCATTGCTGGTCCGATAGGTGCAATATTAGCGCCAAATCTGGACATGAAAGAATATGCCGATTTGCCTTTTGCTTCCACCTTGTGCGGTTCTTGTACCCATGTTTGTCCGGTTAAGATAGATATCCATGATCAGCTTTATAAGTGGCGTCAGGTAATCGTAAAGGAAGGTTATGTGCCTGCAAGCAAAACGATGGCCATGAAAATAATGGATTTTACATTAAGCTCGCCTACAAGGTTTAAACTGGCAGGGAAGGTTGGACGTTGGACATTGAAAAATGCTGGGTTCACCTTAAATAATAAATTCAATCCCTGGTTTAAAAACAGGGAGATGCCAGAAGCGCCAAAAGAATCATTTACCGAGTGGTACCAAAGAAATCATAAAGATAATTTATAAGTGCTGATGAAATGAGCAGAGAAAAAATATTAGCCGCTATTTTAAATAATCAACCCGAAAGCACAGAGATGCCTGCTGATTTATCTTTTGGATCAAAAAGCAAGGAAGAAGTGACAGCGAAATTTATTGAAATGATTACGCTGATTGGCGGTAATGTGATTATGATCAATGATATAGCAGAGATCAATGATTACGTATCTTCAAACTTCAATGCTGCCGACGAGCTGATCACTTTTGTGCCCGAATTGGCGCATTACCCATCTTTTACCGGACTAGAAAAACCCCATCAATTTGTAAGTACCGAATTTGCAGTTTTCCAACCTCATTTTGCAGTAGCAGAAAACGGTGCAGTGTGGATTACCGAAGATCTAATGGGTCATCGTGTACTTCCTTTTATCTGTCAGCACCTAGGGATGCTGGTAAGAAAGGACAATATCGTGGCCAATATGCACGAAGCTTACCAAATTATCGAATCCCACGACTATGGATTTGGAACTTTTATTGCCGGCCCATCTAAAACCGCAGATATAGAACAGTCATTGGTACTTGGCGCACATGGTGCAAGGAGTATGACTGTGTTTTTGATGTAAGAATATTTGACGTTTAATTGGTTGATAGCTGATAGTCAATGGTTTGGTTGTTTATAACTTTGTCATTCAGAGCGTAGCGAAGAATCTATCTAGCAAGTCTAGCTTAAATTCTCCGCAAAATATTAAGTAAATGATTGTGAAATTTCGATTCTTAGGCCGCCATCGAGGGGCACGGACTTTTGGACTTTCCCGACTTTCGGACTCGACAACATCTTTATTTCTACATAACCATCATACCATTCATAATAAAAGTACTCCCCACATCGGCTACCATATTATAAACCTTCTGCGTAACACCAGCATATTCATCTTTTTTCCAAACAGTGTACACATCATATTTCCCTGTTCTTTCATTAAGGCATAATACCTCTTCACCTTCGTTAATTGAACCTATTTTAAGATTTCCTTTTTTGGTTAACATAGGATGGTTTGGCGTAGCTTCCAAGTATTTTGCGCTTAAGTGGATTTGGTTGCCATCAGCTTTTGCCGAAATCAATACCAACGTTATCGATGCATAGTTTTTTTGAATATTTTGTTATAATTGGATTTTCAGAGAAGATAGGTATGTCTAGGTAAATGGTAGGTATATGGTAGGTAAATGGAAGAGGTATGATGTGCCACAGGCATCCCTTTGGGAGAAGATGGGGTTGAATGTAATGATGCATTCGGTTTTTGCCACATATGCACAGATTTTAGATATTAAGGCTTTTAAAGTCTGTTTATACAATATGAGGGGAACGGACTTTTTACAAAGGGATGCCTTTGGCACGGAATCTCTTCACCACAGATTTTAGTTTAATGCTCCTTGCCCAATGAACTAATGAACCAAACTAATGAACCAATGAACAACTATTAAGACTCCAACCGATAAAATTCCACTGCATTATTAAAAAATATCCGCTGTTGTTCTATTTCACTGAACTGTGATGCATATTTCCGTACCAGTTTAAACCAGTCTGCATAAGGTCTGCTGATCAACATAACTGGCCAATCACTACCATACATAATCCGGTTTGTGCCGAAATTATTAAAGATGGTATCAAAACATTCAAACATTTGCTTTTCTGTCCAATTGTACCAGTCTGCTTCGGCTAATAGCCCTGATACTTTGCAAGATACATTTTGATGATTTGAGAGCTCTTTAATTGCTGCCGACCAGTCTTTTATATTGCCAGATTTGATATCAGGTTTGCCACAATGATCCAAAACTAAAGGCTGGTTGGGCAATTGCTCTACTAGTTTGATGCTTGCATTGAGTTGATCATGATAGACCAACAAATCATAGGTATAATTGTATTTCGCTAGTTGCTGAACCCCTTTGACGAAATCTTCAGCTAAAATGAATTCTTCGTTTTCTGCCTGAAGCACATGTCGCCATCCTTTGATCTTTTTGAAAGTGCTCCAGTGCTGTAGTCTTTGTTCAAGGTGAGGGCTACGTAAATCTGTCCAACCTACAATGCCTTTAATTAAAGGATTGTCTTTTGAAAGCGATAATAAGAAATCTGTTTCATTTTCGCTTTGGTTGGCTTGTACGGCAATACAGCCAGAGATTTGGAGCTCATTGTAAATAGGCTCCAAATCTTTAGGCGTAAAGTCTTTTTGGATGGCATTCATTTCGTCGGTAATCCAATTGTCTCTAATTGGATCAAAATTCCAGAAATGCACATGGGTATCAATCATTTTGTTTACTGACTTAAAGTTCGAAAATCTGATCCATCAACATCCATTTTTCTCCTGGTTTGGCCCATGGTAATGCCTGTTGAAAGTTCCACATCAACTTTTCCCACTCTTGTACTTTTGAGTTTGCTTTATCAGCCTTGGTTTTGGCTTCGAAAGTAAAGTCATCATCTACATCCATGATCATAAATAGCCGATTACCAAGAAGATAAATCTCCATGTTTAAAATACCAGCTGTTTTTAAACTATCTTTTACCTCTGGCCATACCGACCTATGGTATTGTTTGTAGGTAATGATAGATTTTTGATCGTTTTTAAGGTCGAGTGCGAAGCAGTATCTGTCCATTTCATGAGGTTATTTGTAAGCTTTAACTAATTGTTTGCTACTGCCAAGACCATCTATTCCTAATTCTACCACATCTCCTGGTTTTAGATACCAAGGTGTCGGTTTTTGACCCAATCCAACTCCTGCAGGTGTTCCTGTAGTAATTACATCACCTGGTAATAACGTCATAAACTGACTTAGGTAATGAATAATGAAAGGTACGTTAAAAATTAGATTTGCGGTATTTCCATCTTGTAAAATGTTACCATTTACGGTTAACCATAAGCGTAGATTGTGTACATCTGCTATCTCATCTGGCGTTGCGATGAATGGGCCAATAGGTGCGAAGGTATCGCAGCTTTTTCCTTTAACCCACTGACCGTTTCTTTCTAGTTGAAATTCGCGTTCGCTATAATCATTGTGTAAAACATAACCTGCAACATGTTCCATTGCATCTTCTTCGCTTACATATTTGGCTTTTTTACCAATTACAATGGCCAATTCAACTTCCCAGTCAGTTTTAACACTATTTTTAGGGATTTCTAAGTCATCATTAGGACCTACAATTGCAGAAGTAGCTTTGAAAAATACAATAGGTTCAACGGGAATTGGAGCATTCGTTTCTGCAGCGTGATCCCTGTAGTTTAACCCTATACAGATTATTTTTGATGGTCTGGCCAATGCGGGACCTAACCTTACGCCCTGATCAACTGGACTAAGCGCTGCTGTTTTGATGTCTTCAGCCAATTTATGGATAGCATCTCCGGCAAAAAAAGCTTCGTCATAATCATTTACCAAGTTCGACACATCATAATAGTTGTCATCTATAATTACGCCGGGTTTTTCTGCACCAGCCTCACCAAATCTTATTAGTTTCATTTAATTTATATTTATGCGAAATTTAATTATTTAAAGTAGTAAATCCTCCATCGATCGGATAATCACAACCAGTAATGAATGAAGCTTCATCACTGCAAAGAAATAAGGCAAGCGCTCCAATCTCTTCTGGTTTACCCATACGACCAATAGGCTGAGTTTTTGAGAGCTTTTCGAACATCTCAGGAATTTGATCGGGATAATTCTTTGCTAAAAATCCATCCACAAATGGCGTATGTACGCGAGCAGGAGAGATGGAGTTACAACGGATGTTCTCATTGATGTAGTCCTTCGCTACACTCATTGTCATTGCTTTTACGGCACCTTTCGCTGCACTGTATACAAAACGGTCGGGCAGGCCTACTAAAGATGCTATGGAAGCCATATTGATGATTGCTCCACCTCCAGCCAGGCGAAGTTTTGGAATGGCAGCAAATAAACAATTGTAAACACCTTTCACATTTACGTTCATCACCCGATCAAAATCGGCCTCTTGTGTGGTGTCAGCCTTTCCAACATGAGCAATTCCTGCATTATTTACCAAGATATCCAGACTTCCAATTTGATCAAATGTTTTAATTACAGCTTGCTGGTCTGATACATCACATGCATAACTGAAGCCATTATTTCCGTTATCATTAATTTCATCTAATGTAGATTGTGCCTGAGCTTCATTTAACTCAATAACATGGACTTCGGCACCCTGCTTGGCCAATATCAGTGCAATCGCCTTTCCTATACCGCTACCTCCACCCGTAACAACCGCTTTTTTACCTTGTAATGAAAACATATATGATTTTAGATTTTAATTGTTGCTTAACTGATTGATTATAAAATTATTCGTTAATAAAGTTGAAATGCTGTACTGATCTGAGGTTTTAATGTACAAATAAAGCAGTTCCAGCTTATTCAAAATTATATTTTATTACCTAAATATTATGTGATGTTGGCATATAAGTTTTTTTAGTCCGGAAGTCCGAAAGTCGGTGCCAAGGGCATCCCTTTGGGAAAAGACCGTTCCACTAGG
>Ga0247810_10000738_pt1 | contig 28120 bp, 21 predicted proteins | sample UWRJL119311C1_FD_179918 | JGI IMG/M metagenome (GOLD analysis project Ga0247810, IMG submission 179918) | Plant litter microbial communities from Arlington Agricultural Research Station in Wisconsin, United States - UWRJ-L119-311C-1 | ecosystem: Environmental > Terrestrial > Plant litter >... | reverse complement strand
TTGCAGCAGTAGTAGAATATTAATTAGAAGATTAGAAATCATCTCATATCTGCAATTTGAAACAGAAATGGCTTCGTCGTAGATTTCCTTGCAAATTTGCTCCAATTGGCTGAAATCTTTTTGATCAAGAAAATAATTAAATGCATTTACATTACTCTTAAAGGGAATATTATCAATACCGTGGGGAAAATATTTCTCAAAGAAAGACTTGGTGAAAGAAATACTATATCCAACGGGGGATTCTGTCCAGCCACTTGAAAAATAAACATCTGGCTGTCTCATAAAAACATGTTGAGCAGCAAGTTCATAAATATGGTCACCTACCACAAACGTACCCTTACCGGCTTGTATTATGGTTAAAGTATAATAGTCGGGTCTGAAGATCGGAGTAAGATAGGGCATTTTTAATCCCATATCTTGTATTTTTATAATAGCAAAATCATCACTGTCAATATAAGAAAAGACAGGCAGATTCATAAAGGCCAGTATTTCTCTAAACTTTTTTAAGGATGTTATTTCTGGTTTCATTTCAAATAACTTAAATTCTTAATTACTGTCTTGATTACTCCAAACAAATTTAGTACAAATAGATACAATTGTTAGAGGGAGCTGGCTTCAATTTGTTAAAAAAAGCTGCAGGGGTTTATTCCTATCAGACTACTAAACAAGCATAACCATCTGAAAATAATACAAGTATAAATGGATATCGTATAATTTTTTCGGTTTTTTAATTTTTAATTTTACTGCACTTCCTCCCGTAAGTGTGAGAAGCATAGAGGGCGCAGGACGACTTGAAAGAAATTACAAACTATTTAAATTAAAACATTATGATACCACAAGAAAACTATGATACGTACGATCAGGACGATAGTACCTATTACATGGTAGAAGAATCCATCCACTCGGAAACCATGGAGCATACTGATCCGGCCATCAACCAGCATTATGACGATGAAAGATCGGCAGACCATCAGCCTACTGAACTGGATCATGACGATGCAGACAGAAGGACTTTAGACGAGTCGGAAGCCGATGAAGATGACGAGGATTAAATGCAGCCGCAATACCTAACAGAAAAGCCTTCGCAATGATTACATTGCGAAGGCTTTTTTTTGTATCTTATTTTTTGCTTTTAAATCTTTAACTAATCAGGCAGCTCGTCAATGCCGGCTGGTTCCACCCTGACCTGCGCGTTCATATAGTGCCTGTATCTGCTGGAAGTCTCATAGGCCAGTTTTCTGACCCGCATGATATTGCCCAGCGGACGGTGCTGGGGCAGGCAGTGAAACGGATTAAAACTCAGCACATCATCTGCATATACGCGCCTCTCTGGACTAAAAGTTTCCTGAGGACCAAAGGTTAGTCTGGCCACAGGCTGATAGGGGCTCTGGTCCTCGGGCCACTGCACCGAGCCGTCTTCCACCGGCATAGTCTGCAGGTCAGTGCAGAGCTGTACGCCTATTTCATACTGTGCAGTACCGGACTTGAAAAAATCTTTGATAAGCTGGGTTAGAAAAGCATTTTCATCTGCCTCTATTAGTTCCTTATCAATTTCCTGTCCTGCTAATTCCCTGACATTTTCCGAAAGCGGCTTTACGTTTATTTTGGCCACGTAACTGCCAAAACGAAGCGCCGCCATACTGAAATACGTATCCCCGAGAATGTGGGGCCCCGGTGCGCTCAGCGCATTGGTATTGTCGGCCAGCCCGACAGCCGCCAGTACATGCTGCACGCCCACTGCCGCTTTCTGGGCAATCTCCTGGAACAATTCCCCGCTGTCAGCCTGTTTTTCGAGCGCCTCCTGCATTTTGAGGTACTCTGTTATAGTGCCTGTGGGTATCACCGGATAATTCACCATTAGGAAATCCTGTGTCAGGGCATCGGATAATTCAGGTAATATCTTTTCTCCTTCCACGCCGATTACTTTTATGGCCATACCGCGAAAGGCGGACATTTTATCAGGGTTTATCGATCCTTGGGCCGTGGAGAACCGCACCACCACCGGATAGGTCTTTGGCACGGCAAATAATCCCTGCGCTAAATGTTCGGGCAGGTTTTCATATACCTGCAGCTCGCCTTTTAAAATCCCATGGCTTTTGGCATGAGCATCGCGTATGGCATGGCGGTATTTCTCATACATCAGTCGGTTTACCCTGGCCATGGAATCTACAATTTTCCGGCTGATTTCCTGTTCATCGGGCTGCATAACCTCGATTGAATCACTGTAAGCTATATACGTATTTTGCTGTCTCATCTTTTATCTTTAATTGGAATAATGTTTTATTTCTTTACAGGGAGAAAAACCGCCTGCTGCAATGAGAATTTTTTCGATGGGACATTGTTTCCTTCGATAAGTTCGCTGAAGTTGGCATTCATGATCCAGGTTTCACTGCCCGAACTAGCTGCCGTTGACGGAAACGCAAATCGGTCTTCCACTGAAGTGGATTCCGCTACCTGAGCCGTAGTCCAGTTATCGGAACTTTTTATCTTAAAGATTTTATTTACGCCGCCATTCTGTACTAATGTCAAAGTAGCAGTATCATTTAAAAGCATACCATCGGCGCCTGGAAAAAACTGGTCAATTTTTACCTTTGTCCCACTATTAGGATTCGAAAGCGGTAATTTGATAACAGCTCCTGTTCCATTGTTTGCTACCAACAGAAAACCTTCCGGATGAAAAACAATTCCGTTGGGTCCCACCCCTGCTGTTTTAAGAAGTTCGTTAGTGGTGAAAACCGAAGCATTTCCTTTTGCATCCACTTTATACACAGCATCAGCATAACTATCGGTTATATAAGTACTGCCTTCTTTGTCAAAAGCCAGGTCATTGGGAAAATGTTCTCCGGGAACCAGCCCCGACAAATCAACATCGGCCAGTTTTTTACCGGACTTCAAATCAAGGATAAGAAGCCTTGCCATTTTCTTTTTGGTATCCGGTGTGCTGAATTTGCTGTAGTTGGCATCACCGGCACAGACAAACAGCCTTTTCCCGTCAGGATGCACCTTAAGGCCGTAGGTAGATTTTAGTGTTTTGTCGGCATATAATTCCGAATACTTTCCTTCTTTGGTCACTTTTCCAACCGTGCCCAGGCGTGCGGAGGATACATAAAATACATTGGAAGCCTTATCAAAAGCAACGCCTTCAGGATAGGATTCCGGCGCTTCAAATTCAATACGTCTGGTTGGTTCCTGTGCCCACGTTAGTTGGGTTAACAACAGGAATATAATATACTTTCTCATCTTTATTTTTCTTTAAGGGCATAAATAATTCCATTTGCATCGTCCGATACATACACTACGCCGGAACCAACAGCCAGTCCGGCAGGTCTTCCAAAGCGCTCGTTTCCAATAAGGAATCCGGTTAGAAAATCTTCGGATCCCGCAGGATTTCCTTTGCTGTCAAATTTGATACGTTCTACTTTGTATCCGCTCGGGTTCTGCCTGTTCCAGGATCCGTGCCAGCATACCAGCGCATCTCCTTTATTTTTTCCGCTGTCAAAAAAGGCAAAAGCTATCGGGGCGCTGTGCGCCGGAAATTCCAGTACCGAAGGCTGTGTGGGTTTAACCCATCCTTCCTTGGTATTGCCCACTGGGTCTTCCCTGCTCTGGTCCACGATGCGCTTGCCATAGGCAAAAGGAAACCCATAATTGCCTCCCATGCTAATTTTGTTTAATTCCTCAGGCGGCCAGTCATCCCCTTTGGTATCCCCGCCATTGTCCACGCCCCACATTTCCTTAGTCTGCGGCTGCCAGTCAAAACCTATTGTATTTCGCAGCCCTGATGCATATAAGGTCCTTTTCCAGGTCTGCGGATCTACCTGCAGCATCGAGGCGGTTTCCTTATCGCTTTCCTTGCAGTCGTTGCAGACACTGCCTATCGAGATATACAATTTGCCGTCGGGTCCGAAATCCATTGTGCGATTGGCATGCTGCCCGCCGCTTGGCAGGTCCCTGATCAGGGTATCCGCTGCTTTTCCTAAAGTTCCGTCTGCATGCAGCGGGTATCTCAGTACTTTATTGTTATTGCACAGGTACATATAATCATCCTTGGAGGTGATACCGTGTACGCCTGGAAAATCGGCTACACGGGTCATCTCGTCAAACCTTCCGTCATTGTTGGTATCGGTAAGCATCAGTACATCCCCTGCATCGCGCCGGGTTACATACAACTGTCCTTTCCTGCCGATATAAAGCATTCTTGGTTTCCCAAGGCCGATAGCCACAGGGGTCACCTGCCATCCCTGAACTGTTTTAAGACCAGATGCCAGTGAGCTGCTGTATTCTAGATGTGTTGGAAAATTAGTGATAGTTACTTTTTTGGTGTCCTCTTTGGGTGGGATCCCTTTTTGGCTGTAACCGTGCATTGCCAGTAAGCCCAGAAATGCCGTTAGTGTGTATCTTGCCTTCATAGAGAATGAATTTGTGGATTAATTTCAGTACAAAATCTTTATTTGAATAACTATCAAATTTAGTTTTATACAGAAAAAATACCTTACAAAATAAGCGCTGGGTTTTACAGGATTTTCAGCATATATTTTTATGTAGATGCAAATAAGCACTATTAATTGATAAAGGATCCTAGCGTATAGTGTTTTTAGAAACTAAAAATTCCGCATTAATTAAAAATACAAGAATGGTTGAAATCTGTACTTCTCGGTAAACAAATAGCACCCCGCCAACATCTGTGGGTAATTGTACCTTTCAAGCCCCATACCAACAAAAGTTAAAAAAAATCTTATATTTAATTTTAAGCTTGATTTGATTGCTTAAAAAACAATTCACATTGATTTCTTATTTGTAAATTTAGCTAAGGCTATCTTTATGGAAACATTACCACTACTTCACATCAAAGTTCTGCAGCCGCTTGCAGATCGATACGGCCTAAGCTTAACTTAAGAAGAGCTGACAGATCTTCTTGCTCCAATGATTAGCGCTCAAACAGTTTTACAGGCAATATATCATCCGACGGGAATTCGATGCAGCAGTACTAGATGCATTAATTGTCTTAAATGTTAAGGGTTATATCTTTTTAAATTCGTGTATTAATAAAAGTTCCATCCATATCAGTGGCCAAATTGCAGTCAACAGTTAGGGCTTTTACAATTAAAACTTTGGTAAATCTTTCCAAAGTAAAATTCATATTATAATTTGAAGCAAGAATCCTGATTATTTATAATGGAATTCATGAAGATCGCAGAAACAGGAATTTTAACCGTTAAATTAACCGAAATTTTCCCCGGTCATTAGTGCGGCAGCGCCAGTCCATTTGTAAGACCTGTTCCAGAAATGATTTCAGGGTATCAAACCCACTTGGCTTCACTGCATAAAAACTGGCACCAAGCTGTAATGCCTTTTCAATGTCCTGTGGATCACTGCTGGTCGAAAACATAATAACTTTTACCTCTTTTACCGCTCCTTTTAGCTTTCTTATTTCTTCCAGGCAGTCAAAACCATTTTTTTTAGGCATGTTCAGGTCAAGAAAAATAACATCGGGAACCGGATCGGACAGCGTATGGAGAATCTCCATCAGTTCAGCCCCATCATGGGCTTCTTTTAAAATAACATTAGGATTAACTTCCAGCATGGCCTCGCTAAAGAAGATTCTGTCATCTTCATCATCATCTGCTATATATATATGTCTGTGGGGATTTTGTTCTGCCAGGACCATAGTGGTATATTTTTAAGCAAAGACAATAATTTAAAAAACCAGCAAATGTTTATGATAACTGTATAAGGTTTTGTAAATCAATAAACGATCGAATTATATCCATGCAGCGGTTAAACAATTATGCAAAGTTAAAAAAAATAGTTTAAGAAAAAACACATGAATTTGATTTTACCGTTAATAATCCAATAAATTTGTTACAAATTAGGACACGTAATTTTTATTTTTTGTTATCAACTGTATTAATTTTGTTTTTTGTGTAAAGAAGATGATTATTGAAAGAGCAGTTATACCACATCGATATGAATATGTTTTCGTGTCCTGCGAAAGGCTTAACAGTTCACAGTTTAATGGAATACGCTGATCATTGGCTCAGGTGAAGGAGGTGCTGTGGCCTCATCTTCCTATGAGGCGGCCTGGGGGTTCTCCGCAATGCCCATTCATAGGACTATAAAACTGCCCGCAGGCTAACATTATGAAAGACGTATGGAATTGTTTTCCAGACTGTCCCGGACATTCCCGAGATCATCCAGAAAAAAGTCCCCGTGGCCATGAAATCAACCTGCCAAGGCTTAAAATGAGCCATTAGCCATCTCCTTTTTGCCTTGTGGTTTATAAAAAATGAATAATTAAAACTATGAAAATGATGCTATTTGATGACACTGAAATTTTTTCATCAGGCAAAGGCGGCAAAAGAATCTTTGACGTCCCTGATGCGGATCTGATGCTGATTGATAATTTTTTCAGCAAGGAAGAATCCGATTATTACTATACTTTTTTATACCATAATTCCCAGTGGAGGGAATATGAAATGCCCATGTATGACAAGGTCGTCACGGCTCCCAGGATGATTACGTGGTACGGGGAGTCAAGAAGGCCCGAGCGTAAGGCAAATCCCCACTGGCCGGCAGAACTGCTCCAGATCAGGAAGCGTGTTGAGCAGCATACCCATATACAGTTCAATGCCGTGCTGCTCAATCTTTACAGGGACGGGGATGACGGGGTTGGATGGCACAGCGATAAAACCATCAGCACCAACAAAGACATGAACATTGCTTCAGTAACCTTTGGGGAAACAAGACTGTTTCGTCTTCGCCATAAATTCCTAAAGCACATCCCTCAGATTGAAATCCCCCTGCATCATGGTACTTTTCTGCTTATGGCAGGACATACCAATACCTATTGGGAGCATCAGGTGCCCAAAACAGCCCGGAAAGTATTGCCGCGGATCAACCTTACCTTCCGGCAGGTAAAAGATAAATAATTCTCCTGTTGACAATGTCTGGTATTTATTTTACATCCTTATTTTTCTTTCAAAAGCATTGAGAGCTGTTTAAATACCTACGAATCATAACAATCCTATAAAAATCCTGATTTATAATATAACAGGAAAATCATCTGATAAACTAACTTTGGGTAAACTATTAAATTTAAAAATCATGGATGATAAAACGAAAACAGGAAAAGCAGATGATTCGCAGATTAATATCAATGAATCATACGAGGTGCAGTATTGGTCTGAAAAGTTCAACGTGCCCCAGGAAACATTAAAAACAGCCGTGAGGGCCGCGGGCACCAGAGTGGACGATGTCAGGGACTATCTGGCAGAAAATAATTAATGTTATGCCTTGGTACGACGGGGATTATCCCCCATCTTATAAAAACCAGTCTCCTGAAGTCAGGGAAAAGGCTGTCGAGATCGCCAATGCCCTGCTTCAGGACGGCGCAGAAGAAGGAACTGCCATAGCTGCCGGACTCAAACAGGCCCGTGAGCTGCTGAAAAATCATAAAGAGAAAACCGATAAAACTGAAAATCATGGAAACGAATAAAAACAACAACCAAAACGAGGAGAATACCAATGAAAATGCCAACAGCGCCTACAGCGGTTCGGGAAGCATGCAGCCTGGAGCAGGTACCGGAGAAGCGGGCCGCCTGAATGATTATGAGGAGAATGCCCCGCAAGACGGGTCAGACAAAATAAACAATCCTGAGGGTAAAAGCATCGCCGAGGCCACCGATCCTTCCAAACTCTCGGATATTTAACAGTTAGAGAATATAAAGTTATCCCAGATCTTGAAAAGAATTTATTAATTTTATAGTAAATTCTTTTCAGGATTTTTTGATTTTAACGAACCTGACACGATCCCAATAAGCAGTACAAAACCAAAACATACAAAAAGAAATGAATGATCCCATCCTAGAGAACCTTAACCCAAAACAGCTTCAGGCAGTGGAAACTACCGAAGGATATGTGCGCGTGATTGCCGGTGCCGGATCAGGAAAAACAAAAGCCCTGACCGCAAGGTTTGCCTATATCGTGGACAGGCTTGGGATCAATTCCTCCAACATACTTTGTGTAACCTTTACCAATAAGGCAGCGCAGGAAATGAAAAAAAGGGTCAAAATGCTCATAGGCGACACCTATGATGTCAGTCTTATTACCACCTATCACGGATTTTGCGTCCGGTTCCTGCGCGAAGAAATAAACAAGATCCAGTATCCCAAAAATTTTATCATACTGGATGCGGAAGATCAAAAGACGATCCTGCGTGAAGTCTTTAACGAGTTGGACATCAACTCCAAAAACCTGACCTTCAAGCAGGCCCTTCAGTTCATTTCCAAATCAAAAGGCACCTCGGATTATCTAAGCTACATTCTGGCCAATAAAAGCTTTGAGCACGAAAATACCGAGAATTTATCGATAAAAATATTTCACAAATACCTCGATAAACAAAAGCGGAATTATGCCCTGGACTTCGATGATCTAATACACTTCACCGTATACATCCTGACAACTTTTAATGAAGTGCTGGTAAAGTGGCAGGAAAATATGCATTACATACAGGTTGATGAGGCCCAGGACAGCTCCGACAGCCAGTTCGAGCTGGTGGAAATGCTCTCGCGTATCCATCAGAACTTATTTATGGTGGGAGATCCTGACCAGACCATTTACGAATGGCGCGGCGCCAAACCAGAATATCTGGTGGATTTTGATAAGATGTTTCCAAACTGTGAAACAATCATCATGAACCAGAACTACCGCTCTACTCCAAACATCCTGAAAGTGGGAAACCATATTATTAAAAACAATAAAATAAGGGTCGACAAGGATATGATTACCGAGAGGCCCGAAGGAGTTGAAGTGGTCCATTTTCACGGCAAAAATGATTTTGAGGAATCCCTATGGGTAGCCTCGGAAATCAAGGAAATCCTTAAAACCGAAAAGGCGAATTATTCCGATATCACCATACTGTACCGCGCCAACCATATTTCCCGAAACATAGAGCAGTCCCTGATCAAGGAAAACATTCCCTATACTATTTTTGGCGGCGTTAAATTCTTTGAGAGAAAAGAAATCAAGGATGTCCTGTCCCTTTTAAGGCTTATTGTGACCGGCGATAATATTTCATTCCTCCGTATGTTCAACCATCCGTCCCGCGGTCTTGGCAAGAAATTCATGGAACGCCTGAGCTATCTGGGACGAGAACAGAACCTTTCGCTTCTCAGAGCGCTTGAACAAAACATCGCCGATAACGAGCTGTCCAAAAAAGGGGCCGCCGAATTTCTGGATTTAATCGCCGAGCTAAAGGAGCTTGCCAAAACAAAATCCATATCGGATCTGGTCAAAGAGATACTTGAGAGAAGCGGACTGGCTGAATTGTACCGAAAGGATGGTGATGAGAGCCGGCTTGAAAACATCAAAGAGCTGGTTAGTTCCATGCTTCTTCTGGAACAAGAAAACAAAGAGCCTGTCAATATCGAGGAATACCTGCAGGAAATTTCGCTCTACACCGATTTGGATACCCAAAATGACAATCAGGATAAGGTAAAACTGATGACGATCCACATTTCAAAAGGATTAGAATTTCCGTATGTTTTCCTTTGCGGATTCACTGAAGGCGTGCTGCCAAGTGCGCTCTCGATCAAAGAAAGAAGAAGCCGCGCGATTGAAGAAGAAAGAAGGCTTACGTACGTTGCGGTAACCCGCGCCGAGAAAAGATTCTACATTACAGACTCCGAAGGCTATAATTTCACCACGGGGCTCAATAAATATCCCTCCCGTTTTCTCTTTGAAATCAGCGAGGAGTTTTACATCCGCAAAGGCAAGCTAAGCCCTGAAATCCTTCAGGCCTCTAAAATACCGGCAAGAAATTCGGGCAAAGAAAACAAGGAGCTTTTTGGCGTCGGGGATCTGGTCCTGCATCAGGTATTTAAGAAAGGGAGAATAAAGGCCGTCAACCTGGACAAAAACCAATATACAATCGAGTTTTTTGAAATCGGCAGAGAAAAACCAATCGACTTCAATTTCCGCTTCCTGCAAAAAATAAGCGATGATTCCACTTCAGAATCCAGTGAGAATGATGATGCAGACGCTGCACGGGATTTACAAACCCATTTGAAGTCGCAGAAAAATCCCTTTGAACGCGACCTTAATGAGCCTTCGGGTAGTGAATCATCAAAGGATCAGCAATTCGGTAGAGATGCAGAAGCTGTACCAGGCGATAGTTTAAGTTCAGAAACTGCTGCCGATACAGCTGTAAGTAAGGATAAAAAATGGTGGAAGTTCTGAAAAATAGAATTTCTATTGATAACTTTTCTAGAGAGCACATGCAGGCTGCGTCTGTTATCTAATACTGACACAACAGGGCACGTCCCGAGCCCGAGCCCGATTGCTTTGCCAGTCCGCTGCGCTCGTGTGCAGTGGAAATCCTTTTGTGCCGTTGTTTGGCACAAAAGATTGCTTCGCCAATTCGCTGGCGCTCGGGTGGAACGTATAGCGGGAAATGCTCCTAAAAAATAATAAATAAGCAACCTTAAAACTCTTTTAACAGCCCCAAACAAAATCAAAAAGCGCCCCTTTCAATGAAACAGACGCTTTTTATACTTTTTTAAAGCTTACTTACAATTTAAGAAGACAATAATTAACTAAAAATAGAGATACTGTCTTCCAGCTGCTCCCTGACAATAAATGCTGTAATAAATTCACGGACTTCACTGTCAGTGCCGGTCTCAATCTCAAATGAATTGATATGGAACTCTTCATCCTGATCCAAAATGTGTATGATTTCCGTATAGCCTTTTGAGATTAAACTGCCTTTCAATTTAATAATATTCGACTGCTGCCTGCCGTCCAGTTCTTTTCGAATTTTTAGCTTCATCCCCTTTTCCATCGCCAATAATTTAAAGTAATATGTTTTTGGTATTTCCTATCAAATATAAAAAATTATTAAATAATATCTCGTTTCAATACGGAAATATAACTGGATTTTTTTGATCAAACTAAGCATGATTCGAATGTAAATTAGATAAGAATTGCGCATTTTCATATAAAAAAAATTGCCACTATAGTTTTAATTTTAAATGCAATAACCACCTAAATAAGCAAGTCATGGATAATTCACACCGTTACAGCACTTCAGAACTTCAAAAATGTCCTCTTCACAGCCAGCAAAATGTGCTGCACCAACTGTATGCTGGAAAAGACAACAGCAAGCAGGCCGGCAGACCAGATGAATCAGGAACCGATCCTAACCGGTATGAGCCTGCAAAATTTGAAAAAGGTTCCAATGAAAACTCAGGCGGTGACGGCAGTACGGAAAGTGCCGCAGAACAGCTGGATAATTTATAAAATACAGACTGTCTCTTTGAGCAATGCTTTCCTTAAGGATGAACGTGGACATATGACTTTAGGCAGCTATACCAATCGGGCTTTCAATAAAGATACTAACATAGAGTATTGTCTTGTTTTGGAAAACCAAACCCAATCGTATGAATAATGAAAACGAAAAAAGAAATATCCGGAAAAAAAGAATTGAAAAGCAGGGCGCTGTTAGCAAATGGCACTTCAGCCAAGATGCCAACGGGGATAAAACCGATGCTGGCCACCCTTGTAAACCAGCCCTTTGACGATCCGGACTGGACCTATGAGGTCAAATGGGACGGCTATCGTGCAATTGCCTACATACAAAAAGGATCCGCTGCCATTTCCTCACGTAACAACAAATCTTTTGCCCAGAAATACTATCCCATTACCGAAGCGTTATCAAAATTTTCTTTCGAAGCGGTGCTGGACGGCGAAATCGTAGTGATCGGCAAAGAAGGCAAAGCCAATTTCGGTGCCCTGCAGAACTGGCGCAGCGAAGCGGACGGGGATCTGGTTTATTATGTTTTTGACCTGCTTTTCTACAATGGAAAAGACATTATGGCCCTTCCGCTATCTGAAAGGCAGGCCATCCTAAAAGAAATACTTCCCGCTGGAGATGACCGGATCCGTCCGAGCCAGACCTTTCAAACTGGCGGCCTGGAATTTTTTGCAGCCGCAAAAAAGATGGGACTGGAAGGCATTATGGCCAAAAGATCGGGTTCGATTTATAGTCCCGACAGCCGAAACAAAGAATGGCTGAAAATCAAGGCTAACCTGCGACAGGAAGTCGTGATCGGCGGGTTTACGAAAAATGACGGCTCGTCAAAACAGTTCAGCTCCCTGCTCTTGGGAGTATATGAAAATGGAAAATTCCTGTATGTCGGCAAGGTAGGCACCGGATTCAGTGACAAGCTGCAGAAGCAGATGATGCTGCAATTCACACCGCTGATTACCAGCAAAATTCCCTTTGCCTCTGAGCCTGACATCAACAAGCCTTCCCGTTTCCGTCCCAATCCTCCCCATGCCACAGCCATCTGGCTCAAACCATCACTGGTGTGCGAGGTCAGTTTTGCAGAGGTCACCTCGGACGGCGTGTTCCGTCATCCTTCCTTTGAAGGCATGCGCACAGACAAAAAAGCCAGTGATGTTATAAGGGAAACTGCCTCTCCGGTAACCGGAATAATACCGGACGCACAGCAGGAGAATACCAGCAGTAAAAACCCTTTGGTGACCGCCCCTAAAAGCAGGGGCAGGCAGACGCTTTTGAACCCCACGGAGGAAACACAGGTAAAAAAAATAAAAGGCCACAGCCTTAAATTCAGTAATCTGAGCAAGGTATACTGGCCCGAAGACGGCTATACCAAACGCGACATGTTTAATTACTACTATCAGGCCGCCGAATATATACTGCCTTACCTTAAAGACCGGCCCTTATCGCTCAACCGTTTCCCCGGGGGCATACACGGACCGAGTTTTTACCAGAAAGATGTCAAGGGAAAGGCACCTGACTGGGCCAAAACTTTTCCTTACACCACCAGCGATGGCGAGGAGAAGGAATTTCTGGCCGGAGACGATGAAGCCACCCTGCTGTATATGGCCTCGTTGGGCTGTATTGAAATGAACCCGTGGTTCAGCAGGATGCAGCATCCCGACAATCCGGATTACTGCGTCATTGATCTTGATCCCGATCAAAATACCTTTGATCAGGTGATAGAAGCCGCGCAGGAAGTTAAAAAAATTCTCGATGCCATCAAGATACCCGGTTTTGTAAAAACATCAGGATCTACAGGCATTCATATTTATATTCCACTTGGCGCCAAATATTCCTACGACCAGTCCCAGATGTTCGGAAAACTTCTCGTGTCCATTGTACACGAGCAGCTTCCTGAATTTACCAGTATGGAACGGCAGATCAAAAACCGCAATGGCAAAATGTATCTGGACTTTCTTCAAAACCGCCCGGGCGCCACGATCGCCTGCCCTTACTCACTGCGCCCCAAGATTGGAGCTACCGTGTCCATGCCCCTGCACTGGGAAGAGGTTAAAAAAGGCCTCTCCATGAAAGATTTTAATATTAAAAATGCTATTGCAAGAATTAAAAGCGAAGGGGATATCTTCAAAGGTGCACTGCAGCAAGGAATTGATATGAAAAAGGCACTGGACAAGGCCCAGAGTATTTTTTTCTGATCAATTTTATGTAATTGAATTTTTATCAGCCCGCTAAACTTGTTACTTTGTTATAATTAAATGTTTTAAAAAAAAACTCCAGATGGAAAATATAATACAGCAATTCGAAAAAGATTTTAAAGTATGGCTTGAAAATAAATACCTCGTTTCCGGTGAGCCTGACCAGGTCAAAAAACTCAATGACATTGAAAAAGCCGCAGATGGGTACGTGGATCACTACCTGCTCGAAACTAACCTGATAGCCGGAGATCTTGCCCTTTCGGTACAGCATGTATTGGATGCTTTCATAAGAGCAAAAATGAAATAAATTGGATTCTACTAATGAAAATTTTAACTTTTACTATTGTTTATTTGCAGCATTTCGGAGTACAAAAGCGCCTCTCAGCCCGATTGCTTCGATAGTTCTCTCCGCTGGTACTCAGTGAAATTCTTTGCAGCGGGTTACGAAGTGAGGATTGGGCAATGGAAAGAAGAGCTCCTGAAAAATACTGCCGCATATGACGCGCTTTATGCAGCAGGTAAAATTTATAATGCAGGCGGCGGTGAGGAATTCTTAAGTGAATGGTTTGTAAAGACATGGATCAAAACAGCGGGAAAATGCCTTCTCTTACTGCAAAAGGTTATAGCGGAAATCTAAAAAACAAAAAAACACCTGCCAATGGAAGGTGCTTTTAAAACTTGCTGTGAATGTTAAACTACAACTACGTTTACCGCATTAGGCCCTTTTTTGCCTTCTGCAACATCATATTGCACCTGGTCGTTCTCACGGATATTTTCCGATAATCCTGTAGCATGACCAAAAATTTCACTCCCGCCGTTTTTCGATAAACCCAGTGTTAGATCGTGGCATAGTCAACAATCACATCACTAATTTTCATTATTTCTTCAACGTCAAGATAGCTAAGGGCTTAATTTTAGTTATTAATAAGGTCTTTTGCAATTAACACAAGCTAACAATGCTTAAATTTGTGGCAAAATCGCGGAATAAGGGCGTACAAGAATTAAAATCCGGTGATGGCAAGGAGTGTTGATTTAGAAGTGAAGCTTTATAACAAGGCTTTTTAGTATAACAATTTATCAATTTTAATATCGTTGTGCTGGATTTCTTTTACTCAGATGTGAAAGAAACAGCAGTCCTTGAATTCAATCACTTCGTTTTTATATTGGTATTGGTTCCGACTCTACTCTTTCAAGTGGTCTTCTCCAAAGTTTAAAGAGCAGTATAATAAAGATGGGGGAAAAACAAATAGCAGACATCACCAGGTAAATATCTTTGTAAGCCAATAATATTGAGGCCTGTGCGGTTTTATTCGAAAGGCTTTTTTCTGCTTTCTTTTGTGCTTCGTCTTCAGATAATCCTGTAAAAATTAAGTTTCTTTTGGTATCTGTCAATTGTTTTTGTGCCAGGAAATTAACTTCTGTCAATTGCTGGCTTAAACCTGTTTTGTGCTGCACGTTTAAGTTAGAAATAAAAGTTCCTAAAATAGCGCTCCCCAGCAAGCCCGCAAAAACGGCCTGTGCAATAATTCCGCTCATCATACGCGAAGCACTTAATCCAGGAGGAACGCCCTCTGAAATATAAAGCAATGAGATAGGAAAAAGAAAACCCATTCCCAGACCTTTGAATATCATCGGCATAAAAAAATCTGAATAATCAATCCCTGGGTAAAACCTAAAGAACAAAATGATATGATACAATCCGTAACTGGCAAATCCCATGATCCAAATAGTTGCCAGATACGTTCTTTTGTATAAGAGCCACGTCGACAAAGGTATAGAAATACAGAGACCAATTAGTAACGCCAGATGCGTTCTTGCTCCAGATACAGAATCGAATCCCAGAATATTAGACATATATCCAGTAATCACACTTCCTGTGCCGTTTATAACCCCAATATAAAACATTAAGAAAGTGCCTATAACGACATTTTTGTATGTATACACATCTGGATCAATTATTGGATCAATTGCTTTGCGGGCGTGTATCAGATAGATTCCCGAAATGATAAATAACAAGGCTGCTGCCAAAGTAATCTGAGGATCGTTAAACCAGTTTCGGTTTTGCCCTTCGGCACTCAGAAAAAGGACAACTGCAAAAAACAATATCATGATAATCCAGCCCCGCCAGTCAAACTGAAAATTGGTTTTCATCGGGGCAGCATCGACTCTGTAAAAATACCACGCTAAAATGATACAGACCAAAAAGTTGACGTTTAGAAAATAAATACCAAATGTCCAGTTATAGAAACTTGAAAAGTGTGCTCCAAAATACTGGTAAACATGCTGGCTTCCTTTCTGGATAAATTGAAGAATTCCATACAGCAGTGCCATATTAAAAGCTGGATTGTATTTTAATAAAATAGGTACCATTGAAGCAAATATTCCGATTACAGAAACAATTGCCAGAAGAGAGCGCCAGAAAGTAAACCATCCAATAGTAGCTGCAAATAAAGAAGCAGTATTGAATAGAATAGATAGAAAACTGACCAATAATATCATGGTCCGGACAGGAATTTGTTTGCCGAGCTTCAATCCTAAAGGCATAAAGGCAAGAATAGCAAAAATGGGAATATAAACTGAATAGGTAAACACGGTTGTTGATTCTCCAAAATGTCCTAAAATTTGATTGTTATCATAAGCAGTAACATTCATTCCGTTAAAAAAAGGAATCGTCAGGATATATAGTCCTAATAAGGTAAAAATGCTTCCTTTTTTTCCTGCAAACATCTTTTATTTTTTCACGTTGACTGTTACATTCATTCCCGGTTTAACTTCTTTTAAATCAGCAGAAGTATCAAATTCAATTCTCACGGGAATTCGCTGGGTTATTTTTACAAAATTTCCAGTTGAATTATCAGGTTCCACCATCGAAAACTTTGCGCCGGTTGCCGGAGAAAATCCTACTATTTTTCCCTTAAATTCCTTACCGTTAAGCGCATCTATAATGATTGTAACCAGCTGTTCTTGTCTAATTTTCTCAATTTGAGTTTCTTTAAAATTGGCCGAAACCCATAATTTCTGACTTAACACAATGGTTGCGACTGTTTGGTTAGCGTTTATCAATTCTCCAATTGATAGATTCCGCTCCCCCACATAACCGTCAGATGGCGCAAGAATGTAGGTGTATGATAATTGCAATTTGGCAGCCTCAAGATCTGCCTTTTTTCTGGCTACTGTCGCTCTTGAAGCTTGCATATTAATATTGCTCTGACTGGTTAAAGAACCGCTTGCATCAACACTTTTTTGACCTGCTTTCAAATATGCTTCTTCAGATCTCAGCTTTAACACAACCTGATCATACTGATTGCGTGTTACGGCTGAATCTGCGTACATTTTTGTGAAACGTTCATAGTCTTTTTGGGCTTTCTCTAAACCTGCCCTGTCTCCCGCCAGTTTTTCGCTGCCGGCTGCCTGATTTGCTGCGGAAGTTATGATGGATTGTTCCATCGAGTGCAGGTTTCCTACGGCAATATCCAAATCAGCTTCTGCTTGTTTTACTTTAATTAAATATTCTGCATTATCAAGAATTACCATTGTATCTCCTTTATGAACAAACTGATTGGATTCAAAACGTATTTCGTTAATATGACCCGTGGCTCTCGCAGATACAGTATTTATGTAGGCTTCGACTTGAGCATTATTAGTGGTTTCATAAGTATGGAAATCAAAAAACAAACTCAAAATCCAGAAACCGCCGGCTATGAGAAAAATAAAGGAAAGTATCGTTAAGATTGTATTTCTCTTTTTGTCTTTTCTACTGGTTTCCTCCTGTGGGTTTTCTTCGCTCATAATTTTCTTTTTTTTAGAGTATACCCATTGCAAATTGCAGCGAATAATATTGAATAATTAAATCTAAATTGGCATTGACCAGGGATATTCTAGAATTATTTAGCTGTAATTCTGCATCTACCATATCACTAATTAACGCAAAGTCATTATCATACCTGCTTTTTACAATTTTATAATTGCTTAATGATAATACTACATCTTTTTTATAGGTTTCAATATTCCTTTTGCTTTCAACAAACTTTACATATGCTGTTTTAACCTCTTTGTTTATTTGATCTTTGGCAGTATTAAAAACGATATTGCTTTTCTCAATTTGCAATTTATCTGCTCTGACCCTATGCTTAATATTGTAAAAACTAGAAACATCCCAATTTAAAGAGACGCCTGCTGCCCAATAATTTATAATATTGACATAGTTTGGCCATTGTGCAGGGTATTCAGTATTTAAAATAAAATTAGCATTTAGGCTAGGCCTAAAACCGCTTTTTGTAATATCCAGTGATGATTTAGATAGTTCTATGCCTATTTGAGCGCGCTTTATTTCTTCCCTGTTTTGATAGGCCGCTTCTAAACTTTTTTGCAGCTCGACTTCTTCTAAAATAATCGTATTTTCAGTAACCAGAGGTTTTAAAATCGTATTTGCAGGAAGCCCGATTAGGATATCAAGATAATTACTGACTAGTTCTATATCATTTGTATTCCTGAAAACTGAAACTTCAAAATTTGACTGCTGCAATTCGCTTCTAAGTAAATCGCTTTTTAGGTTTTGTCCGTTCTCAACTCGTGATTTTAATTGATTGATTCTGATACCTGTATTGACTATATTTTGCTTGGTAACTTCTATCTGCCTGTATAATTTTTCGAGTTTAAAAAAGTATTGTGTAATTAAATTTTTAATCTCTGCCTGGGTCATTTTTGCTGCAGACTGCTGCATTTTGGTTATGAGTTTCTGCTGTTCGATGTTAGAGTTGATGATACCGCCGCTGTAAATTGGCATTGTTGATACAATATTGGCAAAAGATCTATGATTGTAATAATCTACCGTGATATTGTTTTCATAAAATCCGTTATATAATTTGGGATCTCCAATATAGGTATATCCGCCGCCTAATACCAATCGGGGAACTTTAGTGATTTTTGATTGACTAACATTTTCGTCTGCAATTGCTATATCGACATGTGTTATTTTAAGCTGTCGGTTATTTAAAGTTCCTAAATGAATTGCTTCGTCCAGTGTTATTGTTTTTAACTCCGTTTGACTATAGTCTTGTGCAAACACTATTGCACGTGCCAAAAGAATTACTATTAAAAACGCATGCCGGAATTGTAGTATTTTTGATAAAGAATGATTCATCGGTTTTTCGTTTTACTGGTTCAGGATTACGATAAGAATAATGAATATTAGGTATTACCGCAAAAAGAGTAAAAAAAACACAGACTACAATTGCTCTTTTTACCAAAGAATAATGTTCAGTTGGATTTATGTTAAATTTTAATAATATAAAAGTAGTAAAAATTTTATTATATTAAAATAAATTCTTAATATTGAGGTACTTAAAAAAACTGACTATGTTAATAGAACTTGCTTTAACAGGAAAATTCATTGTCGACATTGTAAAAAGATTAAGACGTGACAAAACATTTCGAACCTTAGGTTTTTTATTATTTGTACTTATTTTGGTAGGTACGATGTTTTTTTGGCTGGTAGAAGATTTGCCTTTTCTTAAATCATTGGCTTACTCCGTAGGAACTCTTTCCATGAATAGTCCATATGACCGTGAAATTACATTTTCAACTATTGGGGTAATTTTTAATATTATTTACATTTTTATTGGCGTTGGGGTTTACCTGATTTTCGTTATCGAAGCAGGAAGAACAATCATAAATGCCCATGAAGAATTCGAGAAAAAACAGGCAGAGAAAAAAGCATTAAAAAAAGCACAAAAAGGTGCATCACAATAAGTAAGTTATTTGACATTTGGAATTATAATCATTAAACTAAACATGAAACAACTGTCGCCACAGTTATCTGCTTTTTTTATAACTATATTTTAATGGAATTGATCTACAAATTTCAAAAAATGATTGTGTCATCGGACCTTTTATATGGCTTAATAATTCCGTTCCAATAGTACTTATACAAACTATTTTATATCTGCCCTTTATTGTACTGAGGAAAAAAACGACAACTATTATTTAGCAGTCCTTACATTATTTTAATTCTTATACCTCTATTTATACTGATGCAATAGTATTGATCAAATATTTCTGCTCGTGATGAGAATCAGATTCACTAATAAATTGGTTTTAAATAACGTTATTCTATATAAAAGATATGGACATAAATATTCTAAATGAGACTGAAGCCTGGATAATTACGCTGCTTCTTTTTTTACTAATGATTCTTTCTAGTTTTGTTGGAAAACTTTTGGGAAATCATATGCGTAATAAAAAAGACTCAGAAGAAAAATCCATTGAAACATCAGCCTTGACTGCCCTTCTCTTCTTCTTACTGGCATTTACATTTGGCATGAGTGGAGACCGTTACGATTCGCGAAGAAAAATTGTTATTGAAGAGGCAAATAACATTGGGACCGCAATTTTAAGAAGTGATTTATATCCCGATTCATCCAAGACATTGTTCCGCAGAGATTTTAAACTATATGTTGAGGCACGAATATCCTATTATCAGGCAGGTGCAGATGTCAAAGAAGTATTAAAGGCTGACAGTCTCTCGCAGGAAATCGCCTCTAGATTATGGAAGCGCGCAAGTACGCTGTCTAAAAATCCAGCTAATCTTGCGGCCACACAGCAGATGATTCCGGCCTTGAATAATATGATCGATATCATAACTTCCCGTTCATCGGGCGAAAAAGCAAAAGTTCCAGAAAGCATTATACTTATGCTGTTTTTTTTGGCGATGATAATTGCATTTTACGGCGGATATTCTGAAGGCCGCAAAGGTAAAATGGATTGGGTCGTACAATTAGGATTTTGCCTTTTAGTATCGTTGGTAATTTTATTTACTCTGGACTTAGACAGGCCTAGACGAGGTTTTGTAAACTTAGACATATCAAATCAGACCATTATAGATTTACGAAGGAATTTTTGAGCGTTAGAAGAAATTTTATAATACCAAATCACAGATTATTATGCCATATGCATTCTAGTTGTTCTAAACTGTATGTATAACTTTTTATCACAAACAAAATAGGTTGTCATTTTACTTGTTTATGGTAATGGTACAACAAACAAAGACTATTGCCTTTTTTATCTCACTATTCATAAACAAACTACCTAATAGGTATCGGTATTGGATTCTGTTTTTTTTTGGCAAATCGCGCTTCAATTTACTTAAAAACTTTTATTTGATTTTCAGGATGAGACAATTCACTTATGACTGTAACAATAAATCTATTTCATTTTTTGTGCTGGCAAGGTTTAATTCTGACGCTCTGGGAGCATTGTAATTTACAATTTTCCATTTTATCAATGAGGACCTAATGGGAAATTCCTCTAACATTATATGCTGTATATACAGGGTTTTACTCCAAACCTTCTTTATTTACAAAAGCTTTCGTGGCTGTGGAATGCCGCACCTGTTATTACAAGCAATGCTAATTCGTTTGAACCTATAACAGATTACATAAACTGATATTTTAAAGGCCTTATTTACGGGAGGTATTTAAGCGGGGCTAATTTTGCTCCCGCTTATCTCTTAATTATTAATAAAATATTACTTTTCTGGTTGTGATGAAATCATTTTCCAAGGTAACTTTTACCAATAAAACCTGAGGACCTGACTGCAGGTTTTGAATTTCTATTTGATTTGACCCAACTTTCTTTTTATTATAAATTAAATTTCCTGAAACGTCATAAACAGCAACATTTTTTAAATTTTCATTTGTAGAAGTAACTTTGATGACATGATTTTTTATAGCGACTAAAACAATGTTTTTACCATCTTGAAAATCACCTGTCCCCAGTGCCTTATCGGAATAATGCAGCACAAATCGATCTGGAAAAGTTCCTATTATCGTGGTAAAATTATAACTACCTGTCCTTAAATCTTCTATCTTACCGGTTGTTTTATCTTCCAGGTAAACAGCCTGATTAGTAAACAATCCGTCACTATGATCGATAGCAATCGTAAAACCGCCGGCAATTGACGTTTTATACCCCAAAGGAATTGTTTCTGATTCATCAAACGGCAATGAACGGCCTTGAATAGTCAGTTTTCTGGAGTCATTGATACTGTAAAAATCAATATACGTGTTTCCGTTCAGTGTGGCTGCGTCATAATTAAGATCCCAAGTATTTGTTGCTCCCTCCATATAACCAATTAAGGCCTGCTTAAAACCTCCCTTGTCATTTGTTAAATTAATCCATAAACGATTTCTATTTAGTTCGCTGCCATCTGCTGTTTTGAAAAATTGTGTATTATTTACACCTCGCATATCATTGGTAAATACAGCGGCAGTATTTAATGCCTTAATAAAAAATGCCTGACAGGAGGCGATATTGCCGGTTGCTCCAGGTGCTCCGCTGGCAGTTCCAACACCTCCTACTAAGCTGTATACAGCATAATCTGCGCTGCTGTAATAGTAGTGGCTGTCTCCAGGAATCGAATTAACCGGAGCTGTATTGTGTGTCCAGAAATATAATGCTCCTGAACTATTAACTGTCATAAATTTTACACCATCTATGCCTGAAGGATATGGATTGCCAATTAGATTCCACTTGGCTGGCACGGTTGCAATCGAGACTAGCCCATTAGTAGGAACTCCAACAAATGAAGCCGTATACAAAGCAGGAATACTGATGTCATAAGTCTGCGGTGCTCTTACATTGTATCCCTGTCCCGGAACCATTGCCAGGGTGCCCTTATAATTTACTATCCAGCCGGTATCTGGATCGTAATTGTAATATTTATCAAACAAAGTTTCCGGAGATAAATCATGGAGCGTGAAAGCTGTTGTACTCGTTACAGGCATTGACCAATAGGTTAAATCATAACGGCGTACCGGCTTTGTGATTCGCTTGTATGCTATATTTCCGCTATTGATATCTGTTCCTGTATTGACCTGCATTAAACTTGAATTATTTTCAAATTCTAATGAGCCTCCGGCAGCAACAGTTACTTGGTTTGTTACGGTTAATGTGTTTGTTGTTCCAACTATTAATGAAGCGTTGCTATTTACATGTATTGTATTGGCATAAAGTTTACTATTAATCCCCGAAATAAAAGGTTTATTGGGTACAAAGGTCAAATCTGGTATTACAACACAGTCGGAAGCCGTTGGGACACCAGTTGGCGCCCAATTAGCAGCGGTATTCCAATCAGTACTCACAGATCCATTCCATGTTGTGGCACTACCTACATTTACAGTTTTCACATCATTGGCACTAATACCGTTACCGTCTTTTACAGTAACAGTATAGGTTGTAGAGGCTGTAATGTTTGTTACAATTGGATTCGCAATGCTTGTACTGCTTAAAAAAACTGCAGGTGTCCAGCTATAAATAAAGCTGGAATCCCCATTCACTGCTGCATTTAATGGAACATCTGATCCACTACAGACCGCTGCCACTGCTGTTATATTAATAGTCGGATTAGCGCCAGATATCCCCGTAACTGCCATCATCATCCCTGGTATCAGTACCGCATTGCCTACAATAACAGTATTTACAGCTAAAACATCGTACTTGATCCATGGATTATTCATCTGATTAAAGACACCATTTAGTGCGGCACCTGCGATAGCAGTCTCCGCTCCTGTAATATCAGAATTCGTATAAACGGCATTCAGAGCTGCTGCATGTGAACTGCCTCCAGATTGACTCACACTCCAATACCTGTTTAAATAATTGGAAGTACTGGCATTATCCGGATGTTTGGCATTGGCAAGCTTAATTCCAAAATAATGACTGGCGCTATTCTCATCGTTGAGTGTTATTGTTATGGGAGAATATTCTGCTGTCCCACTTGCGTCTCCAACAGGATATATAAAAGGAACATCCTGCGTTAATATTTTTCTGACCTCTCCACCACCATCGGCTACTATCATAGTAGCGGCATTGGGCGACGCTGCAAAAAGCGTATTGACGGTGAGATTTAGTGCCGCAATATCCAGTCTTCCTGACAAAAGGCTTAAAACACCACCCACCGCAGTTTCCTGTCCAAGGACAACACCTCCGGGACGGTTAATCGTTAGATTGTTTAAAGATGGATTTGCAGTGAATAAATCAGAAGCCAGGGTAATGGCCCCGCTTCCCCCAAATGTAAGTGATGAAAGCGGCCCCACCTCTATATTTCCTGAGGTTTTGCTTATCGTTCCGGAAATTCCGAGAGTGGCTTCCTCAACCGTTAAAGTACCGGAGGCCAGCGTAAGTAAATTGGCAACATTTACGGAGTTGTACATCAATACACTACTGCCATTATTAATATTAAGCTGATCAAATCCTGTGGCTGCGATCCCCAAAATAGACTGCGCGGACACTCCATTGAACGTAATGCTGTGTCCTGAAGCGGCAACAAAAGCGCCACTATTGTCAAAATCACCACTAAGGCTATGGTTAAAATTACCACTGCTGAAAGTAGCTCCCGCACCAATAATCAGATTTTTTCCGATTGTTAAAGCAGCTGCCGCAGTAGTGGCTGCACTTCCAGCAAGGCTGAAATCACCCAGAACAGTTTGTAATGCGGCCGGCATTGTCTTGATCCCGCTTCCGCTAAGAATTAAATTTGAATACCCTGCTGTGCTCCCGTTGGGATTTAATACTATCTGTGATGCGCCATTGTATTCTACTGTTGTAGTTCCCTGAACAATGGCGCTAAAGCTGCCATTATTGGTTAATGCTCCTGCGATTCTTATAATACAGCCATCTGTCATCGACAAAAGTTTACCGCTGTTTATTGTCAGGTTATAAAAATCAGTAATTCCTGAAACAGTACCCGAAGCGTTGGTAAAAATAATATTGCTGGTATTAGGATTGAATGTACCTCCCTGATTATTCCATGCAGATGTACCTTCTATGGTAGCTTGGGCGGTGGCAACAGCATTTAGTATTGCGCCATTCTGAAGAGTTAATGTTTTTACTCCTGTCAATAGTGGTAAAATGGGATCAAACGGCGTAGTTGAAGCATCAGGAATAATGATATTTTTGGTTATTGACGGCCCTACATTTGGAGTCCAGTTCTGCACTGTTGTCCAGGAAGTAGATACCGATCCATTCCATATAAGTGTGTTGTTAGTACTGAATTCATCCAGGGTAATATTCTTAGTTCCATCAAAGGCACCTGAAAAAAAAGCAATATTTACATTGGATAAAGAAACCCAATTATCATTGTTATCAGAGGCGGAGGCCCCATATTCTATACTGCCGATTTTCACCCACAATACAAGGTGCTGCTCATCATTGCCGTTGAGTTCACTATCAAGATAATGATAGGAAACTGTGGCACTTGTTCCTGCCGCTCCAGTCTGAATAACTTCCATTTCACGATTTATGGCTCCAGTCTGCCATGAAGGAGCAGCTCCTATATTGACCTTTACACTTACCTCGGTGGGCAGCGTTCCGACATTTGCAAAATAGACTTTAGTAAACTGGCTGCCAAAAGTATAACTCACTCCATAGTTTATAGAAGCACGTTTTATAATACCTGTTGTATCTCCTAATCCTGAAGAAATGGAATTGGCTCCCATATTCAGTGTTAAGTCGTTTCCGCCATTTCTCATATCAAGAGTACCCTTGGTTGGAGAGGGATTATTACTTTGCAGGTTAAGAACACCATTGATCGAAAAATTACCTGCAGAGGTTATACCTCCTGCGCCGCTTACCGTAAGATTATTAACAGCGTTCATAAAAAATCCTGCCGGTATTGTAATGGCAGCTGGGTTTGTAAAAATAATCTCAGCATCTGCAGCAGAAACGTCTAAATTACCATTTGTAACTATTGGTGAATTGCCCGAAAGGGTTATCGTGTTAGAGCCCGTCAAAAGGGTTCCCGATACTAATGACAAAGTACCTGCCACTGAAACCGAACCCGATAGATTAATACCTGCTGCACGATTGAGGTTAAGATTATTAAGAGTGACGGCAGGCAGGCTTCCCGTCCCGCTGCCACCGATAGTGATGCTGCTGGTAAGACCACCAGCCAGGGAACCAGACACTACTGAAATTGTACCGTTAAGTGTCAATGTATGTGCACCTATAGTTAGGCTGCCGCCCGCAAGTGTCACTGGATGGATAACCGTAATATCATCATTCAACGTTAATCCTTCCGAATTATTAACCGTAAAGCCGTCCATAGCATTAGAAAGCAATGCGCCCGAAGGGATATTTTGTGCGGCAGTTCCCGCAAATGTAAGTATGGAACCCGCGGCAGTGGCGTCTATTTTGGCACTATTGGAAAAAATAAGATTGCCCAGCACCGTAAAGTCATGACCATTTAGAACCAGTTTGTAGGCTGCCTGTGCATTGGTGATATTTCGTAACGATCTGTTCTGATCCAAAATACAGTTGTTAAATGGAGCGGCAGCAAACGATATATCCGATCCGTTTGGAGGAACAAGTCCACCCTGCCAATTGCTGGCGACAGAAAAGTCTGTACTGGTAGCGCCCGACCAAACATACGCCGTAATCTCTAAAGCACCCATTTTTGGTACCGTACTCCTGGGCAGTCCTGTGTAATCTGCAGTAACCCCAGTTCCTGCTATTGCAGGTATAGCTGCCGAAGTGTAATAATTTAACGCAATATTACTCCCTGCTAAAGCAAAGAGAGGATTGGTATTTAAACTGGAGGCATCTTGTGATGTGGCAGTTTTCCATAATGCTAAAGAAGTTTTATCGGTGGAAAAAGATCCCAAAAATGCATTTCCGGCAGCCACATAATCATTATAGTCAATGGTTAATCCATTCAGCCCGGCAATACGAATAGCATAGTGTTTTCCTGCAGCTCCGCCGGTTCTAACATTCATCAGAATATTGTTTCTATAATTTCGTATAACCGTATTGTTTAAATTCCACAACGCAGCAGTTGAGGAAGTCGCTCCTGAACTCACCGCACCAGCTACATAGACTGTATTAAAATAAATATTATTGTTATAGACAGCATTATTGCTGCTATTGTCATTAATACCATACATCTTGTACCCTCCGGTAACTCCCGTTCCAATATTGATAATATTATTATCGGTGGTGGTTACACCGTTACCCAGCAGTATTCCGTCTATTTCTGAAAGAATATTGGTCGATGAAACAAAAAGGTCATGGATAAAATTGCCTGTAACAGAATTCGTACCGGAATTAGGTCCAGAATAATCGATACCAATAACACTTACTGCCGCACTGGCATGGGTATTTCGCAGGTTATAAATTGTATTTCCTGCCACTGACTGGCTGGTGCCGGCCAGTACTACTGTCTGCTGTATGCCTCTTAGGGTTGACCCTGCAGAACTGGTTAGATCCCGAACTGTATTATTTCGAATGATATTTGAAGCGCCGCCTGTGCAGATTCCATCGACTTTGGTAACAGAAGTACCATTGTAGGCACTAGTAAGGTTGGCAATGGTGTTCCCTGTAATAGTAACCAGATTTACAGCGGAATTAACATAGATACCCCTTAGGTCCTGCTTAAATAATGAAGCCGCTGCCGGAGAACTTGTCTTGATACTGCTGGCGGTAGAAAGACTTCCGATTAGGTTATTGCTAATGGTGACAACTGATGATGCTGTACCGCTGATTACAATTCCTTCAAAGCAGTGAGAGTAACCCGCATTTCCATTAGTAGTAATCGAGCCAATAGTATTATTCTCCATAGAAACCTCACCGCTGTTAAGATAACGTATTCCGTGTGTGGTAGAATAACCTGAACCGTTAACATTCACACTTGGCACACTGGTATATCCTGAGCCTCCGTTTGTAATAATAAAACCCGTAACAATACCTGCTGAAATAGTAGCTGTTGCTGTTGCTGCAGTTGTACTTCCTGAAAGGGTAAAGGTAATTAAGGGAGGAACCGTAAAGCCGCTCCCGCCGCCAACAAGAGTCAGCGCGGTAACTACACCGCCCGAAATAGTAGCTGTTGCCGAAGCATTTGGAGTGCTGACCACAATAGAATTCGTACCTGTTGCTGAACCAATAGTATTGCCAAGCAGTACAGCATTTCCCGCAGATAAATAAATTCCATCCCAAGGATTTCCGCTGGTGCTGCTGTATACAAAATTTTGGATCGTATTGTTCTCCAGTAAACTCGATGATGAAGTATTTCCCGTAAAATAAATACCGCTGAAAAAAGAAGCAAAGCTTGAATTCATAGTCCACGGACTTCCGGTGCACTGGGGACCGCTTCCTCCTATAAAGTTACCACTCACTACGTGGGTACTGGCAGTAGAAATACGTATTACGCTATAAATATTATTACCTGTACAAACCAGCGAAGCAGTGTCGTAGAAACTATTACTGGTAATTTTCCAATCTGTACTGTTACCCGAAATATTGATACCATTCGAGCTGTTACTGTCATTGAAAAAATTGTAAAGAGCGTTAAAACGAATTATATTCCCACTGTTCTCGCGGCCTGCAGTTCCATAGCTCAAAACAGCATTCATTGGGCGATTTACTCCTGCACTGGTCAAATTGCAGTATTCAATTATATTATTATCATTTCCGTTTCCGGATGCAGCAGATACAAAGTAGACGATGCTCGTTGCGGCACTTAATCCCGATGCTTTCAAAACGGCGTACCTGACACTATTATTTTCTGCAGAGTTGATGAATCGTAGTGCAGAAGCAGCTGCGCCCGTACTGGTATTACTAAAGACAAGGTCAG
>Ga0247810_10000737_pt1 | contig 28162 bp, 14 predicted proteins | sample UWRJL119311C1_FD_179918 | JGI IMG/M metagenome (GOLD analysis project Ga0247810, IMG submission 179918) | Plant litter microbial communities from Arlington Agricultural Research Station in Wisconsin, United States - UWRJ-L119-311C-1 | ecosystem: Environmental > Terrestrial > Plant litter >... | reverse complement strand
TTCTACCGGAAATAGGGAAGTTAAAAACCGACTGGATTATATGATCTCAGAACTGGAGAAATGCCAGCAAAAAAACGGCAATGGTTATGTGGGCGGAATTCCGCAGGGAAAAGTTTTTTGGGACCGCATTCATAACGGAGATATCGACGGAAGCAATTTTGGGTTGAACAATACCTGGGTGCCGCTGTACAATATTCATAAACTTTTTGCCGGTTTAATCGATACGTATCATTATACAGGAAATGAAAAAGCAAAAGAGGTTGTAATAAAACTGGGCGATTGGTTTATCGAATTAATTCGTCCGCTTTCTGAGGAACAGATTCAAAATATATTGAAGACAGAACACGGTGGCATAAACGAATCTTTTGCTGATTTGTATAGTATTACGAAAGACAAAAAATATCTGGAAACAGCCAAAAAAGTTTCGCACTTAGCAATCTTAAATCCGTTGGAGAAAAAAGAAGATAAGTTAACAGGATTGCATGCCAATACGCAAATACCAAAAGTAATTGGTTTTGAGAAAATCGGTGTACTTTCCGGCAATAAAGAATGGACAGATGCTGTGCAGTTCTTTTGGGAAAACGTTACCCAAAAACGCAGCGTAGCATTTGGAGGAAATAGTTTTGCCGAACATTTTAATCCAACCGAAGATTTTAGCGGGATGCTTAAATCAAATCAGGGGCCGGAAACCTGCAATTCCTATAATATGGAGCGCTTAAGCAAAGCATTGTTTCTGGACAAAAACAATGTAAGTTATCTTGATTTTTACGAACGCACGCTTTACAATCATATTCTTTCGAGCCAGCATCCTGAAAAAGGCGGTTTTGTTTATTTTACTCCCATCAGACCCAATCATTATCGCGTGTATTCGCAGCCGGAAACCAGTATGTGGTGTTGTGTGGGTTCAGGGCTAGAAAATCATTCTAAATATGGGGAATTAATTTACAGCCAATCTGATAATGATGTCTTTGTAAATCTCTTTATTCCGTCTGTTTTAGATTGGAAAGAAAAGGATATTTACATCGAACAAAGTACTAAATTTCCGTACCAAAATAGTACCAATTTTATTTTGAAACTAAAGAAAAGTAAAACATTTTCTATGAATATCCGTTGTCCGGAATGGGCAGAAAATTTTGAAATTTCAATTAATGGAAAAATTCAGAAATTAGAAGCAAAACCCTCTAGTTATGTAAAGCTTAACAGAAAATGGAAATCCGGAGATCAGATTTCTGTTAGCTTCAAAACTTCGACACATTTAGAGAATTTACCCGACGGTTCCAATTGGAGCGCTTTTGTAAACGGACCTATTGTATTGGCTGCCAAAACATCCAACAAAGATTTAGACGGATTATTTGCCGATGACAGCCGAATGGGGCATGTTGCATCTGGTAAATATTATCCGTTGGATCAGGCCTATGAAATCATAGGCGATAAAGCAGCTTATATCGCAAAACTGAAGGATTTAGGAAACTTGCATTTCCGTTTAGATTCGTTAGAATTACAGCCGTTTTTTGAAATTCATGACGCGCGTTATCAAATGTATTTTCAAAATTATACCAAAGAACAATATCAGGAAAAACATGCTTTGTTGAAGCAGCAGGAAATTGAGGCATTGGCTTTGGAAGCTAAAACCACTGATAAAATTAATTGCGGCGAACAGCAGTCAGAAGTAGATCATCGTTATAAAGGTGAAAAAAGTGATTCTGGGTACGACGATACAAAAGCCTGGAGAAGTACCAAATCGTATATTTCTTATCAGTTATTGAATAAAAACAAGACCGGAAAATATTTGGATATTATTTGCACAGCCGATTTTAAAACGGATAAAATCACGATTCTCATCAACGAAAAGCCAGCGCCCATTATTTCGTCAGCAAATAAAACCATCCGATTAAATGTCGAAAAGATCGAAGAGGTAAACATTACCATAAAATCTAATGACGGAAGCAATAGTCCAAAATTTCATCAATTCAGAATTTTAAAAGATTAAAAAATGATGCCAAATAAAATGAAAATTAGAAGTGCTGTTTTTAGTCTTTTTTTGCTTTTTACTTTATGTAACTATGCACAAAACAAGGCACAAAATCCAGTTATTTTTGCTGATGTTCCTGATATGTCTATCATTCGTGTAAACGATATTTATTACATGAGCAGCACGACCATGCATATGAATCCGGGCGTTCCTATTATGAAATCTAACGATTTAGTGAATTGGAAAATCGTTAATTATGCCTATCAAACATTAGAAGATGATAATGATAAACTAAATCTGGATAATGAAAAAAATGATTACGGAAGAGGTTCCTGGGCGAGCAGTCTGAATTATCATAATGGTATCTATTACGTGAGTACTTTCTCTGGAACAACTGGTAAAACCTATATTTTTTCGACAAAAAATATTGAAAAAGGACCTTGGAAAAGAACCGTTTTAAATGATTCGTATCACGATCATTCTATTTTTTTTGATGATAACGGAAAAGTGTACATGGTTTGGGGAGCAGGAAAATTGCAGATTGTCGAATTACAATCAGATTTATCTGCTGTAAAAGAAGAAACAAAAAAAGTATTGATTGAAAATGCCAGTGCGCCTGCAGGAAACAATATTATGCTGCAATCTGAAGGTTCACAGCTTTTTAAAATAAAAGGAAAATATTATCTTTTTAATATTGTCTGGCCAAAAGACGGCATGCGAACGGTAATTATTCATAAGGCAGACAGTATTTCAGGACCTTGGGAAGGAAAAGTTGGTCTGCAGGATTTAGGAGTTGCACAAGGCGGACTTATTGATACGCCAGACGGAAAATGGTTTTCGTATTTGTTTAAAGATGCCGGCGGCGTAGGCCGTATTCCTTATCTGGTTCCTGTTGAATGGAAGGAGGGCTGGCCCATTTTAGGTAAAAATAATAAAGTACCAGAATATCTGGATTTACCGGAAAGCAAAGGTTTAATTCCGGGAATTGTAAACTCAGATGATTTTACAAGAAAAAAAAATGATCCTGATTTGCCTTTGGTCTGGCAATGGAACCACAATCCTGATAACGCACTGTGGTCTGTTAGGGAAAGAAAAGGATATTTAAGATTGAAAACAGGCCGGAAAGACAGCAGTTTTGTGCAGGCTAAAAATACCCTTACACAAAGAACTTTTGGACCTGAATGTTCCGCATCTACCTTAGTAGAGGTATCTAAAATGAAAGAAGGCGACTTTGCAGGACTTTCTTTATTGCAAAAAGAATATGGATTAATAGCGGTAAAGGTTGAAAATGGTGCAAAAAAAATAGTCATGCTTGATGCCGTTAAAGGAAATCCGCGTGAAGTTGAAAGCATTCCTTTAACCCATGATAAAGTATATTTGAAAGCAGCATGTGATTTTAAAGATAAAGCAGATACCGGAAGATTTTTTTACAGTCTAGATGGTAAAAAATGGATCAGCATCGGAAACGCAATAAAACTTCCTTATACAATTCCTCATTTTATGGGATATCGATTTGGGTTGTTCAACTATGCAACTAAAAATATTGGCGGTTATGTAGATTTCGATTATTTCCATATTGAAGATCAAATTTCAAAAAATAATTAATTCCAGTTGCCAGATTCACAATTCAATAAATAAGTTGGCTCTAAAAAAGGTTCATCCCTACGGGATATTTTTTCTGGTAGCAAAGCTCAAAAGTGCTGTTTGTCATTTCGACGGAGGAGAAATCTCCGCGAGAAGCTCGACAAAGATTGCATCCTCGTTGCGGAGTTACTTGTGAAGATTTCTCCTTCTCCGAAATAACATAAAATGAGAAAAAAATGCAAAAAGGTTAACTTAATGACATTGCCCGTATGGACTACACTTTATTAACTGGCAACTTGAATTAATTAGTTTACGATGTAACCAAAATAAAATACGCATTAATATATTAACTCAAATAGAATAATCATGAAAATTAGTTATTTGTTTATTATAAGTTTACTGTCTTTTTTTAGTGTAAACGGGCAGCAATATGCTTACAAGAACCCCTCGCTTAGTTCAGCAGAGCGGGCAAAAGATTTAATTTCACGATTAACTCTTGAAGAAAAAGCAGTCTTAATGTGTGATCAAAGTGATGCCATACCCAGACTGGGAATCAAAAAATTTAACTGGTGGAGTGAAGCGTTGCATGGTTATGCCAATAATGACAATGTTACTGTTTTTCCGGAACCTATAGGTATGGCAGCCTCGTTTGATGATCAATTATTGTATCGTGTTTTTGATGCGGTATCAGATGAAGCGCGGGCAAAATATAATCAATGGATTAAAAATGGTAATGAAAACAAACGTTTTTTAAGCCTCTCGGTCTGGACACCTAATGTCAATATTTTCAGGGATCCGCGTTGGGGCCGTGGTCAGGAAACCTACGGAGAGGATCCTTATCTTACTTCGAGAATGGGAATTTCAGTTGTCAAAGGACTACAAGGCCCGGCAGATGCCAAGTACCGTAAACTTTTAGCCTGCGCAAAACATTTTGCTGTTCACTCAGGACCAGAATGGAGCAGGCACGAATTGAATTTGAATAATGTAGATCCTCGTGAATTGTACGAAACTTACCTTCCGGCATTTAAAGCACTCGTTCAGGATGCAGATGTGCGTCAGGTAATGTGCGCTTATCAACGCCTGGACGACGAACCATGCTGCAGCAATACGAGATTATTGCAGCGTATTTTAAGAGATGACTGGGGATTTAAATACCTGGTAGTTTCAGATTGCGGCGCTGTAACTGATTTTTATACGACTCACAAAGTTTCATCAGATGCGGTGCATGCTGCATCAAAAGCTGTCCTTGCAGGAACAGATGTCGAATGTGTCTGGGAGAAATATCCTTTTAAAGAATTACCGGCAGCTGTTGCTAAAGATCTCATAAAAGAAGAGGATATTGATAAGAGTCTGCTTCGTGTATTAGTGGGGCGTTTTGATTTGGGTGAAATGGATGATGATGCCATAGTGCCGTGGGCTCAAATTCCGGCATCGGTTCTTAATAGCAAAGAGCATCAGCAGTTAGCACTTGAAATGGCTCAAAAATCGATGACGCTTTTACAAAACAAAAACAATATTCTTCCTTTAAATAAATCAATAAACAAAATAGCAGTATTAGGGCCAAATGCTGATAATGAACCCATGTTATGGGGAAATTATAATGGAACACCCGTTAGAACAATTACCATTAAAGATGGAATACAGTCAAAAATTCCGGAAAATAAAATCTTTTACGATAAAGCATGCGACTTAGTCGAGGATAAAGTAAATCAAAGTTATTTTGACCAAATTTCATTTGAAGGAAAAAAAGGAATGAAAGCAACCTATTGGAACAATCCAAATAGGGAAGGGAACAGTGTAATAACCCAGCAGATTTTAAATCCTATTAAAATGACTACTGCCGGTCAGCATGAATTTGCCTCAGGGGTTAAGCTGGAAGGATTTTCAGCAAAATATGAAACAGAGTTTTCTGCAAAAGCAAACGATACGCTTGTTTTTAAAACAGGGGCTACTGGTGTTTTTGAGTTACTGGTTGATGGAAAATCAATTGCAAAATATACCAATTGGCGTACTGTTCCGGGAAATATTTCATTTGTCGTTGAAGCGGGTAAAAAATATAAAATCGAAATCCTTTTTGCCCAGTCAAACAATTGGCAGGCTAATCTTGAATTTGACTTTGGAAAAGAATATGACATTGATTTCAGTACTTTAATTCAAAAATTAAAAGGCATCGATACCGTAATTTTTGCAGGCGGGCTTTCTACCTTGCTTGAAGGAGAAGAAATGCCTGTTTCTTCCCCAGGATTTAAAGGTGGTGACCGCACTGATATTGAGCTTCCGGCAGTTCAGAGAAAGTTTTTAAAAGAACTTAAAGCGGCAGGAAAAAAAGTAATTTTTGTAAACTGCTCTGGCTCTGCAATTGCCCTGACACCTGAAACCGAAAGCTGTGACGCCATTTTGCAGGCATGGTATCCTGGTGAATCCGGAGGTCAGGCTGTTGCTGACGTTCTTTTTGGAGATTATAATCCTGCCGGAAAACTGCCTGTTTCATTTTATAAAAATTCAGATAAATTAGGAGACTTTGAAGATTATTCGATGAAAGGACGTACTTACAGGTACACAACAGATGTTTTGTTTCCGTTTGGTTTTGGCTTAAGCTATTCTAAATTTACTATTGGTGAGGCAAAATTGAGTAAGACGACTATAAAACCAAACGAAAATATTCAGTTAAGTTTTCCTGTAAAAAATGTTAGTAAACGTGACGGAACCGAGATTGTACAGGTGTATGTTAGAAAAGCAAAAGATACCGATGGGCCTTTGAAAACATTGAAAGCATTTAAAAGAATCAATTTAAAAGCAGGTGAAAAACAGCTTGTAGCGATAGATTTACCCGCTTCTTCATTTGAGTTTTATGATGCCAATACTATAGGGATGAAGGTAACATCTGGTTTGTATGAGGTATATTATGGTAATAGCTCAGATGCTAAAGATTTAAAAATGATTACAGTAGCTATTCAATAAATCATTAGGCGGCAAAGGATAAATAATTAACCATATTAGACTCTCATTGTACAAACCAATTATCGAAAAGGATTGATTCGGAATTTTATTTTAGAACTGAATCTTTTTTCTCTAATTTAGTTCGCAGTCTGTTAAGTGAAAATTCTAATATGAAGTACGTCTTTTTACAGATAAAAATAAATTAATAAACCAATAACCAATAAGTAGTTATGAATTTTAAATATGCTCTATGTTTATTTCTTTTTAGTTTTTTGAAATTAAATGCACAATCAGTAGTAAAAAGCCCCGACGGAAAACTCATAGTAGTTTTGGCTGTCGAAAATAATATGCCGGTATACAGTGTTTCGTATAATGGGAAAATTTTCCTGAAAAATTCTCCTCTTGGTTTAAAAACAAATGTTGGGGATTTTAGCACAGGATTAATTTTGCAGTCCACTGCAGATCAAAAAAAGATTGATGAAACATATGAGCTTCCTAATATAAAACAAAGAAGCGTGCATTATACAGCTAATGAAGCTGTATTTTCTTTTACCAAAGAAGGAAAAGAAGCTATTGATATAATTTTTAGGGTGAGTAATAATAATGCAGCTTTTAAATATAAAGTATATCCTCAAAAAGAAGCCCGTTCCTGTGTGGTGCAGGAAGAAGCATCCGGTTTTGTTTTACCGGAAGGTACTACTACATTTCTTTGTCCGCAAAGTAAACCTATGACAGGATTTGCCAGAACTGCGCCAAGTTATGAAACATCGTATACACTAGATGATTCGATGGGGAAAAACGGAATAGGAGAGGGGTATACATTTCCTTGTCTTTTTAAAGTAAATAATCAAGGATGGGTTTTACTATCAGAAACCGGTGTAGACAGCAATTATTGTGGCAGCAGATTAGTGGGGCGTGATAAAGGATTGTATACGATAGGATTTCCAATGGAAGGAGAAAACAACGGAAACGGTACAACTGCTCCGGGCATACCATTAACCGGTGAAACGCCGTGGCGTACGATTACTGTTGGAGAAACTCTGGCTCCTGTTGTAGCAACTACTATCCCTTTTGATTTGGTTAAACCAAAATATAAAGCCTCGAAAGAATACCAATATACTAAAGGTTCATGGAGCTGGATTATGAAAATGGATAACAACACCACTTTTCCGGTGCAAAAACAGTATATAGATTTCAGCGCGGCGATGGGATACCAGACGATTTTAATTGATGCACTTTGGGATACCCAGATAGGAAAAGATAAAATAGCCGAACTGGCCCAATATGGAGCAGCAAAAGGTGTTGGTTTGTATTTATGGTACAACTCGAACGGATATTGGAATGACGCACCTCAGGGACCGCGAGGCATGATGGACAACGTTATAATGCGTCGCCAGGAAATGGCGTGGATGAAAAGTATTGGTGTAAAAGGAATTAAAGTAGATTTTTTTGGCGGAGATAAACAAGTCACCATGAAATTGTACGAAGAGATCCTGACAGATGCTAATGATTTTGGAATAATGGTCATTTTCCATGGTTGTACCTTGCCAAGGGGCTGGGAGCGTATGTATCCAAATTTTGCTTCTAGTGAGGCTGTTCTGGCAAGTGAAAATCTGTATTTTGGACAAAAAAGCTGTGATAACGAAGCTATGAATGCTTCGATACATCCTTTTATTCGAAATACAGTAGGAAGTATGGACTTTGGAGGAAGTGCCTTAAATGAGTTTTATAACAGTGACAATGTACCCAATAAAGGTTCAAAAAGAATGACTTCTGATGTATTTGCCCTGGCATCAGCTGTGCTTTTTCAAAGCGGCGTGCAGCATTTTGCTTTGGCACCAAACAATCTAACCGATGCTCCTGCCTGGGCTATAGACTTTATGAAAGAAGTACCGACTACTTGGGATGAAGTTCGTTTTTTAGAAGGATATCCTGGTAAATATGTAGTTCTTGCCCGCAGAAAAGGTGATAAATGGTATATAGCAGGAGTGAATGCTCAAAAAGAAACGGTAAAGGTAAAAATGAAGCTGCCAATGATTGGTTCTGGTGCAACATTAAAGTGTTACCTTGATGATAAACATTTAGGTGGAAAAGTAAAAACAATAAAGCTTAAAGGGAGTAATGAAATTGAAGTAGAAATTCCTTGTAACGGAGGAATGCTGCTCTTGAACTAATTCTAAATATACCGTAGCAGAATTTAATATAATGAAAAACAGCGCATTCTCATGCGCTGTTTGACCAAAATTACTAACTTAACTTAAACTACCAAATTTTTAATTTCTTAATAACCAGGATTATTATCGCTTGGTTTTATATTAGGATTTGAAGATGTTTCCCTGTTTGGTATTGGCCATAACTCACTTTTACCAGCCTGAAAACCTGTGCCAGCCAATTCTGTAGCGGCAGTACCCCATCTTATAATATCATCAAAACGGCTTTGCTCACCTGCAAACTCTACTTTACGTTCGTGAACAATTGCGGCAAAAACAGCATCTTTTGTTGGCGCAATAGTAGTGGTTAAACCTGCGCGGTCCCTTACTTCTTTGATGTACGCTATAGCAGCCGTTTGAGAACCTCCTGCTCTTTGGTTTTCGCATTCTGCTTTCATAAGTAATACATCTGAATAGCGCATCACTTTGAAGTTAATACTTGAGCGTGTCGCTTCATCTTCTCTTTCGTAATAGTTTTGATATTTTTTCCAGCCCCCTCTTCTAATACCTGCCGAGGTAGTAAAATTACTTGCCAGCATTACCTTGGTTCCTTTCAAATAGGTTGAGCCTGGCACATAAAAAGTATCTCCAAAACGTAAATCTCCTGCTTCATACGAATCTAACAAATCGTCTGACGGATACACATTGTACCAGCTTAGGTTCCCATATTCCTGACCTCTAAGTGTAGACTCTTCAAAACCAGTTCCCTCGCTATCACCAACAGCTCCCCATTGATCACCGGTTCCATTTTTCTCGTCAAACTCAATCTCAAAAATTGATTCTTTACCGTGTTCTGTCTCTACCATAAAGTTGTTGTAAAAACTGCCTTTATCCTCCAGACTGAATCCTGTAACATTATTCAATGCAACCAACGCTTCATCGTATTTTTTTTCGTATAACAATACTTTTCCCAGATAGGCATAAGCTGCTTCTTTATTCACTCTTCCTGGTACTTCTGTTGCTCTTGGTAAAAGATTTTTAGACGCAAATACAAGATCTTCTTCTATCAGGGCATAAACTTCTGCCTTAGGACTTCTGGCATTGCCAATAATAGTCCCTGTTTTGTAAATTGGTAAATCTCCAAATCGTTTCACTAACAGAAAATAATAATAGGCTCTTAAAAAATGAGCTTCTCCTAAATATTTGTTCTTTTTCTCTTGTGAAAAATCCGAACTTGGAAGAGCATTTATTTTCGCCTCATTATCCAGTACAAAATTAGCTCTGGATATCCCTTTATAACAGGATTCCCAATAATATTGAATAATATCATTTCCTGCATTAAAAGAAAAATCCTGAAAAGGTTTTTTGTTTCCTTCTAACTGCGGGTTTCCTAAAGCATCCTGAGCCATAAGATCCATCGCAAAAGAAAAATTTCTGCCATAAAGCCCTCTTGTCTGCAGATTTGCATAAGATGCATTTACAGATGACTGCACCTGTGCTTCATTTATAAAGAAGGTTTCTGGTGATAAAGTGTTGGGATTAGTTAATTCTAATTCACCAGAGTCACATGAAGTTATAGTTAAAACTCCTGTCAGAACTATAAGTATATATTTTATTTTTCTCATTTTCTTTTATATATTAAAATGTAACATCAAGTCCAAAAATCACAGATTTTGGCTGTGGATATCTTCCTAAATCAATACCTGCAGAATTTGCATTGGCATCTGCACGTGCGATCTCAGGATCTAAACCGCTATATTTTGTAATTGTAATTAAGTTTTGCCCGCTTACATAGAATCTTATTTTTGAAAAATAAGCCTTAAATGCATCTCCGGAAAATGTGTATCCAACGGCTATATTTTTTAGTCTTGTATACGATCCATCTTCAATATAACGCTGATTTGCAGAAGACCAGTTGATATCTGCACCTTGTGCTCTTGGTAAAGTAGCAGATGGATTTGTGACAACGCCATTTACGACAGTTGCTCTGTCTAATACATCGGTACTTGCATTAAATAAACGATTCATTCCTTTTAGGTCAAAAGTATTTGCATTGAAAATATCATTCCCTTGAACTCCTGATATAAAGCAGTTAAAATCGAAATTTTTGTAAGCTGCAGTAAGGTTTAAACCGTAAGTAAAATCAGGATATGGATTCCCGATATTTGTTTTGTCATCTGAATTAATTATTTTATTGCCATCGCGGTCAACAATTTTAATATCACCTGGTTTTATATTAGTCTGACCTGGTCCGAAAACAGCATCTACTTCTGCCTGATTTTGATAGATTCCATTGGTTTGATATCCATAAAAATAGAATAACGGCTGACCTACTTCCAGTCTTGAGAAATTTTCTAAACCAGCTCTGGCTGCCGGACCACCTAACACACTAGTTACTCCTGGCGCTAAGCCGGTTACTTCGTTTTTACTTGTTCCTAAATTAGCTATAGCAGACCATGTAAAATCTCCTTTTCGGTCATTATAACCTAATGATATTTCAAATCCGCTTACTTTCACATCGGCAACATTTTGAATCTGAGTTCCTCCACCGGCAGATCCTACAGATGCAGGTAACGGCACAGCAAAAAGAATATCACTGCTTTTATTATTAAAATATTCAAAAGATCCGGTAAATTTATCTTCAAACAAACCAAAATCCAAACCTATATTTCTATCTGTTTTAGACTCCCATTTTAAGTTAGGATTAGAAGCAACTCCCATAGAAACACCTTGTGCATTCCCTCCGTTAATTGGATAATTATAAGTCGTAAGTAGTGTAGCGGCGTACTGATAATTGTCTATTCTGTCATTTCCTGTCGTACCGGTACTGGCTCTAAGTTTTAATGTGCTGAAAATAGAATTTTCCATAAAACTTTCTTTAGCAATATTCCACCCTAAGGCAACTGAGTAGAAGTTCCCCCAGCGGTTATTGGCTCCAAAACGGGATGAAGCATCTCTACGTCCTGAAACGGCAAGTATGTATTTATCATTATAATCATAATTGATACGGGCGATATAACCAATATTTTTTTCTACATAATTGGCTGAACCTAAACTACCTTCATTATATCTTAACTGATCAATTTCATCCGAAATACTGTAACGGCTTCCTGCTGCTAAAGTTTGCGATTTTCCATCAATTTTAGTAATAACTCCTAATACTTCAAGATTATGTTTTCCTGCAATAGTAGTTTTATAGGTTAAGCTGTTATCAAAAACAATAGTCTGACCTTGTCCATTTGTTTCGTTTGTTGTAGAAAATGCTTGTTTATGATAAGAACCATCCTGAAAACTAGGAACAAAAGTATGATCCTTGTTTGTATAATAATCTAAGGAAACTTGCGATCTGAATTTTAACCCTTTGTAAATTTCTAATTCAGCATAAATATTTCCTATTAAGGATAAATTATTAATTTTTTGATATCCTAAATTTGCTACACGTACCGGATTCTCGGCATCATTACCGTCAATAGCACTAGGTCCTTGATACCCGCCTAAACTTGCATCATTGTAAATAGGGAAATAAGGTGCCATTTTTATAGCGTGTTCTAATAATGTTCTTCCTCCTGAACTACGCTCTGGATTGATTGTACTAAAAGACACACCAATATTGCTTCCTACTTTAAGTTTCCCAATATCCTGTGTATTATTAGCTCTAAAAGAATAGCGTTCAAAACCTGTATTGATAACAGCTCCTTCCTGTTTTAAATATTCGGCTGAATAACGGCTTGTAGATGTTTCTGTACCATTTGAGAAGCTCAAATTGTAATCCTGCATCAAACCACTTTGAAAAATTTGGTCTTGCCAATTGGTGTTTACATTTCCAAATTCAGCCGCTCTTGCTGTTAAATCACTTCCTAAATCTTTAGCGTACTGAAGATATTGCTGTGTATTTAATACATCATATCTTTTAGTAATGGTCTGAGATCCTATGTAAGTACTAAAATTTAGCTGGCCAGGGCCTTTTTTTCCTTTTTTAGTTGTTACCATAATTACTCCGTTGAAAGCTTTTGAACCATATAAAGCCGTTGTCGAAGCATCTTTTAAAACAGACATTGACTCTATGTCATTAGGGCTTAATCCGGATAAATTACTTGTCAAAACACCATCAATTACATACAAAGGGGCACTGTTTCCCATGGTAGCCAAACCACGAATGGTAACTGTAGGATTAGAACCCGGTGCGCCATTTACAACAGTTACACCCGCAGCGCGGCCCTGTAAAGCTGATTCTGCATTAGTGATAGGCACTGCAGCAATATCTTTTGCGCCTACTGTTGAAATTGCTCCGGTTACTTTTGTTCTCTTTTGAGTTCCGTAACCAACAATAACCTCATTTAAGTTTTGGGTGGATAGTGCCAATACAACATCGATTGTTGTTCTGGTACCAGGAGTTATGGTTTGCGAAATCAATCCTACATAAGAGTACGTTATTTTATCTGTAGGGTTAACTCCCTTTAAGGAGTATTTACCATCAAAATCTGTTGAGGCACTATTTTTTGTGCCTTCCACATTAACGCTGGCACCTGGCAAAGGAAACCCTGAGGGATCAGTAATAACCCCCTGTATCGTCTTTGATTGTGCCATTACATTCTGACTGCTAATTATTAGCAATGCAATTATTGCAAATTTCAATTTTAACATCATTTTAATTGGTTTTTTGATTAGTCTAAATAGTTGTTTGGTTGTAAAGTTTAATTATTGTAACAATTATGATTTAAGTTTATTGGCTGTTTTTTATTTTTTAAATTTTAGAAACACTACTAAGAAGAGTTGCCTAATTTTAATTGAAAAAAGAGCGCTTTTAAATGCATAATTTTCGTTTTCATTCCATATTAATGATTGTGTTTAAGTTGTTAGTAAAAGTTTTTTTGTTAGATCCAAAAGTATGATGTTAACATAAAATTCACATACTAAATATGATGCAAAAATTATAAATTTTGTAGCATAAAGTTTATGAAAATAGGTTATTCGGTGTTTTTGTGCTTGTTTTAAATTAAAAAACCAAAAAATATATTAATATTTTTTAGATATAGTTTTTTTATTATCTATAATATAAAATTGCTATTTATGCGCATTTTATGATTTATTAAATAAAAAACGAACTTAATATCAATGCAGCATCAAACTAATTATTGTTTATAAATTAAATGGTGGGTGTTAATTAATAAAAATCAACTTTCTTAAAATGACTAAACTATCAGGTTATGAACAGAGCAAAAAAAAGACGGTATAAACCGCCTTTTGATCTTCTTATTTAAATTTTATTGTTTGTTGTTCTGAGTAGGGAGATAACCGTATTTTTCTTTGTAACATTTTGTGAAATAAGAGGGAGAGCTAAAACCAACTTTAAAACTAATTTCGGTTATGGTATCATTGCCTAGTTCTATTAATTCTTTTGCTTTTTCTAAACGCACATTGCGAATAAATTCATTTACAGTTACACCGGTTAGTGTTTTAATTTTTCGATACAATTGGCTTCTGCTCAAAAATGCTTTCGAGGCCAGAACTTCGACACTTAACTCTGGTTTGCTAATATTTTCATTAATGTAATTCAGGATATTTTTTATAAATTCATTATCTAACGTGGTTGTTTTTTCTTTTGCTTTTGGAGTAATTCCGTTGTAAAATTTATTAAACATAATTTGCCTGCTGTTAATCAACTGCACTAAACTGGATCTTAGAATATCCATATCAAAAGGTTTACTCAAATACAAATCTGCACCAGAGTCAATCCCTTCCAGTTTATCTTTAATTAATGCTTTTGCAGATAGCATCATTAAAGGAATATGGCTTGTTTTTAAATCGGCTTTGATGTTTTTGCACAATTCTAAACCATTCATGACCGGCATAATAACATCTGTTAAAATTAAGTCGGGCAATTTTTGCAAAGCTAGTTCCAAACCAACCTGACCGTTTTCTGCTGTTATAACTTTGTATTCTTTTTTGAGTTCTGTTTTTAAATAATTTCGCAATTCGACATTGTCTTCAACGATCAAAATGGTATGAACCCTATCTTGTTTCTCCCCGGTATCTTGTGATGGTAGTGGTGCTTTTTCCTCAGTAGGGGTAAAGCTTATTTTTTTCTCCTTTTTAAATTCTTCAAGAAGTATTTCTGTTTCATTAAAAAATTCCTTTCCAATAGGGAATACTAGTTTAAAAATAGTGCCTACACCCAGTTCACTTTCTACTTCGATTATTCCTTTATGTAATTCTACAAATCCGCGAACAACCTCCAGTCCTATTCCGGTGCTTCCGTAGTAGGCTTTATTTAAGTTGTTTACCTGATAGAAGCGATCAAATATTTTTTTAATGTCTTTTTTATCTAATCCTGCGCCTGTATCTTCAATAATAATCGTAAAGTAATCATTAGTGCCAGTGGAATTTATCAAAGGAAAATGAATTGATTCTTCGTTAGTTACTATTTTGATTTTTATTTCTCCATGATCCGGTGTAACTTTAAAAGCATTAGAAATTACATTAAAAATTATTTTCTCGAACATTTTAGGATCTACCCAATCTTTTAATGCTGTTTTGTCTGATTCAAAAACAAGCTTAATTCCGCGGCTCAATGCTTCTTCATCAAAATAACTCACGATTTCTTTTGTAAAATCAATTACGTCAATCAGCTGTAATTGAAGGGTCATTTTATTAAATTGCAGTTGATTAAAATCCATTAGCTCATTGATTAATCTCGAAAGCCTTTCGGAGCTTTTTTGAATAGTCTGAAGTTTGTTTAATACTGTGTCGGGTACATCCTGACTATTATTTTTAATTATATCCGCCAATGGATTTAAAATTAAAGTTAGAGGCGTTCTGAATTCATGTGAGATATTGGTAAAAAATTGTAATTTTTTATTGTTTAACTTTTCAATCTGAATAGCTTTTTGCTTTTCGAATTGTATGATTTGCTTTTGTTTAAAGCGATTTTGATAGTATTGATTGCCAAAATGAACTGCAGCAAGTAATAATAAAGCATAAAAGAGATAAGCAAAAGAGCTTTTCCACCAGGGCGGTAAAACTTCTATTTTTAATTCTAATGGCTGACTCCAGACTCCATTTTTTTCGGCTGATTTGACCTTAAAAACGTAGTGGCCGGATGTTAAGTTGGTGTATGTTGCCGAGCGTTTGTTACCAACATAATTCCACGAATCCTCGAAACCTTCGAGATAATAAGCAAATTCATTTTTGGCGGGAAAAGAATAATTAATTGCAATAAAATCAATTGTAAATACCGACTGATCATGTTTGAGTATTATTTTTTTTGTTTCTGATATTACTTTTATTAAAGGTGAGTTTTCTTCAAGCGGGCCAACAGATTTATTGAAAATTTTGAGATCAGTTAAGTAAACCGGAAGCTGCTTTTTGCTTTTAACTAAACTTTCAGGATCAAGGTAGTTTAAACCTTCATAACTTCCAAAATAGAGTAGTCCTTTTTCATCTTTAAGGACAGCATTATTATTAAAGTCATTTCCCGGTAAACCATCATAAGTGGAGTAGTTTACGGCAGTTTTGTTTTTTAAATTTAATTTAGTGATGCCTTTTTTTCCGCTTAACCAAATGTCGCCAACATTAGATTCTACAATCGAAGAAATTGATTTTTCACGAAGCCCTTCAAAATTGATGTACCACTTGAGGTTATCTGTTTTTTTATTGTAGCTGAATAATCCGGCGCCATCAGTACCAATCCAGATTTCTTTGTTTCCGGACTCATATAAAGTGTTAATGGTATGTGTACTTTTGTGATTTTTAAACTTTTCAGACATTTTATCCCGAAAAGAAATTACTGAAAAAGAAACATAATCATTTGTTTTGACTTGATATAATCCCGTTGTAGAACCCACCCAAACGGCATCATCTGAATCTACCATTACCTTTCTAATATCTAAATTTGTGAGTCCGTTTGTATAGAAAGGCTTAGAATGGCAATAGTGAAATTGAGCGTCTGCTGGTGTATAATAATGCAAACCTTTTGAAAAAGTTCCTATCCAGATAACACCCCGGGAATCTTCAGCAATACTCATAATATTGTCTGAGGTTAAATTAGGAGTGTTTTTTGTGTTGTAATTAATAAATTTTGTACTTCCTTTTTTTAATAGAAAAATGCCCTCATTCCAGCTCGATAGCCAGATATTTTGCTTTTTATCAATAAAAACATTTGTGATATTATCGTTGGTTAATCCGGAATAAAAGCTGCTATTTGATTTGTTAATGTGCTTAAAGATTTTGTTCTCAGGTTCATAAATGTCAACACCGCCGCCCTCCATAGAAATCCATAAATTACCTTTATGGTCTTTTGCAACACTGGTTACACAATTAGTTTGTAAGGATTGTGGATTTCCTGGTAAACTTTCGATTATGCTTACCTTACTGTCTACTTTATCAAAAATGCCTAAACCCTTGTTGTAATATCCCAGCCAAATTCTATTTTCTTTATCTAAAAATAAGGACCAAACAGAATTAGAACTTAAACTACGGATATTGAATTTATTATTTACATATTTTTTTTGAACAACGCCCTGATCGTTCACAACAATTAAACCGTCATTTTCTGTAGCACAAAGAATCGTTTTAGGATCTGTTGCCAGGATCGACATAATTCTTTTTTTTGTAATAGGATAAGAAACAACCTGTTTTGTTTTAGAGTATAAATCTACTTTTAGGAGGCCTTTAAATCCATTACCAATCCATAAGTTTTGGCGACTGTCAAAAAACATAGAAATGATTGTTCCTGAGAGCAATTCATTGTCTTTGTCAATGTGCACTTTTTTAATCTCATTTTTTATGGGGTCAAGTACTTTTAGGCCAAAGTTTGTGCCCAGATAAATGGTTCCTCTTTTGTCTTTTACCAGGCAGTTAATAAGATAATTTGCTTTGCCGGCATTATCAGGATTAATTTTAATGATTTCCCGCGACTTTATGTTGAACTTGAGTAAACCGCTATTGAAGGTTCCTAAATAAAGATTACCATTATTGTCCTCAATAATACTTTTGACAGAAATAACAGTTTCTTTTTTTATTTTTTTTTGAATGTCAATACTCTCAAAAGTATTTAAATTTCTATTGTAAAGACATAATCCTTCATCTGTTCCTACCCACAACCGGTTGTGTTTGTCGACGTAAGTAGCATAAATTAGATTGCTATTAATAGAATTGCTAAGTCTGGAATTTTGCTCATAAGCTTCATAATTTACACCATCATATTTATATAAACCTGCACCATTTGTACCATACCACATAACGCCAAATTGATCCTGTGCAATGGTATAAATGCCGCTTTTTGAAGTCTCATTATTCAGTAACCTAAATTGATAGTTTTCAAATGTATTTTGAGAAAACAAATTATTTATGATAAAAAATAAAATGACGCTGACTCTAAAATATTTTTTTTGGGACATTATAAAATGATTAGTAAATTAAAATTAAATATATAATATTAAATCCAAAACCAATTATTTGTTTTTCAAAAGAATACATAAAAGTGGTTATTTAGAGCTTTAAAAAAGGTATTACATTTTTTTTACAGGCAGAGAGAATAATCATAACGCTGATTTTCTTGTAATTTTAGTCCTCTATTTTTTTGTCATGATCTCTTCTTTCATTTAAATCTTTTTCAATCTCAATTTCTAATTTTTTATCTATTACATAAAAAAACAAAAGAACTGCACTTATAATAAATATAAAGCCGGGGTAGATGCTTATAGAAAGTTTGATTCCTTCTACTGCCGCCGGTACTTGATTGACCTCTTCGGCTACGTAACCATATTTAGACAGAAAAGCAGCGCCTAATGCACCGCCTATACTGATCCCTATTTTTAATCCAAAGAGCATTGCTGAAAAAACCATTGCAGTTGCTCTTCGATTGTTTTTCCATTCACTGTAATCAGCTACATCAGCCATCATTGCCCACAATAGCGGAATCGTGATTCCGTAAATAAATCCATGTAACAACTGGGTTATAAAAACTAGTGCAATCGCTGTTCTGCTATAGAAATTAAAAACGAGTAAACTAATGGCAGATAAGAAAATAAAAATGATGTAGATATTTCTTTTGCCAAAGGAATCAGCAAGCGATTTTGAAAATACAATTCCAAAAATCATGAAAATAATCCCTCCGGCATTAAAGAGACTAAATGCCGAAGTGGGAACATCTTTTGGCCACTGAAAATCTACAAGTCCCATTGCTGTTAAGGAATTATTGAGTCCATCAACAAGTGACGTAAAGCCAATATTATTCAAAAAATCAGTTTGAGCAGCAGGATCCAAATAGTATTTGAAATAGAAAACATACATTCCTCCCTTTAGCGATAAGGTTATAAATACCAGAATGGTAACCAGTAACATAACCAGCCACGGTCCATTTTTAGATAAATCAATAAAATCCTGTTTGATTGAAGATTCCTGATTCTTTGCAGGTATAATTCTTTCTCTGGTAGTAAAAAAAGTAATGAGTAAGCAAATCACCCCAACAACAGCAAACAGGATCATCGTATTTTTAAAACCAACTGCTTTATTGCCATGCCCTAAAATTAGAACCAATGGTAATAAAAACGACTGAATTATAAATTGCGCTATCATAACAGCCACAAAACGATAGGAGGAAAGACTGTTTCGTTCTTTCCTGTCGCCTGTTAATACGCCGCTCAAGGCTACATAAGGCAAATTATTTGCAGAGTAAATAAGTACCAAAAAAAAGTAAGTAAGCAAGGTATAGATGATTTTACCGTTTGCTCCAAAAGCAGGAGTCAAAAAAGAGAGCACAGAAGCAATCCCAAAAGGGACTGCAGTCCATAATATCCAGGGTCTGAATTTTCCCCAGCGTGTTCGCGTACGATCAGCAATAACTCCCATAATGATATTAAAAAAAGCACCAATAAAGCCACCCACAAAAATAATTATACTAGCTGTTCCAGCGGGGATTTTATAAACATCTGTATAAAAGAAAGCTAAAAAAGTCAGCAAAGTCTGAAAAATCAAATTTGCTGCAAAATCACCTAAACCGTAGCCTATTTTTTCCAGAACAGAAAGTTTTTGCGATGTTTTACTCATAATATATACGGGTTGTTTTGTTCTTTTTTTACCTGCTGTTTTTAATTTAAAAATATTTAAACTGATTGTTTGTCAAAAAAAAGAAACCTTCTATTTGTGTTTCATTACTAATAAAATCAGGAGAGTAAAAATAGTTTGAAATCTCAAAAAGCATTATCATTTTTGAAGCCTTTAATAGTTCATTTGAAGCATTGTTTAGTTTAAGTAAATCTATTATATAAATTACTGTTTTTTTTAAATACATGATAAGTTATATTACTAAAGTAAGTGAGTTTTTTTTTCGTCTTGATCTATTATGAAGAAATAAAAACCTTGATTATTTAATAAAGTTTTTAGAACAGTAAAATGCCCTTTAAATATTTATTAATTCTTCGGTATGGCTTTTTTTGTCAATCTGTAGATTGCACTTACAGCAACCAATTGTATTTTTTTTTAATTACCTATTTTTAAACAGAATCTACCAGTTTAGCCAAAGAATTAAATTCGGGATCTATTCTACTGATTTGTTTTAATATTCTTTTTTGGCTTTAAAAAAGAATATAATGTTTTTTATTGTGATATTATTTAATAAGTTTTTAAAGGAGATAAAAAACAACCGATTGTTTTGTGATTGTTTTTTATATATTTGTATGAATAATTTATTTAAGCTGAAAGGACAATGTCTACATATTTAGAAAGAAGTAAAACAATTTAATAAGTTTTAAATTAAATCAATTAAAAAATTAAACATGGTTATAAATACTTTCATAAGCGAATCGTTCGTTAAAATTCGACTTTTACTAATTTTTTTTATATTGATTGTTCCCGCTTTTGTCATTTGTCAAAATAAAAAGAAAGTCGAAAAATCAGAATCTAAAAGACCTTTATACCGCAATCTTTTTGCAGCAGCAGGTTACAGCCAAATAGAAATAGACACAAAGGTATCGCAAGCCTATTATGATATTTTTGAAGGACCTAATCGGGTATATTTTGAAGAAGGCGATTCGTTAGGATATGTTTCTGATGTAAAAAATAAAGATGCCCGTACTGAAGGAATGTCTTACGGAATGATGGTCGCGGTTCAGCTCGATAAAAAAGAAATTTTTGATCGCATCTGGAGGTGGTCTGTCAAATACATGCAACATCAGGACGGACCAAGAGAAGGCTATTTTGCATGGAGCGTAAATCCGCAAACCAAGAAACAAAATTCTGCCGGTTCTGCCTCAGATGGAGAATTATATTATATTACCAGTCTGCTTTTTGCATCTAATAAATGGGGCAATGATACCGGAATAAACTACTACAAAGAGGCTAGAAGAATATTGGATGCCATGTGGAAAAAAGACGGTACAGGTAACATTCGTAATATTATAAATACAGAACATAAGCAAATATCTTTTGTGCCTGAAGGAGGAGGATATCACTGGACAGATCCGTCGTATCATGTTCCTGCATTTTATGAAATATGGGCATTGTATGCCAAAGATGGACATGAGCAATTTTATAAAGAATGTGCAGATGTTTCTCGTGATTTTCTTCATAAAGCCTGTCATCCCTTAACAGGACTGACTTCAGATTACACGGAGTTTAATGGTGAACCGCATCCTACACCCTGGATGCCGGGAGGATTTCGTTACGATTCCTGGCGTGTTCCTATGAATATTGCAATGGATTATACGTGGTACGGAAAAGATAAAAAATGGCAGGAAGATTATGCTAAGCGATTTCAAAATTTTCTGAGATCGAAAGGAATGGAAACTTACGTAGATCAATACAATCTCGACGGTTCTACGCCAGATTTTATTCTGCAGGCCGGTCCGGTAAAAAAACTCAGACACTCGATAGGATTAGTGGCAACTTCCGCTACTGCGTCACTCGTTAATCCGGATAAAGAAAGTATAGATTTTGTTCATGCGGTCTGGAATGCCAAGTTCGAACCCTATGAGGATGGTTATTTTGACCCTTACTATGATGGGCTGATGTACCTTTTTAGCCTAATGCATCTTAGCGGAAAATATCAAATAATAGTTCCGGAAGTAAAATAACTTTTAGAGAAAAAACAGTAAATAATTGTTTTTTGATGAATTACAAATAATCCTTACTTTAAGTAGTAAATTTAGAATTATAATTAGATATATAATTTGATTTGTACAATTCTAAAATTAATGCACCATTTGTTTATCTTTATGTTAGCTTTAATATGGCTTCAAATACAGAAAATGGCACAATTAGTTTTTGTCAGACACGGACAATCTCTTTACAATTTAGAGAATCGATTTACAGGAATTCTTGATGTTCCGCTCACAGAGAGTGGAAAACAACAAGCAAAATTGGCAGGGGACAAACTCATTGGTTATGTTTTCGATATTGCTTATACTTCTATGCTTATAAGGGCTCAGGAAAGTTTACAGATTATCCTGAAGGAAATGAAGGTTACAATTCCTGTAGTAAAAAATAAAGCCTTTAATGAGCGAATGTATGGTACTTTGCAAGGACTCAATAAAGAAGAAACGGCGAAAAAGTATGGTCTTGCTCAGGTAGATATCTGGAGAAGAAGTTATGATGTATGTCCTCCCGATGGCGAAAGCCTGTTAGATACTTACAACAGGGTAGTTCCTTATTATAAAACCGAAATAGAAACAAAACTAAAAATGGGACAGAATGTTTTAATAGTAGCCCATGGCAATAGTCTCAGGTCCCTGATGATGTATCTTGAAAACATCAATCCGCTTGATATTGTAAAAGTAAATATTGCAACGGGAATACCCAGACTTTACACTTTTGATGCTGAACTGAAAATTTCTAACGTAAGCTATTTATAGTTAAGTCTTAATTCAGAAACAAGATGCGAATTCTGGACTTGAATTATTAAATTAATACTATTTTTTATTTAAAATTAATTATTCTGTTTTTTAAATTACTAACTTAGAGTATAATACAAACTCACGAACAGCAGTAATTTAATAATATGATAGCACGTTTCTTAAAAGTCAGACAAAAAACAGAACAAATTTGCACTCCCTTACTTGTAGAGGATTATTCCGTACAACCCAGCGATTTTGCTTCGCCGCCAAAGTGGCATTTGGCCCATACAACCTGGTTTTGGGAAGAGTTTCTACTCACGAAATACGACCCTGATTATACAGTTTACCATCCTGATTTTTCTTATTTATTTAATAGTTATTACAATACAGTTGGAAAAAGGGTACAGCGTCCCGCCAGAGGATTTATGACAAGACCATCTGTAGAAGCTGTTTATGCTTACAGAAATTATGTTACAGCTGCCGTTGAACTGTTTATGAAAAGTGATTTGAATCAGGAAGTACTTGATATCATTGAGATCGGAATCAATCATGAAGAACAACATCAGGAACTTTTAGTATACGATATAAAATACCTATTAGGAACACAGGCCACTTTTCCTGACTATGGTAATCATTTTTTACCTATTCCAGAACAGAAAGAGATTCGTTTTATAAAAATTGAAGCGGGTGTATATGAAATTGGGCATACAGGATCTTCATTCTGTTTTGATAATGAACTAGGAAGACATAAAGTATATGTGGCTGATTTTGAGATTTCAAATACATTAGTAACCAATGGGGAATACCTGCAGTTTATACAAGATGGCGGTTACAGAAACTTTAATTACTGGCATGATGAAGGTTGGGCCTGGGTCAACGAAAATGAAATTGAAGCGCCATTGTACTGGCATAAAATAGAAAATGAATGGTATGTATATGATTTAAATGGCTTGCAGAAAATTGCAGCAGATTTACCTGTAATGCACCTGAATTATTACGAAGCTTTTGCTTATGCCCAATGGAAAGAAATGCGATTGCCCACAGAATTTGAATGGGAAATAGCCAGTAGCCAATTGTCCTGGGGAAAAGTTTGGGAATGGACGAACAGTGCTTATCTGGCTTATCCCAATTTTAATAAAGCACCCGGTGCATTAGGAGAATATAACGGAAAATTTATGGTGAATCAAATGGTTTTAAGAGGAGCTTCAGCGGCAACTCCGGAGAATCATAGCAGAAACACCTACCGTAATTTTTTTCATGCTTCAATGCGTTGGCAGTTTTCAGGATTACGATTGGTGAAGTGATTTTTTGAAATTAGCTCAGTGTTTAAAAAACAAAAATTCTATGAAAAAGTTTGATTATATTATTATCGGAAGCGGACAGGCAGGAATTCCTTTGGCTTTTAGCCTATCAAAAGAAGGAACTGTTGCCATTATTGAAAAGAGTTTTTTAGGAGGAACATGTGTCAATAATGGCTGTATCCCGACCAAAGCTTATGTCGCCAGTGCCCGAAGAGTCTGGGATGCTTTTCATGGTGATGACTTAGGTGTTGAAATTCCTAAAGGAACAAAAGCCAACCTCAAAAAAATTAAAGCGCGTAAAGATGAGTTGGTCAATGAATCCCGCTCCAATATCGAAAGGGCGATTAAGAGAGATGAAAAAATTACCTTATATCATGGCGAAGCTCATTTTTTGAGCAACTATGAGGTTAAAGTTGGAGATACAATCCTGACTGCAAAAAAAATATTTATCAATGTAGGAGCAAGGGCAGTAGTTCCTGAAGAATATCGGAAAGTTCCTTTTTATACCAACGAAAATATTTTGGAAATTACCAGCATTCCCAAACATTTGATCATCATAGGAGGAAGTTATATTGGTTTAGAATTTGCTCAGATCTTCAGAAGGTTTGGCAGTGAAGTCACGATTATAGAGCGTAATAAACAACTGATCAACAGAGAAGATGAAACGGTAACCGATGTGGTAGCTGAAATCATGAGAGCAGAAGGCGTCAATCTTGTTTTTAATGCCAAAGATATTAGTGTAAAAGAAAATAAAAAAGAGAGTATTATCCTGAAAACAGGTACTAAAGAAATAAATGGGACGCATTTGTTATTAGCCATTGGTCGCGTTCCTAATAATGATACTTTGCAATTGCAGAATACCACTATTAAATTGGATGATAAAAAGTATATAAAAGTCAACAATTACTGTCAGACAAATGTTGACGGTATTTTTGCCATTGGTGATTGTAACGGTCAAGGTGCTTTTACACATACTGCCTACAATGATTTTCAGATTGTAAGAAGTTTTCTTTTTAAGAAAAAAGAACGAAAAATTAGTGACAGAATCACAACTTACGGATTGTTTATAGATCCGCCTCTGGGCAGAATTGGAATGAGAAAGAAAGAAGCCCTGGAAAAAGGATATGAAATTTTGGTAGGGTATCGCCCAATGACCAAAGTAAATCGCGCTAAAGAAAAAGCAGAAACATTAGGTTTTATGGAGGCAGTAATCGATGCTAAAACCAATCTTTTTTTAGGAGCTTGTGTTTTAGGAGTTGGCGGAGATGAAATCATAAATGGTATTACCAATTTGATGTATGCCAAAAAGCCTTATACCGTTTTAAGGGATTCGATACATATTCATCCCACGGTAAGCGAACTTATCCCAACGATGCTGGAAGATTTAAAACCCATTGTTAAATAAGAAGTATTTTGATTTCAAAACTTTCCAGTCATTTTCGAGCCAATAATCTACTCTTATACGGGATGATTTTTGGTGCCGTATTCTTTATAAGCGGAATATTGGCACCAACTACATTACTGTCTGTTTTGAGTCAGATCAATAAGCAATTATTATCCGTTTTTAGTACGTATTATTTGGCATTGGGATTCCTTATCGTGCTTGCTTCTTTATTACTGTTGTTTTTACCTATTAGAAATAAAAGATTGGGATCAGAAAAACCATCGTATTCTTATTTCAGCTGGATTGCCTTATTGTACAGTACCGGAATGGGCTCCGGTTTATTGCTTCGTGCGGTGCAGGAGCCTGTTTATTATTATAATAATAGTCCGGTAATCACCAGTAATGCCAAAGAAACAGCACTTCAATATACTTTTTTTCATTGGGGTTTTACGCCTTGGGCGATGTACAGCCTGTTTGGTTTATTGGTTGCTTATAATCTTTATATAAAAAAAGCACCCAATTTATTACATGCGATAGTTCCTGATATAAAAAATGATAAGCTGAAGTTTAGCGCCATTCTTTTTATCGTCCTGATCACCATTACAGGCGTAATTGCTTCATTAGGTTTGGGGACAGCGCAATTAATAGGCGGACTGAATTATACTTTTGAGGCAGAGTTTGGAACCTCTTTTTTATTGATTAGTGTTTTTGTAATGGGATGCATCGCCACTTATTCTGCTTTGACAGGAATTACAAAGATGATTAAATTCTTGGCTGACTTTGATTTTGTTTTTTCCATTTTTTTAATGCTTTTTGTGGCATTGTTTCTTAATTTTAATCTTTATCTCACTCAGACTTTTACGGCTTTTTATCAGTATGTGGTTCACTTTTTTGAAATGAGCCTGGCTACCGGAGCTTATACAACAAAAGGAACCTTTACCCAGGATTGGACGGTTTTCTATTGGGCATTCTGGTTGGCGTGGGTTCCTTTTACAGGAATTTTTATTGCCAGGATTTCGAAAGGAAGAACAATAAAGGAATTTTTGATTGCTACAATTTTAGTACCTACTTTGGCCACCATCGTCTGGTTTTCGATATTCGCCAATTCTGCTTTTGAGATTATAGATAAAGGTAACAGCACACAGTTTGATAACGTGTTTAGTTCTTTATTTGTTTTTTTAGAACATTTTCCATTTCATGAAATTACCTTTTTGGTTGCAGGTCTTTTAGTTGCTATTTCCATTATTAATTCAGTCGATTCAGCCATTTTTGTGTTAGGTATGTTTAGTGATAACGGCAATGAAAATCCCTCCAAAAAACATAAACTCGGTTGGGGCATTATAATTACTGCTACTGCATTAGGGCTTACTGCCCTTGGAACCAGTGAACTGTTGAATGGAGTTAGTAATCTGTTAATTATTATGGTTTTACCTTTTAGCTTTTTGTATCTTTATTGTATAATAACATTCTTTAAAAAGAACATTTTTAGAAAATAGTATAACATCTTGTATCATTCCCTGTCGTATTTTTAGGATAACTTAAAAATAAATAACCAATAACCTTCATTATGAAAGAGACAGTCGTTTTAAATAAAAAAGAATCCCCAAAAAGTATATTAGAGCAATTTAAAAAGGAAGTGAATGAGGGATTAACCGAATCTTTGAAGACCTTGCCTTCAAAGTTTTTTTATGATAAAAAAGGAGATGCTCTTTTTGTAGAAATTATGCATTTGCCTGAATATTATGTTACGCGTTCAGAGCATGAAATATTTAAAGATAAAAGCGCTTCGATAATTAAAGCACTACAATTGAATCAGGACACTTATTTTGAACTGATAGAACTTGGGGCAGGTGACGGTATGAAAACCAAAGAATTGCTAAAGGAACTCTCCCGCGAAAATTACAAGTTTGATTACATCCCGGTAGATATTTCGCAAAATGCTTTAGAAAATCTGGAAAAAGATCTCAATCAGCAAATGCCTCATATTGCTGTAAAAACCAAACAAGGGGATTATTTTGAGGTTTTAGAATCATTAAAAGAAAATCAACATCCAAAAGTGATCTTGTTTTTAGGGTCAAATATTGGGAATATGCCTGATGAGGTGGCAGAAGATTTTATTGCTAATCTGAGCGAAAATTTAAATTTTGGTGATAAGTTTTTTTTAGGGGTAGATCTAATAAAACCAGCAGCTATTGTTTTGCCTGCCTATAATGACAGTAAAGGTGTTACTGCTTCTTTTAATCTAAATTTGCTAGAACGAATCAACAGGGAACTGGATGCTGATTTTGAAATAGAAAATTTTAAACACCAACCTGAATACGATGAAAAAGAAGGTATTGCTACTAGTTTTTTAGTTAGTACGAAAGAGCAGGATGTATTTATAAAAAAGCTCAATAAGATATTTCATTTTGGTAAAGGAGAGAAAATTTTAACTGAAATTTCAAGAAAATACAATGATAAAATATTGGATAAAATTCTAAAAAAGACAGCCTTTGTGATAAAAGACAGAATTACGGATCGTAAGAAGTACTTTGCCAATTATGTTTTAGAGCATTTATGATGAAAATTCAATCATTAGGGATACTGGGATTAGGAAGCCGTTCTACTCTTTTTTATATTAAAGAAATCAACCGTCTTTATCATAATAAGAAATCCGGATACAGTACTTGTCCTTTTAAATTATGGAATGCCAATTTTGATGTGATTAATAATTTGCTTCCTCAACTTTCAGATAAGCTTTCAGTGCTTGTTGATAATTATTTAGCAGAATTACAGCATTTGCAGGTAGATGCTATTCTAATTCCCAATATTACTTTGCATGAAACTATTGATAGTCTTAGTATAATACCAAACATTATCCATCCGGTGCACCTTACCATATCCAAACTTAAGGAAGATGGTTTTAATGAGATCGTTTTATTGGGTTCATTGCATACGATGGAATCTAATTATTTAAAAGCTGCATTTCATAAAGAAAGTATTGTAGTTGTACTTCCGGA
>Ga0247810_10000736_pt1 | contig 28164 bp, 13 predicted proteins | sample UWRJL119311C1_FD_179918 | JGI IMG/M metagenome (GOLD analysis project Ga0247810, IMG submission 179918) | Plant litter microbial communities from Arlington Agricultural Research Station in Wisconsin, United States - UWRJ-L119-311C-1 | ecosystem: Environmental > Terrestrial > Plant litter >... | reverse complement strand
AGTTTCTCAAGTTTGTTTTTGCGAGGAAGACCTGTCCCGATTATTTCCTATCAGGTGGACAGATTTCGCTCAGGTTCGTTTCCGCGAGGAACGAAGCGGTCTCCTTGCTGGTTTGAAGCTGGTTGCGGAAAGGAGATTGCTTCGCGAAAAGCTCGCAAAAACGAACCCCTCAAGCGTCATGATTCCTATTAAAAGATGTGGGTACACAGTAGGTTGAAAACGCTGACGATTTTGGGGGTTGTGAGCGTGATTGGATGTTAGCATGTTGGTTAATGGTAGCCTCAGATGCACAGATTAGATTTTAGAGTCAGGAGAGTTCAGAAGTCCGATAGCTATTGGGGCAGTTCCCCTCAGCAATGTTTAGCAGAACGATGAGGGAGAGTTTGACAAAGTCTGAAAGTCCGAAAGTCCTCAACTCAGTATTTTTAGCAGGATCACGAAGGAGAGTTTGACAAAGTCCAGGAGGCCGTTTCCCTCGGAAATATCTAGCATAAAATGATGATCCCTTTTATGATCTCGCTTTTGACATTAGCAGTAGCTCTTCTTTTAAGTCTTTAGTAAAAATTGGATACAGGTCTTCAAATGACCAAAGTTTCATAGGTGTGATTTGTAAATGCTCAACAGGGTACCAAGCATTGGCTGCATAAGTAATTAAGGCTTGTTTTGCATTTATTGATAAACCCAATTTGGTGTAAAGTCTTGCCGCATTGATGTGATGATCTTCATTTAGGATTTGATTGGCATAGGTTTCATAATAGTTGAGGGCTTCTATGGTATCTCCACTCTCAAACATGAAATGTAATAGATATTCAGCACCTTCTAAGCTATCTAATGTAACTTTTGGTCTATACTTTTTTAGCTGAGCAACAAACGCTTCTTTAGTTTCTCCTCCTTCTATAAGAGAAAGAGATTTAGGGCTGATGATCAAGTCCTTTTCTCCCTTTAATCTTTTTAAGTGTTGGCTGATTTGATGCCTATATGTATTTAAAAGATGCGCAGGCAACGGCAATTTCTCTTTTTCAATTAGATAGTTTGCTAGAAACTCCTCTGCTAGTGCTTGGTTATTTATTTTAACTGATGTACTTGTATAGGCAAATAAATGTTCGAACAAAATATTTCCTGCATACCATTGCCCATCAAATGGTAAAGCCTGCTCATCAAAGCTCATGGCTTCTTCCGGATTGTCCATGAAATAATTAATCTCGGCTTTTACCAACGCTTTTTGAGGTTCAAAGCCCTTGATTTTTTCAAGCTGTGCTAAACCTAATTCTATCTGCCCATTACGAAGTGTATTTAAGGCATCTTTGAGTTTCTTTGGGAGTTTTACAATTTCCATTTTTTTTTAAAAGAGTCCGGTGCCAAGGGCATCCCTTCGGGAAAGTCCTGGAAGTCCGTTCCCCTCGGCAATGTTTAGCACAGTTGCTAAGGATAGTCTGACAAAATCCGGGGGTCCATTCTCCTAGGCTGCTAGCGTAAAGATAAGTAGTTTAAGCTGATGTTTTTTAAAGATTCCGAAAGTCCGGGAAGTCCGTTCCCCTCGGCAATGTTTAGCACAGTTACTAAGGATAGTCTGACAAAATCCGGAGGTTTATTCCCCTCGGCGGTTAGCGTAAAGATAGGGAGAAAAAAATGCCCGAAGGAAACCTCCGGGCATTGAGCATTAACCATCCAATTTCTTTATTTCCAATCAAATGGCAGATACCAATTTGCTGGATCCATTAGTTTGCTTCTAGTAGCGGCAGCGTTAGGATCTCCAGCTTTTAGCAGTTTCTGATAGATTTTATCAGCTAAGAATGCTGGGTTATTCTGTCTACGGGCAATACGAACCAGATCAGACCAACGATTGCCTTCAAAAGCGAGCTCCAAAGCTGCCTCTTCAATCAATTTATTTTCGAGGCCGAGCTGATCAGTTTGGAAACTGATATCAATAGGTTTTAATCCTGCCTTGCTTCTTACACCAGCCTGTCTGTACCAAGTTCCAGAAACGTCATTGTTTTTTCTGGCATCGAAATAATAAGGAGACTCTTTTGGATATGGAGTGATCATGGTATTTAGTTCAGCCTCTGAAATAGGTGATTGTGCACCTGCAAGAAAGCTTCCCGTATAATAGGTAGTTCTCATGCCTACATTTAAGAAGGACCATCCCAATTTTGTTTGTCCATCGCGGTTAGCTGCTTCTGCAAAACGAAGGTGCAACATGGAAGCACGGTAAATACCCCATTTGCCGCCATTGTCTGTAAATTTCGTGATCTGATTTCCTTTAAGCGTAGCGGTATAAGAGAGTTTACCCCTGGCATCATAAGGAATACCACTGCTCTGCACCTGATTTGCCCAATTATCGAGTGCTACCTGCGAAGGTTTGATCTGGTAATCCTTTAATGGGCTTGTTAAGGCGATCATAGGATTTACCGGTTTAAATGCTGGGTTATATGGCAAGGCCCAAAGCCATTCGCCACTCCATGATGAGTTGGTAGTTGCCAGACCAAATATTGCACGCCAACCGATATCTAAGCTATTCACCAATGAACTTTCGTCCTGATATCTGGTATATTGCATTCCTAAATTGGTGTAGGCATCTGTGTTTGTCGTCAGCTTATAATAATTAAATCTCACGTTGTCATTCACTGCATTATCTTCTACTTTTAGCGTTTTCGAGTAATTCTCTGCAGCTTTAATGTAGTTTCCCTTCCATAAATAGAGATCTCCTAAAAGAAAAGGCTTGGTTACGAACATTCTACCTGTATAATTTCCATCAATGGTAACCAATAGCGGATTACCTGTTGGATAGCCGTATACCTCTTTGTAAGGCAAGCTTTCTGTATAGGCAATTAATTTATCCAATAATTGATCAAACGTTAGTTTTGGATAGTTTGCCAATGCTTTTAGGTCATCAACTGTTTCCAAAGCTTCTGTGATGTATGGAACACTACCATATTGTATCCCTACATGTAGATAGATCCATGTACGAAGAGCACCAATATCTGCATAATGCTTGTTGTAGTCATCAACACTCATCCTGCGATCAGCTTTCATGGCATCAAAGTTTTTAAGCGCATCATTACAATTGATAATTACCTGATAATATGGCCTTGGATCAACATATTGGTTTGTTTTTGTAGCAGTATGGTTAGACAGCTGCTTTAACTCTGCACTTGCATTACTGGTTGCATCCATTAAATCGGCGCGGAGTTCATTCTGTAAAATATATAACTTGTGCAGGCCGAAAAACTGACCATAGATACCGAGTACTGCAGCATCGGCATCGCTTACATTTCGATAAGCGTTAACCTGATCTAATTTATCTTCAGTGGGTATATCGAGCATTTTTTTGCAAGACCAAGAGCCTACGCTTAAAAAGCAAATTACCATTAACCCAGCAATTTTTTTATTTAAATTCATCTTCATGAGTATATCTTCTAATTATAATCCAATTTTAACACCTAATTGAAATGACCTAAATTGTGGCTCGAGCGTAGTATCTACACCTTGTGTAAAGATGCTGCCCGAATTACTGAACTCCGGATCATAACCTAGGTAATTTGTGATGGTAAACACATTATTAGCAGTAGCATAAACTTTTGCATACTTGATAGATTTAATTTTTAACGGCACGTTATAACCCACACTAACTGTACGTAAACGAAGGTATGACCCATCTTCGATCCAGCGATCAGAGAAACGAGCGTTGCCCATTGGATCGCCAAAACTTGCTTTAGGTACGTTAGTTACCTGGCCATCGCCTCTCCATCTATTTCTGATGAGTTCTGTTTGATTATAATAACCACTTCCAGATTCAAGCTGAGCTCTAGTATAATTGTAAACATCATTACCACTTACAAAAGTGAACAGGGCATCTAAGCTCCAGTTTTTATAACTGAAGGTACTGTTGAAACTTCCGTATAATTTAGTGTTTGGATTACCGATTACTGTTCTATCGTTATCATCAATCACTTTATCGCCATTTAAATCTGCAAATCTTACGTCTCCTCCAGTAAATGGAACCAATACACCTTGGTTATTGCGAATAGATAAACCTGATGCTGCAGCTTCCGCATCGGTGCTATATACACCATTTGTTTTCAGTCCGTAAAACTGATTTGCAGATGCACCAACTTGAGTAATGTAGGCACCGCCAGCATAACTTGTAATCACACTATTTCCATCAGGAAGAGAAGTCACCTTATTTTTTGAGGTTCCCAAAGTAAAACTAGCATCCCATTTAACTACTTTATTCAAGATCCTGCCATTCAAAGCCAGATCTAAACCATGGGTACGCATACCGCCATTATTGCTGATAAATGAAGCTGTCCCTGACACAGCGTTTACCAATTGATAGGTTAACATATTATCAGTGGTATTATTCCAGTAATCTAAGCTGATGCTTAAACGTTCACTAAAAAATGATCCGTCAATGCCTGCATTAAATTTCCTGATGGTTTCCCATTGTAGATTTGGATTGGAGAAATTACCGGTAACCAATCCTCTCATCCCTAAAATGTTTTGAGAGATATAATATTTTCTGGCAGTATAATTACCGATATCATCGTTACCCACGATACCATAACTGGCACGTAATTTCAATAGATCTACACGGTTAAGGTTTCTCATGAATGGTTCAGAAGAGATAACCCATGCTGCACCAATTGCTGGGAGTACGGCAAATTTGGTCCCATTGATCCTTAGTCCATCATCAAAGTTTAGGAAACCCTGACCAGGTTTGATCCCAAATCTAGAAGAACCATCAACTGCCAATGAGAAATTAACAAGGTATTTATCTGCGTAGCTATAATTTCCAGAAAGGTAATTGTTTAAGGTACGCCATTTGCCTATATCACCTCCAAAGGTTCTGAATGCCGCATTACTATTGCCAATACTGATCAGTTCATCTGTTGCAGAATTATAACCTAGTACAAAATCCTGTTCACTCTCACTTTGTTGATAACGGGTACCGATAATGGCGTGAAGTTTACTGTATTTCCCGAAATTTTTGTCGAAGGTTAACCTCAGGTCATTGAATACGCTAAAAAATCTTCCCACCTGACTTCCCAATCTACTATCGCCAACATAGTTGGAAAGTGTATCATTGGTCACTCCCTTTCTAGGTATAAAAAGTGTTTCCTGTGTTTTATCGTACGTTATTCCACTTAAGTTAGAGAGTTTAAAGTTTTTATTGAATGTGAAATCGAAATTGATATTACCGAAAAAACGATAGGCCTTTTTAAAGTTCTGTCCATTCTCAATCAATGCTCTTGGATTACTTACCTGAAGGGTATCATAATCTGCCAGATTGGGAGATACCGCACCAGAAGCACTGATATCATTTCTAGCCATAAAAGGCGATTTAACCAATGCTAAAAATAAAGGGTTTGTTGCCGGAGAAATGCCCTGATCTTTTAAGTGTTGTTCTGTGTAAGTAAAAGATAGATTTGTAGATCCCTGCAATTTTTTGGTCAGGTTAAGATCACTGTTAAACCTTGTGCTATATTTTAGGTTGCTGGTACTATCAATAATACCTTTATCATTGGAATAAGCTGCAGATAGGGCATACTTCGCGATGTTATCACCCCCTGCTACCTTTAAAAAATAACTTTGATCGAATGTGCTCTTCAAAACTTGCTTTTGCCAATCTGTTTGGTTGTGATACTTATAGTAATTAGGATTGCTTGGATTATCGATCATATAAGGTTTTGCAGCAATTTGCGCATTGCTTAATCCCTGGCTTTTTAAGATATCTGATAGATAAAGTCTATAATCATCAGCCTTCATTACCGGAAGTTCTTTGGGCTTAAGATTGAAACCACTGTAAGCAGAAAAATCGATATTGGTGGCCAGATCTTTGGCGTGGTTAGTTGTAATTACCACTACACCGTTTGCAGCTATAGCACCATATACACCTGCAACAGCTGCATCTTTAAGGATGCTGATGTTTTCAATATCTCGCATATCGATATATTGTAAGGGATTGTTGATGTGTCCCTTTGTTAGTGACGTGCCATAAGAATTGGCATCATAGATCATTCCGTCAACAATGTACAATGGCTGATTGGTAGCATATAAAGAATTAAATCCTCTAAGGAACACATCGGCACCAATGCCAGGAGTACCTGATCTTCTGGTTACCTTTAGGCCTGCAACCCTACCTTGCGCATAAGTCATCGGGTTTTCAGAGTCATTTGCAGGTATGGTTTGCAATCCCAAATTTGTTGATGCAGCCACTGATCTTGCCAATGATATTCTACCCAGAGGTGTAACCACTTCATTATAAAGAGACGGATAACTTTCTGAATAGAGTTTGGTACTTACGCTCTTTCCTTTATAAACAGGCACAACTTTGGTCTGAAAACCACTGTTGGAGATGGTAATTGTAGCCTTATAATCTGGAACGGTGATGGTGAACTTGCCTTTATCATCTGTAATGGCTGCACTAAAACCTGGAACGGTAATATTGACTCCAATTAATGGTTTGTTTGTATTTCCATCAACTACGGTTCCCGTTACCTTTTCGCCCTTAACCGTTTTAATTTTGAACTTCACTGTGGTGGTATCGGTGCTAGTTTTAACCGAATCTACCTCTTGAGCTTGTACGACAAAGCCCAACACCAGCAAACTCGCCAGGAGTAAAGAAACTTTTTTTATCATTGTAAAATTATACATAGTATTTTTTTTGAAAGCGAGATTTATGGTTGTGGTAAAACAGGTTCGAAACGGAGGTAATCCAAAATCAGCGTATTCTGATTTATAGCAGTAGTTGCCGCTGAAGTCAACCGAAATTGTATGAAGCCAAACTGATCTGGTGTGTACTCTCCACAATATTGTTCTGCATAATTAAGTGGTGTAACCAAATGGGTATAAAATAGTGTATAGGCTAATGTTGTATTGTTATAGAAGAAATAACGTTGGGTAAAATTGGCGACCTGACTATCACCTGATGCACCAGAAATTGCCCTAGCATATACCTTATATTTCACAACTGGCACATTTGACCTGGTATAAAACACACCATATTCAGAGTAAGCATGGTTGTACACTTCTATATCGCTATAGCTTTTCCCCAAATCATCCAGTTTGGTTCTGTAAAGGATGGTTTTGGTAGCGCTAACAGCTACTGGTCTTTCCCCTTCAATTTTGAATTCGGGAACTTTATCTTTTAGCCTAAATGGCAATGCGTTTACCACATGTACAATACCATTGCTGGCACGGTAGGTTTTCACAATTGTACTGCGATTAATGGGCACTTTAACGCCTTTAACAGAGATTAGGGTATCGGGCAGTTTATCAACGGGATAAAGACCTTTCACGGTTAAGTCTCGAACTACATTAAATGATGCACTTGAATTTGCGATTGGACTTGGAAAATAGGTAGCAATTTTTGCAGTTTCAGAATTGAAAGCAGCATCCTGTAACATAAAGTAGGTGAATTGTTGGCTTTCATCTCTCAAATCGGCCACGTTAACCCAATAGGTATTACGAGCCACGGTTGGTGGATTTGGCGCAAAGATTGGGTTCCCTAAAGAATTGTAACCGATAATAGTTGCATTAGCGGTATCAATTACGGTGATGGACAGATTTCTAGTGAAATCTGTTTGCATTGGTGCATCAGTACTTGTTAACATGTAATCCCAAATATTTAATTTGGTTGGAATTGCTGCATCTAAGGCATGTAATACGCCATTTTTAACAAATTGACTGGTACCAGTGATATTACTTTCTTCAAATTTAAACCCGATGATGGTTGCAAACTTGTTGTTCAACAACTTAATGCGAAGTGTATCATTCTCTTTTTTAGAAACTGGAATGGTAGACAAAGCAATGTGGTTGGCTACAAAATCTTTAAGTTTTGCGGCATCATTAACAATTGTCGGATCTAATGTTGCCAAGGCTGTATTTGTTGGTGCCCATACGGTATAATTTTGTGAACTTGCCAATAGCTTATCATATCCTGTACTTTTTACGTATCCGTTGAATACGCTCAAATTAGATTGTGTAGCTAACTTTTGGGCAAGGTCTACGGTATTGTCAACGTTTTCAACATCGTTGTGGACGTCCCATTTATCCTTACAGGAGAACAACAAAGTGTTCATGCCGAAGAAAATCAGGTATATCAAATATTTTTTATTCATCATGTATCGTTCTAATTTATTTTGGTTCAATTGCTTAAGTCAGCTTTAGTTTAAGGACGCTTAAAGATTGCTCCAGCCGTTGGACTAAATCTTGGATAATTCTGATCATCATCAACTGGGATAAACTGGATCATATCTAATAGCATGTTATTTGATTGATTACCTCTTAATGTGGTAAATCTAATCCAGTGTCTATCTGTAGTTTTGATGTCAATCGTACCTGCTAACTTTGATGGGGCAACCGACCATAGGTTGTTTTGTGAAATAGGCTGCAATCCCTTCACACCGTTTGTTGATGTCTCTGCTGTGGTAGCTAAATAACGTTTAAATCCATTGGTAAGCATTAATCCATCTGCTGATGATGCTGCTGCTCCCGTTGTTGGCACCCCTGAACTGGTCAAAGTCTGTGCAAAATCAACCAGATTAGGTAAAAGTTGTTCCTGACTTGTACCTACATCCATACCGATCTGCGTTAATGGTCCTGACGAGATATAGTTGTAACAGATCCAAATTTTGTATCTACCTTTTACCAACATTGGCGTTCTGAGTTCAACCCAAACTGCACGAGCATTATTGCTATTACTCATATTGAATGCAATATGATCTCGGTTTGCATAACTTCTACCATCAGTTGTACCTATGGGAAGAGTGGTTACATTATAACTTGGACTAGCAGTATTTGCTCTATATTGGTCAAGCCTGATGCCCGCAGTGATCAGCTTTCCATTTTGCAATAGGTTTACGAATTGGCCAGGAGTTCTCCAAGCAGAAAGGACTCTCAATTCTGGCTGGTCACCAACATCGAAAAATACACCTGTTGGTACCCTTGGTTTAATTTTATAGAATGATTTGGATTCGTGTAATACGCCATTTGAAGCTGTAAAATCACTAAATCCCCTATTCAGTTCTACGCCTTGTTCGACTACGCCATTGAACTCATCTTCATTTAATAAAATCTTTGTTCCGGTTAATTTAGTGGTTACGATTTCACTTGGCACGAGTGTAGATATTGTTGGTGTAGCAACAATATCAGCTGTATAATTAGCACCAGTAGAGAGGTGATAAGCTACGTACATCCATAAGCTATCTGCGTGGCTTCGTACATCACCTGTTTTAGACAACTTAGCTTTCAAAGCTGCATAATTGGCGAAACCAGCAGCATTAATGGCAGAATCTGATTCTAGTATTACGGTTTGAAACCTACGCGTAGAATCAGGGATATTAGCCTGTACATAATTTAGCGAGTCGTAAAAACCTGTTTCTTTTAAGGCTTGGGTAAAAATAGTGTATCTTGGATTATTTTCAATTGCTGATGCTAAAGTTTTGGTTGAAGGAACAAGTACATGGTTAATGACATGGATAATTCCATTACCTACCCTAACATTTGATTGAACTACTAAAGCATCTTTGTTAATAATATAACTACTGACACCAGATCTGAAGGTAACACCAGTTAAGAGGTATTGGCCATATAAAGTGATCTGTCTGAGTTTACCATCTGTAAACTTATTTGTCGCGATCGTATCAGCCAGCACATGGAAACGGACCACGTCTTTAAGCTCTGCTGCTGTCATTTGATCAATTGATGTTTTATTTAGGGTTTTTAACCATTCATTAACCGCTGTATTTGTTGGTGTAAACATGGTATATTTCCCATAGGCTCCCAGATAACCTTTGGTACCGGAGCGTTCTAAAATTTGCGAGAATAAAGAGAACTGTTCAGGATATTTTTCCAGATAGCCGGTGATATTAACATCTTCTGTAGTGGTTTGAGTAAAACTTTCTCTTTTACAAGAACTTATGAATACAAACGCAATAACACATACCATAACTATTATGGTAAAAATGCGAACATTGAAATTATTTTTCATCATGATTATTATTTCGTGTAAAATGGATTTTGAACCAAGGTTGGATCTGCAAAAAGCTCATCTTGGAAGATTGGCAGATAATGCGCATTTGGATCTCTTAATTTAGTAATTGCTGATTGTTGCAATGTTGGTGTTACTGTTCTAGATACCATGTCCAATAAGATATCTATCCTGCTATAATTGTTTCGCTTGGCATGACGTAAAAGATCGAACCATCTTTTACCTTCAAATGCAAATTCTCTTCCTCTTTCAAGTAAAATATAGTCGCAAATTCCTTCTACGTCACCTGGGTCTATCTGCATTTTTGTTGCTTCTATTGCATTACGTCTGGTACGTACATTATCAATAAGCTCTAATGCCTCTTCACCGCCACCGGTAAGCGCAAGTGCTTCGGCTTTCATCAACATGATATCAGAAATACGGTATACCTGGAACTTTACAAAGGATGGATTTTCTGTTCCATATTTCAAAATAGTCAGGCCTGAGTTGTAAAAAGTTGCACCTCTGATATCATAAACATTATCAGGATCGGTTTCGTCTGGAATAAAGATATTCGACACCAAGTATGGTGAACCGATGTAACGTCTTCTGCTATTTACAAACATATTATAGAATGGATTTTCTATGGACTGATCAAACTCGAATATGGTTTCGATTGAAGAGCCATTGTAAAACACATTGTTAAACCAAGCAGAACTTGCGCCTACCAGTGCAAATCTTTGCGAAGCTATAACCTTATCACACTCGGTAATACAATCGGTATAGTTTTCCATCCATAGGTATACATCAGCCAATAGTGCATTGATCGTATATTTGGTTACCTTTTCCTTATCAACTTTCGAAGTTCCATAAGTAGTTGGCGCATTTAGCTCAGCCTTTTTTAGATCAGCAACAATTTGTTTCAAGATCTCAGCACGTGGCGTTTTACCAATTGGCTTGATGTCTGTGTCTTTAGCCGTTGCAGTTAATTTTAAGGGAACATCACCAAAGGTGCGAACCAAATAAAAATACATTAGACTTCTTAGCGTTAGTGCTTCGGCCAAATAGCCGTTTAAAGCTGCATCTGTCAATGTTGGGTCGCTAGCTTTTACACCCGGAGCAGAGTCAAGTACGGTATTACAGTAGTTGATGGTACGATAAAATGCTCCCCATTTACTGAAGGTATTGTCTTGGGTGATATTTACATTCATGATATCCAGCTCTTCCGTGGTCATGTTTGGTCCAGGGCTTACCATGTCAGCTCGCAATTCGCCATAAATGAACATATACTCAAGCGGACCTTTTTCGGTACTATTTGGAGGTGAGGTGAGTATAGAAGCATAACAGCCAGCTAGCGCTGCAGCGATATCTTCTTTTGTTTTCCAAAACTCTTGTTTGGTGATTCCATCTCTAGGCTCTAGATCAAGCCATTTGTTACATGAAGTACCCATTAAGAGCAGGACGAATAAACCAGTGCTATATATTATTTTTTTCATCTTTTAAATAGGATTAAAAGTTAGCGGTTAAACCCAGTGTTACCGTTTTAATTGGTGGGGTTGTAGAATAATCAATTACAGTATTAGAGCCATTTAAACGAATTGGAACTTCCGGATCCTGTCCTGTGTACTTCGTAAATGTTAAGATATTTTCCATCATTAAATTCGCACTTAAACTTTTCATGCCTATTCGTTTCATGAACTGTTTGCTGAAGTCATATTTAAGCGTGATGGATCTTAATCTCAAGAATGAGCCATCTTCGATATATCTATCTGATCCTAACCAATTATATCCAGCACCATACATTGCTCTTGGCATATCGGTTACATCCCCTTCTTTTTTCCAACGGCGTAGTACTGCTGTACTTTGATTGTTGAAACCATACATGTTGGTGGTATTGATCTTGGTACCGTTAATAATATCATAACCAGTGCGGTAAGAGAAATTTGCGCCAAAAGTGATATTTCCATTTAGTGTAACCCTGGTTCCAAAACCACCGGTTAATTTAGGGTTACCATTACCCAGGTATACGATATCCTTGTAATCGATGTTACCATCATGATTGATATCTTCATATATTGCATCACCAGGTTGGAAAACATAATCAATTGATGGATAGGCAAAGCGCATGTAGATTTTATCGCCATTTGGACCTACGATCTGATTTCCATTTTCATCCAAGGCGACTGTTGAGCTTTTATCTTTATAAACTCCTTTAAACTTAAAGCCATAGAATGATCCAAAAGGATTATTCTCTTGTACAAAAACTTTATAAACGTTATTTGAGGTCACTTTTCCTTTATTTTCTCTTGGATAGAATGGAGAAACTTCACGGATCACATTTTCGTTATGGGCAATATTGAAGGATACATCTACTCTTAGCTTTTTATTTCTAACAGGTGTATAGTTCATGTTAAATTCCCATCCCTGGTTATCCATGGTCCCTACGTTCATGTCTACTCCATTGTATCCATTATATGTTGGCACCTGTAAACCAGGGTAGAACAAATCTGTGGTACGCTTACGATAAATATCAAAATCCATATATAGTTTAGATTTTAGCATATTCAATGTAATTCCAACGTTTGATTGGGTTACTGTTTCCCAACGTAAATCTGTTAACTCTAAGTTGGTAGAATACACTCCAGCATTATCCAAGTAACTGAAGCCATAATTTTGGTAGATATTAAAATAGGTATAATCGTTACGTGGTACGTTTCCACTTTTACCATAACTCGCTCTTAAACTGAAATCATCAATATATTTTTTGGTACTTTTCATGAATGGTTCACCAGATATTCTCCAACGTCCAGAAACAGAAGGGAAAATTCCGTAACGGTTAGCTGAGCCAAATCTAGAGTTACCATCACCCCTGATACTTCCGTTGATGATGTAGCGGTCTAGGAACTTATACTGCACGTTGGCCAATAAACCAACAGAACGAGTTTGGCTATAAGAAGAACTTGCCGATCCGTTCGAATTGGTACGACTATCAACCGATGGGTCAGTTAAAAAAGAAGAGGCTGTATTGGTGGAGTATAGGTACTGTCCGGTTCTGCGACTATCATCACTATCAAAACGCATAAAGGCGATAATATCATGTTTAGGACCCATTTTTGGCGTATAGGCCAAGGTCATACTGGTGGTCATTGAAAATGAGTCACCATCAGAATCAGATGCGGTATTCACTGTATTTTCGGTAAATGGACGACCTGTTGCTATTTGTGGCAAGAACATTTTAACTTTTGTGTTATTGATGTTTACCATGAAACTTCCATTTAAACGCAAGCGATCGGGAATGATCTGGTACTGCAAGCTGAACTTAGGCGTGATTCTTTCACCAATTTGATGGTTACTTGCCATTTTGGCCATAGCCAAGGGATTAAAAGTACCAGAATAGGTTCCCTGTGCAGTAGCAACCGGACTAAAAAAGTTTGAGGTTAAATTTCCATACTCATCATATTCATAGATACTTTGATTAGGCATTTTAGCGTAGGCAACATCTCTAATTCTAGAGTTGAACAAGTTTTGTTGATCGATATGCGTATATGAAATATCAGAGCTGAACCTGATTTTATCAGACACGGCATAATCTAAGTTGACCCTAGCAGACATACGACTTAGATCTGTACCAACTGTAGTACCACCTTGGTTAAAATAGTTAACCGAAGCACGGTATCTTGCTTTTTCACCACCTCCAGAAATTGCCAAGTTATGATCTTGAAGAATCCCTGCACGAGTGATGGCATCTAACCAATCTGTATTATTACTATAGTTGAAAAAGTTATATGGGTCATTCTTGTCATACTGAAACTGTTTTGCAAATTCAGAAGTAGAAAATTGTCGACCTGCATTATAATACTCTTCCAGAACTAGTGAAGAATACTGATTTCCGTTTAACATTGGGATTGGGCCAGGCTGTTTTGAGTAAGAACCTTTAAAGTTATAGGAAATTGCTGGCGGACCGATTGTTCCTCTCTTGGTTGTGATTACCAGTACCCCATTGGCAGCTCTTGAACCCCAAATAGCTGTAGCAGCAGCATCTTTTAACACACTGATTTCCTTGATATCTGATGGCGCAATATTCAATAATTGACCGTAGTTATTTTCATCGGAAGTTGCAAAGTTAAAGTCTGAAGGCACGGTGATATCGTAAGGCATACCATCAACTACGATGAGTGGATCCACGGCTCCATTGATAGAAGAGGTTCCACGAATCCTGATCTGCATTGGTGCCCCTGGATCACCTGTACTAGCGGTAATGTCTACACCTGCCATTCTTCCCTGCAAAGCCTGGTCAATTGATGCGGCCTGCATATCTTCAATTTCTTTGGTATCAATTGTTACGGTAGAAGAAGTCTGGTCACGTTTATCGATGGTCATTCCACTTCCATTTCCAGTTCTGGCTTTGGATATAATCTGTACCTCGTTCATCATACTGGCTGATGGTTCCAATTGGAAATTGATTACCGCTTTATCGATATTCAGCGGTTTAGTGGTATTGTAACCGATATAAGAAACGGCAATTCGGTAACTCGGATCTGCAACCTGCAATACATAATTTCCGTTGATATCTGTTGATACGCCCTTCATTACCCTTTGGTCTTTATCCAGCAAAACTACTGACGCACCAATGATTGGTTCTTTGTCGGTTTTATCAATTACGCGACCACTTACTTTTGTAATTTGAGCATTTGCATCATTAACAGCTGCAAATAAACAGCACAGCAAGATGAATATACTACGTATATAATTTTTATTTAGAGAGATCTTCATCGTTAAAATTGATATTTTAAATAGTTAGGAATTTGGTGGATAACCGTTCTATTAGAAAGCACGTTGCTTCTATCTGTAGCGCCGAGTGATACATATACGGTAGTATTGGTTACATCTTTTAATTCAAGTGATGAAACTGTATTGGTTACTACGGTAATTCTGGCTGCATCGCCTGATTCATTTTTCAATAAGCTTTCAAAAGAACCAGTTTTTTGTCCATCACTAACCACTGTATTTTTAATGATATGGTATTGGATAAATTTAGCCACCTTACTGATATCAAGTGCGTCTGTGGGAGCAAAATTTGGCTGACCATTTGCGAGCTTAGGTAATAGTCCTGCATTTACTGCTTCTTGAACAGCTGTATTTGTTGGTATAAAAACGGTATAACTACTTCCATCTGTGATACCTTGTATAGCTCCCGTTGAGGCTGTATAAAGGGTAAGGTTATTTTTCAGATATTGAAAGAAAGCATAGTATGGATCAGTTATTAATGTACCATATCTTTCGATGTGTTTACTTACCGGCAATACAGTATACATTAATGTTTTCGCAGCATATACATCAGCACCATTTACAGCATTGGTAATCGAGTCGATTTTGATTGTTCTATCTGCTACTGCTGCTGCATCTTCTGTTCCTGCAGAAGAAAGCACACCTCTATTATATTTGATGTACTCACCAATAGAAGTTTCCAAAATACCTGAGCCATTGGTGAAATCAGGCACTGCACGATTGCCAAGTGGAATGATATGTGTTTGGAGCAATCTTCTTAAAATGGTTAAATCACCACGAATAGGTGCGGTTGGGTAAAATGGGTCATAAGAAAACCCAAGGCTTATCAAGGTTTCATCAGGAATAGGAACGATAACATATTTAAGTGTAGCAGTTTTTGGAGGGATAGCATAACCTAAAAAGTCGAGTGCCTGTTTCATGATTTTATAGCTTGGATCTAAATTTACCTTCCCATATACCGTAGAAAAAGCGTTTGCATTTTGGGCTGCATTAACGCCATAAAAAATTCCATTACTTAGCATTTGTTTATCAATTACATTACCCATGGTTAGTTTGGTAACTTCGTTCAAAGCACTATTAGCGGTTGCAAATTTGCTAGGAAAAACACTTGAAGTGAAAAAATGAGAATTGATAAAATCTCTGATGATGTCTGGTCTTAAAGCATATAATTCATTCAGTTGCTCTTTATAAGTTCCAGGTTTCAGTACGCTCTTCGCATAATACTTCAACAATGTTTTAGCATAGGTTAATACGGCTTCATCTGTTGGTGCGAAAATGGTGTACATCCCTGTTTGCGCATCATTAGCATCCACTTTCAGATAATTTTCATTATTTGGAGAGAAGGCAAGCAAATTGCTGTAATTTTTTGCGTAAACATTATCAGCACTTCCGGTGAGTACTTGATAACGATGTGAGATATCTGCATTTAAATTATAGGTAACATACTTATCCAATAGACTTTTAAATAGGCTATATTCACTTTTGGTAGCAATATATTGATCTATACTTTTTGGAGGAGTTAAGACTTTATCGACGATATGAACGACGCCATTTTCTGCAACGATGTCTTGTTCAACTATAGTAGCGTTGGCAACATTTTTTCCGGTATACGGTGTATTTGGGTAAAAATAATTGTAATCGGTTGGATTTAGTCCTGAAAAGGTCATAAACGGATCCAAGAAATAAGGAATGTTCTTATTGTTAAAATCTGTGGCCAAATAACTACCGTTGCGATTTGCGGCAATTACTTTTATGGCCTTACCATCATTATCAGTTCCATTATATACAAAATCATAATAAACTGTACGGCGTCTAAAACCTACGTTTTTAACAAATCCCTTTGAAGTTAGGTTATCGCTCAATCTTTCAATTTTTTCACCATCGTAGGTCATTGAATAGCGAACTATTGAAGAGGCCAATTCAACAGAGATTGTGCTTAAGCTATTTTCGGTCATGTAGGCATTAAAAGCCGCATCTGTTGGTGCAAAAACTGTCCAAGAGCCAGATCCGCTTAAAGTTTCGGTATAACCGGCCTTATCAACACATTCTAAATACTTGGTAAAGTTTCCCCGATCTTTGAGTTGTTGATAAATTGGAGCGGCCAAACTTTCGGGTCTACCATAAAATTTGTCAAATTCCTCTTTCCGGCAACTTGTTAGGAGCATAAAAAACGTCAAACAGACGATCAACGATTTGAGTACAGGTTTATTCATAGCAATTTTATTGGATAAAACGGCCATCAACTAAAGTTCAAAGCAAAAGCTATACTTACTAAATCAGGTAAGAAAATTATAAGAAAAATAAGATGATTTAGATTAGTGTAGATTTTTATTCATACTTAGTAATAACGACGTTAAAATTATATTTGGTTAAAGGGTTTATTTCCTTGATTAATTAATTTTCTTTCTTAAAAATTTTTAACCGTCAAATTGACATTTAAAAATTTGGCAGCAGTTTATTTATCACTTTTTATGAATAAAAAGTTGCGCGTGCTTATCGAAATAAAAACTTAAAAATCTAAAGTCAACTGGGATTTGGTTGAGACTTGAGCAAGTGATTTATTTCATACAGTACTAACTTTCGTTAATATAATTTGGTTAAAAGTTTAATTTGGTTGTTGAATTAATAGCTAAAACTAAAAATATACAAACAAAAAACCATCCTGTACTATCCTGTCAAAAAATTATAAAATATTATCATAAAACCAATAACCACTTAAAAGCATTAGTAAATCGATTTAGCACAATTAAATATTTTTTAAATTTTATAAAAAACATAACTTAAAACGGGGCGTAGATATGGCTTTTGCGTGCATCTACGCCCCGTTTTAGGGCAAAATTATTGAAAGAATTTTTAGTTAAATGGGGTAATTGCAACCGGTCCTAATAAACCCGAGGGCATAACTGACCATTTTGATGCATCGAACTCTTTGTAATCAATGTTTACAAAATTGATTTCGTGATAATTTCTCCATTGTATTTTACGGATATCAAGGTCGCGAATGCGGTTTGCCATTAGGTTAACTACTTCTATTTTAATGGCATTATTTCCTTCTTTGAGATATTTCCCAATTCTAGCTTGAAAGGGAATACTCCATAAAATTCCTACTTCCTGTCCATTGATCCACACTCGGGCACTTTCATTTACTTTATTCAGGTCTAAAAGGTATTCTTTGGCTGTTTTGCCTGTCAAGGTGAAATTACTAGTATATACTCCCGTACCAGAGAAAGAAGCTAATTTAGGATCTGCTAAATTGGTCCAAGATTTGAGTTCGGTCAATTGTTGATCTGCTGGCAACTCTGGACCACCTTCGGTAAAATGTAACAACCATGGATTATTTAACGTAAATTGTTCTCCCTTTTTATCTAAATAAAGCCAAGGTTTATTGGCTGTAACATCTTCATTGGTCACTTTTAGGAATAGCGTTTCACCTGGTTTAAGTTGCACTCTAACCTTGTTAGTCTGAATTGCAGCAGTCCCAATATCGCCACTTTGTGGGTCAAAAATAACCACCTTTCCTTTTTCATTTAGAGGCAGGTAGCGGTCAATTGCATTTGCGGTATGATTAACGAGATAATAATAAGTACCTGAACTTAATTTTCTCCTGATAAATTTCAGTCCTGCATCTGCCAGTTCTTCCCTATAAACTTTGGCCAAGGTTAATGCTTGTTGAACATCGCTGGTCAATAGGATTTTACCTTTACCTACGATATATTGTTTTATTCCGTTTGCAGTAGCTGTAAAAATAAGTTTATCGAGTATTCCTTTTAGCTTTTTCCTTCTTTCTGCCAAGCTCCCTAATCCTGGAACATCACTTGGTAGCCCCTGAAAGATAACGGTAGCGCCATTGTTTGCCATTTTCACAATCTGTGATAACGTTTCTGGCTTGATAATTTTACTAGCAGGAATGATCAATACCTGATAAGGATTATTGTTTAAGGCAGTAACCACCAACTTATTCTTAACCTCCGCTTGCTGCAATAAACGATCAGAGGCGAAATCAAATGAATATCCTTTATCAGCAAGTTGTTTAGCTAATTTATAAAAGGCTGTTGGATGCAGCCATTCATCTACATCATGTACTTTTAAGGCCATATCTAGCCCTTTTGCCCTATTCCATACCTCATATACTGGCCAATAGATGAGCAATTCATTGTCTGCTTTACCAGCTTGAAGGATAGATTGGCAGCGTGCGATATAATGATTAAGTCCCTGTGCCTGTGGCCATAGGCTATTATTCGGGTTCATCTGTACTGAAGCATAGAATAACCATCCTGGCCATTGTACATCAGCTGGAGAATAGGTTGTACCATGATAAAATATATGGTTGATCCCTGCTAAAAACAATTGTTCTGCTTCTGGTTTACATTGCGAATAAGACGTTTTAAAATGTTCTGTTAGCCAGGTAAAACTCTCTGAGGACACTAGGTTTTTGCCAGTGGTATGTGCTGCAGATGATGCAAACTTGCACATCATTGGGTCTGGATCAACGTTTCTGATATCAGCAGCATCACGGCGTAAACCGGGAATTGGGAAATAGCTGGAGCCAAACGTTTCTGTTTCTGGAATATCTACGGCACTGTAAAGATCAAGAAGGTTGCCTGGGGAACCATGTGATTGGTTTTTGGTAAGTGATTTGTACTGATGCGCCCAATTTGTCCAGTTTTTGGTAAAATTGTTAAGCAAGAGTTCATCCATTGTTTCCCTATAATCTGATTTTAAACGAGCAATATTTTCGCTTGTCGAATCTTTTGTAAGCAGGTCTTTAACATGGAGGCGAAGATCATATCCCCTATTTTTCATGAATTCATCAAAAAAAGATGGCGTCCATGTAGCGCCATAAACCTCATAGCTATCATTAAAAAATGCTCTTATTCCCTGGGGCTTCTTTTCGAAGGCATTGGTAAATCGATCGAGGTAAACATTTACGGCATTTTTATCGAGATGATCTAAAGTAAAACCTTCACCACCAGGTGCAGAACGTTTAACCAATTGACGGGTTTTACCAGCAAAAGCGGCATAAATTTCCCAAGTACCTTTTTCTGGTGACCAGTTTAAATTTCCATCTTTTTCTAAAAAGGGCATCAAGCTAATTACTTGACCATTGTTGCCATAAGCTGTAATTGCCTGAAGTTGGGCGGCCTCTTGTTTGTTCTCTTGTACTTTTATGGGCTCTTTTAAGTGTTCTCCAGCTTTTAGTTGATATTGTTGTACAATAAGTTTTGTAGCTGCCTGATCAGGCTTAATCTGAGGACCACCGAAAGGCCATCCAGTTCCGGTATTCATATCGACACCTAATCCTAATGCATTTGCTCTATTGATGGTGAAATGTAGGGCATTCATCCATTGTGGGGATAGAAACTGGAGGTATTGTTGTTCATAGCCCTTTGCTCCATAAATTGGTGTGATCTCTACGCCTCCCAAACCAGCATCTGCATACTTTTGGAGCGATATGCTGAGATTTTTTTCATCTACCGCACTCCCCATCCACCACCAACGTGTCCAAGGTTTCATCTGCTTTTCTATGGTTGGCCAGATTAACGCTTTTTTGGCCGTTTGAGCAATCGAGAGCTGAGCAGTTAATAAACCTACCAATAGCACCATCAAAAATCTATTGTTATGCATGATCTTAAGCTAAGTGAAATACTTTTTCCAAGAAGACAGTTACCGGAGAATTATCTGGATTGGTTTCGCAGATATCGGCCATGTATGCCCACCATTTTTTAACGATTTCGGTACTCCCTAAATCTTGTGATGATTGGCCATTCTGTTCCTGAACTGCAAAAAGCGTATTGGTTTCTTCATCAAAAAATATGTTATAATCACTTATGCCACTCTCTTTGAGCAATGCGGATAGTTCTGGCCAAATTTCATCATGACGTTTGATATATTCTGCCTTGCAACCAGGCTTTAATTTCATTTTAAATGCAACTTTCATTTTTCTAATTTATGTTAAGCGTGATATTAGCGGTATTATTTCCTGCTGTTTTAACCCAAAGGATCTTTGTTTTCTCCTCATAAAACCATCCTGCATTATCATTCAGTTTTGAAAGTGCATTAACAGCATTTACTCTAGCATTATTTTCGGATACCGCTGTTGGTGATTTACTGCCGTACCAATGAATTTTATTAAGGTAATGGTGGTTTGTAGGCAAAAATTTACCTATTGGTTTATTTATTTTAAGTGTAAGAGCTGAACCTGCTAAACTGGAAGTGATTTTGGTTAATGAAAAGTTTCCTGTTTTATAGTTTAAGCTTAACTGGTCATCTTCATACATTTCATAACTCGATTCTCGGTAAGGAAAAACATCAAGGGTAATGACATCAACTGGTTTTTCGCCAGTATATTTCATTTCAGGTTGCATTGGGATGATGCTTCCGGCCTTTACAAAAAGCGGGATGGTATCTAAGGGAGCAACCACATGGTGATTTGCTTTTCCTTCGTATTTTTCGCCAGTCCAATAATTGAACCATATACCTTCCGGTAAGTAAACCGAGCGGGTAATTGCACCTTTTACGGTTACTGGAGCTACCATTAAATGATCTCCAAACATATATTGGTCTGCTATTTCATATACATTTTCGTCATCTTGGTGATCTAGTACTAGGGCACGCATCATAGGTAATCCTGTCTGGTACTGTTGAAACATGGTGGTATACAGATAAGGCATTAAACGATAACGGAGCAAATCGTATTTCTTGAAATTTCTGAGTGCATCTTCTCCGTAATTCCATGGTTCTTTATAGCCTGCATGGTCCATTCCGAATACCAATGCAATGGGACTAAACATACCAAATTGAACCCAACGGATATATAATTCAGGATCTGCCTGATGTTCAAAACCTCCCATGCAATGTGCCCATGAGCCTACTCCAGATAAGCCTACATTTAAACCTGCTTTTATTACTGGTGCAAAATACTGCCATTCGCTTGGCCAATCTCCAGCAAAAATATAGGGGTATCGCTGAATACCCGAGTAACCTTCTCTAGTTTGGTTCAAGCCTCTAAATCCATTTAATTTCTCAAATTGTTGGAAGGGTGCTTTTGCATACGCTATCGGAAAAAGGTTATGCAAGCGCTGGGCTTCTTTGCCAGTTGGACCTACTTTTTCGCTTTCATTGGCCAAGGCACCGAAAGCACTTCCCTCATCTGTCTTTAAGAATTTAGCGCCTAATTTTGCCACGCGCATTACGCCATTGTCCCACCACCATTGTGTTGCTTTCTCATCAAAGAAATTAACAAATTCTCCAGGTTTTCCGTTTTCTGGATAGGTATAGCCTTTTTCTCTTGCCTGATCTAATAAGTTTAGCTTTTTGGCATTATCGAAACGTGGGCGAAGGTGTAAACCAACCATTTTATAGTTCATGGCATAGATGCTATCGAACATTGATTTAGGATCTTTAAAGGTTTCTCTCCATTCAAAAGAAGTTGCGCCCTTGCCACCATTCTCACCGAACAATCTCCAAGTAGAATCAAGCCAGATGAGGTCGACCGGAATACCAAGCTCCCTGTATTTTTTGGCAAGTGCTACCACGTAATGGTCTGAGGTTTCTTTTTCATGGCCCCAAGTTCCACCACTATAGGTGCCTGCATGCAGCCCCAGCGCAAACTGCGGTAACATTGGAGATTTACCTGTAATTGCGGTGTAAAGGTCTAAGATCTTAGGAAATGTTGGGCCATAAATGAAATAATAATCTAATTCTCCATCAGCTACTTTGAAACTGTACTGATCTTTTTTAGTGGCTCCCATATCCCATGAAGTTTCGAAAGAATTGTGGAGGAAGATTCCATATCCTCTGGTACTCATAAAAAACGGAACTGGGCAATAATTGGCTTCTAAGATATTATATGCACCTATTGCATGCGGCAATCCCTTTCCACGGCCTACATTTAGGTTAACTTTTTTAGCACGACGGTCCATAAAATCCATTCTTTCGCCAAAGCCGAAAAAGTGTTCATCTGGTTGAAGCGTCTTGGTAACGTTCTTTGATTCACCTTCTTTTGAAATTGCAGCGCTGGTTTCTGCACTTAATAGTTTTCCGTTCAAATCAAAAACTTCCATCCTAAAAGGGGTTTTATAGATTTTGATCTTTAGCTTTTTCGTTGTCAGTAAAAAGTGGTCTTTTTTATCCAGTGTCTGTGCTTCAACAAGTGGCCAGGTATAGTTATTGACCATTAGTTTTTCTTCGGCTTCAAACTTTCCGTCCCAACTTGCTCTTATCCTGAATACTTCTGGTGTACAGAATTCAAACTTCACCGTTCCGGCTGTTGTTAAAAAAGAAATGATGTTGTCCTGTTTTTTAAATCCAGACTTATAGTTGCCCAGCTGTTGCGCGTTGGCACTGATCATACTGAAGATGAACAGTAAAGTAGCTATAATTTTCTTGCTCATATTAATGTATTTCCAATTGGTTGATCACTATTCCAGGATCAAGCAGATAAATTTTAATGGTAGTTTTTCCCGGAGCTGCAATTTGGTGTTTGGTTTCACCAGTGGCAAAACCTTGAAGCACATTTTGTTTCCATGTATTATTTTCACTTGGTGGCGAAATATTAATGACCTGTGGTTTTTCTCCGTTTACGGCAATGGCATACCGCACTTTACTTCCGGAGAAGATGCCCTGGGTTGGGAGGCATTTCACCACTATTTGATGCTCTCCAGGTGTTTTAAAATCAAACTGGTAAGATAACACACCTGCTTTGGACAAATCATCCTCTGCAAAGCTTGGAAAAGTAAATGGCAGCATAGAAACACCATTTCCACCTAGGCCCAGGCCTTCGATTGTTTCGATCCTTACTCCCTTAGGTGCTGATTTTGCACTATATGTCGCAGCACGGACAACCTGAAATTGATTTTCACCTTTTGGTACTACAGTTGTTTTCTCTGCAATTGTTGTGGCTACTTTGGGCATATCAAACACCGGAAGTTTACGGGGTCTATAATCCATCATCCCGTTCCATTTACCACCTGCGATTTCTTCGTTATACTTTTTAGTAATTACTTTAATCCTTTCAAAGGCATCTTTAGCTTTTTGAGAAAAAATCAATGCATCCTTATTGCCTGCATCTGCAAGAGCTAAGCTTTTTTTGGCATACAAGATTTTCTGGTTCATTAGATAAGCACCTTCCACAGGATAAAGCATCAATTCGAAAAATGCATCTTTTAACCTTTCGGGCATCTGATCTGCCAATGCCTTTGTTTTTACGTAGATGTCTTCGTAGGCTTTGAGGCGTTCTCCGGCTTCCTGTTCTGTAAAATTAACGGATGACATGTGCTCTGGTTTAACCGATTGTCCTAAGCGATAATAAATTGCCTTAATATCAGCAATTGGTTTTGCGTACTCCTGTCCGAAAGTTTCTGCCGCCCAACTTTGTGCATATTGGTGTGCATTTTCTGGTTTCCACTGATCAACATTCCAGGCCAGATCCATAAAAAACTGGGTTTCCATTTCTGCAGGTTTAATATCACCAACATTTACTATCCAAACCCTGTCTGCTTTCATTTCGTAAGCTTTTGTTAACTCGTACGAAATTAACATCGGAGAAATGGAAGAAAGCCATAGGTAATCGTGTGGGGCACCCCAATAAGAGATGTGATAATAAACACCACTTCCGCCACTGCGTTTCTGTTCGGTTAAATTTGATAACTGTCTAACATAACCATGGTTATCATCTGCCCAAACAATGGTTACATCTTCAGGCAATTTTAATCCGGCTTGATAGAGCGACAAGACCTCTTTATAAGGGCAAAAAATCTGAGGGACAGTATTTACCGCTCTATTAAGATTAGTGCTGAGCATGTTACGTTGATCGCTAATGACTTCACCAAGTAATTTAACTTTCTCTTTTCTATCTTTCGGACCTGGCATGCTCCCATCATGAATACCACGCATCCCCACGGTATATATTGATTCATAGTTTTTAGATTCCTTAACTCTATCGCTCCAATAGGTTGCAATTTGGTTCTTATTTAAATCGTAACGCCATTCACCAGGTTTGACACCATATTCATGTTCATAATTTTCTGCCCATTCGAAAACGTTGTTACGCAACATGGGTTCGCAATGGCTTGCACCGACTACGATGGCATATTGATCAGCTATTTTAGGATTGTCCTTATAAAAATAAAAAGCTTTTGTAGAGGGATGCATTCCTGGCCAGATGTAGTTTGCCTTTAAGCGCAAGAGCAATTCGAAAACCTTGGTATAGGCCTTCGGGCCAAGATCTTTTACGTCGGGATCCATGTTTTTGGCTGCCCAAGGTTGGATGCCCCAATCTTCATCATTGATAAAGATACCCCGATATTTTACTGAGGGCGTTCCGCTTAGCGTTTTACCTGAGACGAATAATTTATCTTTGTGTGCAGGTTTCACATCTCCCCACCATACCAAAGGTGAAACACCCAATTTTCTGGAGAGTTCAAAAACGCCAAATGCGGTTCCTCTCCTATCGCTACCTGCGATAACCAAAGCTGCTTTTACACCCTTAAATGGAGCTTGTACCACTGATATGGAAAAGTTTTCCCACTTCCCCAACAAATTAGCTTTTTGGATCTTTCCAGCTTTCGCCAGTTCATCAATATATTTTGATTTGCCCAAGGTTCCAATAATAATCGGGTATGCGCTTAATGCGGCATCCTTAACTAAAACAGGGCTCACGTTTGTTAAAAGCTTGATGTCATTTTTAAGAGCTTGTGCAGCTATGGCTACTACTGTTGCATCATTTTTATCGTAATAAATTGACGCGGCTTTTTGATTTTCTACAATCGGGAACGCTAAAGCGACATTTGTTGTTGATACGGTTATCATATCTTTTGTCTGCGCAAAAAGCTGATTAGAGATGGACAAACATCCCCATAAAACAACAATATAATATTTGATTTGCTTATAGCTCATTGTTATTTTTTCAGTTTATATACTTCAGTTCCAGCTAATAAAAAGCAGCCCAATCCATAATCTTCAAAATCAGGAGTGCTGGTATAGGTAACTGGTTGTCCGTCTTTTGGCTCTTTACCCGTACCTTGCATATAGCCGATAAATCCTGTTTTCTGTACTGCGTCTTTTGCCATGGCATTCCATGCTTTTGCGATAATTGGTTGATAAACTGCTTTGTCTAATATGCCTTGATTAATCCCCCAAGCCATTCCGTAAACAAACAATGCAGTTCCAGAGGTCTCTTTTCCGCCGTAATTGCTTGCATCATGTAAACTTACATTCCAAAAACCATCTGTTCTTTGTAAAGGCACTAATGCTTTGATCATTTCATGATAGGTTTTAAGGTATTCATCACGATGGGGAGCGTTTTCTGGCATTATTTCTAAAACCCTTACCAATGCAGCTACAACCCAGCCATTTCCGCGAGACCAGTAACAATCTTCTCCATTTGGCTCTTTATATGGGGGCACAAAATCTTTATCTCTCCACCATAGTCCGTCTTTGGCATTATAAAGGCCACCACCTTCAACATTTTTGCTGTGCATGTACATTTTATACATGTATTCGTAATAGCTATCATCTTTATACAGTACGGCCAATTTGGCAAAAACAGGCATTCCCATTTGGATGGCATCAATCCAGGTCCAATCGTTCACTTTTCCAGATTTCATGACCAAGTCAATAGATGCTTTAATGTCTTTGATGCGTTCTGGTTTTGGATCAATATTATAAAGATCAATGTAGGTTTGACCGCAGGCCTGATCATCGGCATTTTTGGTAGTGATACCATTTCTTAATCCCCATTTATGTTTTTCACCCCATTGAACTGCATAATCATAATATGCTTTATCTGGATTGATCTTATACAGGCCCATTAATCCTTCATAATATACTGCTCTTGTCCAGATGTTACTTGGGCGTTCCCTATTGGTAAAGATAGACTTTCCGGCATCTGGCCATTTATTCATGAAATAGGCATTAGTTAACTTCATTACTTTCATGATCTGCTTTTGGGACTGAATTTTCTGTGCAGAAACTGAACTGGCAATGATTAAGCTGATGAATAGGGTAAAAAGTATTTTTTTCATTATTGTATTTTGTATGTTGGTGTTAGCGATTACAATTTAACCAAGGTAGCTTCTATAAATCTATTAATAAAGTGATTAGATTAGTCCCTCCTCAATCCTACCCGATGTCATTAAGTAATGGAATTTTTTAATGATTACGAAGGAAGCAATAGAGACCGGTTTAAGATTGCTTCGTACCTCGCAATGACAAGACTTTCGTAAATTAATAACATTAAAATTCTCCACAACAGGAAGAAATCGATTAATTGGTTTTTGATTTGGTTTTAAGTTCATCTGGTGCATCTTTGGTAAACGTATCAAACTGTTGTCTTGATGGAGTTTCAAAAAGATCTTTAACTACGCTAAATGCTACGTCTACTTTCGGGTTAAACTGAGCTGATTCCATGTATTGTTGCAAGCTATAGTAAAGTTGTTTCGCACTTGGCATTCCTTTTAACTCAGTAGAAAGATCAGTACTGGATACCAATAGTTTCCCATTGCCCACTTTTGCTTCAAAGATCATGGCCAATTTTCTATTCAGGAACCAGGTATCAATTGGTTGTACCATTGGTTTAAAACCTTTAGGAAAATCTTCCAAGTTCATGACCTGGGCTTTATTGACTATTTCCCACCATTGCATATCGCTATGCGCTGCTGTTGGGAAATTGGCCAAGGCCGGATTTTTCGGATCACAAACAAAGCCCAAGGTATGGGGAGGTCTCATTTTAAACCATGATGTATTCCAAAATACGGGTAAAAAGGTTTGTACAACTTCTTTTCCCTTCACTACTTTACCAGCGGCATTTAAGAATACTTTACCACCATTATTCAATACCGCACGTGCTTGTTCATCTAGGCTTGTGCAATAATATACCGTAGTTTTTACGGTTGGAAGGGTGCTTGGGAATACATAAAAATCCCAATCGTTGGCAAATTCGGTACCGTCTATAGTAACTTCCAATTTAAGTTTTGTCGCTTTAGTTAAAGTATTTAATGGGAATTTGATCCTACCAATTTGAATGCCATTGGTAATGGTTAATGTTTTAGGGTCAAAACTGCCTTTATTTACGGTTGTACCTGTTTCATTTTTAATGGTCCATGAGAGTTTTGCATTTACCATTTGTGTTTTACCAAAATGGGCTACTTCTACGCCAACGTCTAGGGTTTCATCATTGGTATATACAAATTTCGGAAAGGTAGCTAAGGGGACTGTACTATTACAAAAACGTCTGAATTCTTTTGGCGAAACATAACCTTTTTCATCCCAAAAAGCATCTAGTACACCAACCAGCGCAGTTCCCTGACCTGGGTAATCATTTAACGACAATAATTGAAATCCATTGTAATTTGGTGTTCTCAGTGCTTTTTCAATTTCGTTTTTATAACATAACACCTGAAGTTTAC
>Ga0247810_10000735_pt1 | contig 28172 bp, 25 predicted proteins | sample UWRJL119311C1_FD_179918 | JGI IMG/M metagenome (GOLD analysis project Ga0247810, IMG submission 179918) | Plant litter microbial communities from Arlington Agricultural Research Station in Wisconsin, United States - UWRJ-L119-311C-1 | ecosystem: Environmental > Terrestrial > Plant litter >... | reverse complement strand
ACTTCTTTTATTTTTTCTCTTTTACTGCAATATCTCTAATGCGCAGGATTCTTTGGCTACAGCCGAACCTCCAAAAGCTGCTTCAGTAAAATATACCGAAGCTGATATTTATGTCGATTCTGATACTATTGAAACCAAAGCATTTCAGAAAAATTTTAAAAAAAAATATACTGATGAAAATTTTGTATACGAACAAAAAACACCTGAAAAAAATGCATGGGATTATTTTATGGAATGGCTGGCAAGCATTTTTAGAAAAATGTTCACTTTTAAAGATCCACAAGCTTCACTTAATTTTGTCGCTATTTTACTAAAAGTATTGGCTGTTCTGATTATTGTTTTTGTTATTTACTTAATTGTAAAAGCCCTGATTAACAGAGAAGGTCAATGGATTTTTAGCAAAGAGGCTAAGCAAAAAGTGATTCATTATTCAGATATTGAAAAAAATATTCATCTTTTAGATTTCGAAAAGCTGATTAATGAAAGCATTCAATCCGGAGAAAAAAGAATCGCTATTCGATACTATTATCTTTGGTTATTGAAGGTAATGGCACGAAATCATTATATCGAATGGGATATCGAAAAAACCAATTCCGACTATTTATTCGAACTTAAAAACCCTGCACACAAGGAAGAATTTACGTATTTGTCGTACTTGTACAATTATATTTGGTATGGCGAATTTGAAATTGATGAAACTGCTTTCATGAAAGCGGAAAACCAATTTAAAAAATCCCTAAAAACCTTTAGCTATGAGTAAATCTATCAAAATTTATATCGCTATACTGGTTTTTATTTTTGCCATAATTTTATTAGCAGGTAATAATGCTCCTAAAAAAATTGACTGGACACCAACATATTCAGTAAATGATAAAATTCCGTTTGGACTTTATGTTTTCGATAAAGAAATCAATGGACTTTTAAAAAAGCAAAAGATTGAAAGAGTTTCTGCTTTGACTCCTTATGAATTCCTGGATTCTAAATATGTACCTGATACGATTGTGGGTAGCTATAAAATAAAAGGAACTTTTTTTAATATCACAGAATATTCTACTATTGATGACCAGTCGATGAATGAGCTGTTTTATTTTGTATCACATGGGAACAGTGCTTTTTTAAGTATGAAATCATTCCCTAAGCCTCTTTTGGACAGTTTAAAAATCGAATTAGATTCAGGTTTTGAACGTTCTGACAGTACTGCTGTTTTTATGGCTAATGAAAAATTAAATTCTAAAAAATATTATTTCAAGGAACCATTGGAAGATTTTTTCTCCAAAATTGATACTGCAAATACGACGGTTTTAGGATATCAGGAAAATTATAAAAACAAAAAACGAATCAATTTTATAAAAGTTCCATACGTAAATGGTTATTTTTATTTGCATATGCAGCCTGCTGCTTTTTCGAACTTTCATTTGCTAAAGAACGATCATTATCAATATGCTCAGAGTGTACTTTCTTATGTTCCAAAGGGAAATGTTTTTTGGTACACAAAAGGACAAAACAGCGAGTCGATTTCAGGCTCTCCATTACGATATATTTTAAGTCAGCCTCCATTAGAATGGGCATTGTATTTATCTTTAATCGGAATATTGATTTTTATTCTTTTTAACGCCAAGCGAAAACAAAGAATTGTTCCGATACTAAAACCATTACCTAATTTAACTGTTGATTTCACCAAAACCATCGGGAATTTATATTATCTGGAAGGCGATCACGAAAATATCATTGACAAAAAAATTATTTATTTCCTGGAAAAAATCCGAAATGAATATTTGATTGATACCTCAAAACTTGATGATGCTTTTATCAAAAAATTGCATCATAAATCAGGAAAAGATGAAGCTGATATTAGGGATCTTGTATTTTTAATTAATGAACACCGAAAAAGTTATCACGGAAGTCTTGAAGAAGATTTGATCAGAATCAATAATGCAATTGAGAAAGTTTTACATTAATATTTTAACTGAATTCATAAAAAGAAAACATACCAAACATGGACGATATCAATACACCAGAAACTGAAATTACTAATGAAAATGTGAATTTTGAAACAAGGCTTAATTTAACGCCGCTCTTAGATCACGTCAACAGTATCAAAAAAGAAATTGAAACGGTAATTGTGGGTCAGCATAAAATGATAGATCAATTATTGGTTGCCATTTTGTCGAACGGACACGTTTTATTGGAGGGTGTTCCCGGAGTTGCCAAAACTATTACAGCCAAATTAGTATCAAAAACGCTTAATATTGGCTTTAGCCGAATTCAGTTTACCCCTGATTTAATGCCTTCGGATATTTTAGGAACTTCTATTTTCAACTTAAAAAGTTCAGAATTTGAGTTCAAACAAGGACCAATTTTTTCTAATTTGATATTAATCGATGAGATCAATCGTGCTCCTGCAAAAACACAAGCCGCACTTTTTGAAGTGATGGAAGAGCGCCAAATTACAATTGACGGTTCTGCCTATCAGCTTGAAACTCCGTTTTTGGTTATTGCGACACAAAACCCAATTGAGCAGGAAGGAACTTATCGTTTGCCTGAAGCACAATTAGACCGTTTTCTATTCAAAATTTCGATTGATTATCCAAAATTAGAAGAAGAAATCCTGATTATCCAAAGAGAGCATTTATTACAGGATCACGGGAAATTAGAAGCCATCAAAACGATTCTTTCTGCCGAAGAAATAAAAGGATATCAGACTTTGATTAAGCAAATCAGAGTGGAGCAAAATTTACTGGAATACATTGCCAGAATAGTTGTAAACACAAGAGAAAATGCTTTCTTATATTTAGGAGCTTCGCCTCGTGCTTCTATTGCAATTTTGAATGCATCTAAAGGTTTTGCAGCCATTCGCGGCCGTGATTTTGTAACTCCTGAAGATATTAAAGAAGCTGCTGTTCCGGTTTTACAACATCGTGTAATTGTTACACCTGAACGTGAAATGGAAGGAATTACAAGCGCTGAAATCATCAAACAGATTATTGAAGCTGTTGAGATTCCGAGGTAAAGTAAAAACGATTAACTATTAATTAAAAAACAATGAAAAAGGGAGGCTTGAAAATTTTCGCATTCGCTATTATTATAGCCACAATGATTATTCTGAATATGATCGTTTTTAGGAGTAAAACGCCATTATTTTGGATAGTCACTTTTATAATTAGCATTTTAATCCTAATCGTATTTCCTTACAAATCCTTTTTTAAAGACCAAAATCAAAAATAAAATGAAAAATATTTTCCTTTCAATAATTTCAATAGCGAGTTTAATTTCATGTAACCGTCCGGAACCTAATTACGAAGGAGTCTTAATGACTGATTATGGGAGAAACGGAATAGAGTCTTTTAATGTAGTTACAGGAGCTCAGGGACCTCTGGGACCTGGAAGTGAATTGTATCAGGTTCCAATGTTTGAACAAAAATCAGATGTAGATGCTGTACAGGTTTCTGCCAGAGATGCAGGAATGTTTACAGTTGATCCTGCCTATACATATCAGGTAACCAGAACGAAAGGTCCTAGTATTATTTTAAATTATAAACATTTAGGAACAGGAGAAGGATTTCTTGATAATGTTGAAGATAATGTCCTTGATAAATTAGCCATTGATGCTTATCGTGAAGAAGCCAGAAATTACACTACTGATTCATTAATGAACAACTTAGCTTCTTTTGAAAAAAATGTGGAAGAAAAATTAAAGATAAAGTTTACTTCAAAATTTTTCACTTTAAACACGTTAACTTCCGGACTTACACCTCCAAAATCTATGGCAGATGCAATTGAAAAAAGAAACAATGCCATACAAAAAGCAAATGAAGTTCGAAATGAATTGGAAACTTCAAAAATGTTACTGGAAAAAGCCCGTATTGATGCAGAGACTAATCGTGTTCAGTCTTCGGGACTTACCAAAGAAGTTTTGCAGCAACAATGGATTGAGGCAATCAGAAATACACGCAACAAAGTTATCATCACTGATGGAAAAACTCCAATAATTATTGGTCAGTAAATTCTCTTTTTATTCATAATGGCATGAAATTCATAAAAAGTCTATACCTCAATAACTTCTTTTTCTATGTGCTTTTGGGCATCATCGGACTATTTGTTTGTGCTTTTATTTTTCCGAATTTATATAACGGAGTATGGTTCGTTGTTTTAGTACTGATTACTTTTCTCGCGCTCGATATTTTGATTTTGTATATCGCCAGAACCGGAATTGAAGCCTCAAGGGAAATGCCTGAAAAATTTTCGAATGGTGATTTAAACCCGATAAACATTTCGATGCAAAATCATTATACCTTTCCTGTTTCTGCAAAAATTATTGATGAAATTCCGTTTCAGTTTCAGGTTCGTGATTTCAAAATAGTGAGAACTATTAAAGCTTCTGCTCATGATAAAATTACATATGATTTACGTCCAACAGAGCGTGGAGAATATTACTTTGGAAATTTAAATATCTACATTTCTTCTCCTTTAAAATTGATTTCGAGAAGATTTACTTTCGATAAAGATAAAATGGTGCCCACGTATCCGTCTTATATTCAATTGAGAAAATACGATTTACTGGCTTTTTCTAATAATTTGTACCAATACGGAATTAAGAAAATCCGCAGAATTGGTCACACAATGGAATTTGAGCAAATTAAAGAATATGTTCAGGGAGATGATCTTCGTACTTTAAACTGGAAAGCCACTGCAAAGAAAAATGCCCTAATGGTCAATCAGTTTCAGGACGAAAAATCACAATCTGTTTATTTGGCAATTGACAAAGGCCGTGTGATGCAAATGCCTTTTAACGGTTTGAGTTTGCTGGATTATGCGATAAATTCAACTTTGGTCCTGGCAAATGTGATTCTGAAAAAACAAGACAAAGCCGGAATTTTTGCTTTCTCCAAAAAAGTAGAGAACAGAGTATTTGCCGAAAAAAGAGGTTCGCAAATGCAGAAAATCCTTGAGACTTTATACAATATTAAAACTGATTTTTTCGAAAGTGATTACAGCCGTTTGTATGTTGACATCAAGAAAAACATCAACCAGAGAAGTTTGATTATTTTGTATACCAATTTTGAAACCATGGACGGTTTAAATCGTCAAATGCCTTATTTAAAAGGAATTGCAAAAAATCATTTATTAGTTGTGGTTTTCTTCAGCAATACTGAGTTAAACGAAATCATAAATAAAAAAACCGATACTATTCAGGAAGTTTATGATAAAGTTATTGCCGAAAAATTTATGTTTGAAAAACGACTTATTGCTAATGAATTGAAGAAATACGGAATTCATTCTGTTTTAACCCAGCCTGAGAATCTGACTTTGGATGCTATTAATAAGTATTTGGAGATTAAGTCCAGAGGGATTTTATAGATATTAAATTATTAACTCCATAAGTTTATTATTAATGAAAAAATCAACCAAAGAAATTATTTGGCCAATAGTATTAATAATTATTAGTTACCTGACTTATGATCCGTATCTACAGTTTTTAAACTCAAAAGGAAAATCAACAATTGATATAAATATACATGATACCTATTTTGTAATAGAGTCTCTTAATATTCTTTTTTTGATTACCGCACTTTTATTCTTTATTGTTTATTCAATTCGAATTGTAATTTCAAGATTTAAGAATATTACAATTAATGGAATGTTTCTATTCTCAAATTTATTAATGATCATAGTAATGTCATATATAATTAAGATTTCAAGACTACTTATCGTAGAAGCCGGATGGACAATTTATCCACCTCCTTCAGCTAACATACAAATACACGAAGATAATAGTATCAAAAACCTCCCTTACATTTGTATATGGATACAAATCTTCTTAGTCATTACCCTAATTCTGGTAGCTGCAAAAACTGTAATAAATATTAAAAAGAAAAAGGTTCTCCTATAATTCTGAAGTATTAAGTAAAGAAAAACTATCAGTCTTTTTACACGTCTGAACCTTTATTCTTTTCAAAAAATCTCAGTACCTTAGCGCCTCAGAAACTTAGTCGCTCAAAAAATGAAACAAATCACTTCAGTACAAAATCCGTTCATAAAATCACTAGTTTTATTGCAGGAAAAAGCAAAAGCCCGTAAACAAAGCGGAACTTTTTTGATCGAAGGATTACGTGAAATTTCATTGGCTTTAAAAGGTGGTTATGAAATTGAAACTGTTTTATTTTTGCCGGAATTGGTTTCAGAAAATGAAATCAATAAATTGGTAAATTCGTCCCTTCAAATGTTAGAAATCAATAAAGAAGTCTATCAAAAACTGGCTTATCGTGACACAACCGAAGGTATTTTGGCTGTAGCCAAAACCAAATCACTACAACTATCTGATTTACAGTTATCTGAGAATCCATTAATTTTGGTTGCGGAAGCTCCCGAAAAACCAGGGAATATTGGCGCCCTTTTGCGTACTGCAGATGCTGCTAATCTGGATGCGGTTTTGATCGCAAACCCAAAAAGTGATTTATACAATCCAAATATTGTTCGTTCAAGTGTTGGCTGTTTATTCACCAATCAAATTGCAACAGGAACTACAGCAGAAATTATTACTTTTTTGAAAGAAAAAAAGATTGATTTTTACTGTGCCACTTTACAAAATTCAACTTCCTATCACACACAGGATTTCACTACTCCAACTGCTTTGGTTGTGGGTACGGAAGCAACAGGTCTAACTCAGGATTGGCGTGATGCTGCTACGCAAAACATCATAATTCCGATGCAGGGCGAAATTGACAGTATGAATGTTTCGGTTGCTGCGGCTATTTTGATATTTGAAGCAAAAAGACAAAGAGGGTTTTAGTTGTTAGTTGTTAGTTGTTAGTTGTTAGTTGTTAGTTGTTAGTTGTTAGTTGTTAGTTGTTAGTTGTTAGTTGTTAGTTTGAAAATTAAACGTCTCTGACTTCTCTTTCTAAAAATTAAAATATTTTTTACCTTTTTTTCTAACAAAACAGCAAATTACATTTTCAAACTGTGCGAAATAGAAACTGTTTTTACTGCAAAATCATCTCGCTTGAACTTGATTTAAAATCCTCGAAAATCTTAAAACTTAAATCTTAAAACAGAACTCCATTCCCTTGCATATATTCAAACAAATGCCTATTTTTAAGACTTGAACTATGCCGTTATGATAGAAATAGATATAGAAAAAGAAAACAAAGCAATTGCACAAGAGTACAAGGAATTACTTCGAATTAGTTATCAGACTTTAACTCCAACAGATAAAAAATTAATTCGGAAAGCTTTTGATGTGGCTGTGGATGCCCATAAGGAACAAAGACGTAAATCCGGAGAGGCTTATATCTTTCATCCTATTGCAGTTGCAAAAATAGTTGCCTCAGAAATTGGTCTGGGAGCGACGTCTATTGCTGCGGCCTTATTACACGATGTTGTTGAAGATACGCCAATAACTGTTGAAGATATCGAGCGTTTATTTAATCCTAAAGTGGCACAATTAGTTGAAGGACTGACCAAGATTTCGATGGTTCAGAAAGATTTGAATGCGTCAATGCAGGCAGAGAATTTCAGAAAAATGATTCTGACTTTGAATGATGATGTACGTGTTATTTTGATCAAATTGGCTGATCGTCTGCATAATATGCAGACAATGGAGTCTATGGTCGAATACAAACAGACAAAAATCGCCTCAGAAACTTTATATATTTATGCTCCACTTGCCCATCGTTTAGGACTTTACAATATCAAAACCAAACTGGAAGATTTAGGTTTGAAGTATACAGAACCGGCAGTTTATGAAGACATTGTCAGCAAAATAAGGGAAACAAAAGAAGAACAGGATACCTACATCAAAGATATTTCAGATGTTTTAAAAAAATCTATGGATGCCGAAAATATTGATTATATCATAAAAGGGCGTCCAAAATCAATTTATTCGATTCGTCGTAAAATGCGTGCTCAAAATGTAAGTTTTGATGAAGTCTACGACAAATTTGCACTTCGAATTGTTTATAAGTGCGATTCGCATGAAGAGAAATTTGTGGCCTGGAAAATCTATTCGATTGTTACGGATCATTACAGACCGAGTCCTAGTCGTTTGCGTGACTGGATTTCATCGCCTAAATCTACAGGTTATGAAGCTTTGCACATTACCGTTATGGGACCTAAAGGACGCTGGGTTGAAATTCAGGTAAGAAGTGAACGAATGGATGAAATTGCCGAAAAAGGATATGCCGCTCATTACAAATATAAAAACGGAGCATCAGAAGAAAGTGGTTTGGATGTATGGCTTAACCTGCTTCGTGAAGCATTGGAAAATCCTGAAACCAATGCGGTTGATTTTGTAGAAGATTTTAAAATGAATCTATATTCGCAGGAAATCTTCGTCTTTACTCCAAAAGGAGAAATTAAATCATTACCAAAAGGCGCAACTTCATTAGATTTTGCTTTTAGTATTCACTCAGAAATCGGAATAAAAACCAGAGGAACACGTGTAAATGGTCGCTTAGTTCCGTTAAATCACGAACTTAAAAGTGGGGACCAGGTTGAAGTAATTACATCTGCGAATCAAAAACCAACGGTAAACTGGCTTGATTATGTAACTACTTCGCGGGCAAAAAATAAAATCAAAAATGTTCTTAACGAGAACACCAAAAAAATTGCCGAAGAAGGAAAAGAATTACTTACAAGAAAACTAAGGCATTTAAAAGTCACCCTTAACGAACAGGTTACAAACGAATTAGTTAACTTTTTTAAGTTAAAAACAAGTTTAGATTTATTTTATCGTGTTGGAATCGGTGCTATCGAAAATCAGCAGTTAAAAGATTACGCAGCACAAAAGAGCAATACTTTTATTAATTTCTTTAAAAATAAAATTAAACGAAATAAAGATACAGCTGCTGAAGATATCCATAAACCTGTCATCAGCAGTAATTACGACATGCTGGTTTTTGGAACAGAACATGACAAGTTAGATTATAAACTTTCGCAATGCTGCAATCCAATTCCGGGAGATGATGTTTTTGGGTTTGTAACGATAAACGAAGGAATAAAAGTGCATAAAAAAGATTGCCCAAATGCCATCGGAATGCAGTCGAACTATGCTTACCGCATCATGAGCGCCAAATGGATTGATTCATCTCAGGAAGAATTTAAAGCTATTATAAATATTACCGGAATGGATGTTTTAGGACTAACGAATCAGCTTACCAAAGTAATTTCGAACAACATGAGCGTAAATATTCAGAGTATTTCGCTGAGTACAGATGCCGGAATTTTTCATGGTCAGGTTGCTGTAATTGTAAAAAACAATGCTATTTTGAAAAAAATGATTAGTGCTATTAAAAAAATCGATGGCGTTGACAAAGTTACCCGGGAATACAGAACCTAACTTTTTAACGACTCTATAAGGGTTTTATAACTAAACTTTAAACCCGAAACTTTTATTGATTAAAAATAAAAATTTATCTTTGCCGGATATGACACTCATTTCAACTGACAACACTAGAAATCAAGAAATTGTAAAAAATGTTTTTACAATGTATCTTGAACAAAAAGGGCATCGCAAAACTCCTGAGCGTTATGCTATACTTCAGGAAATTTACGACAGCGAAGAGCATTTTGATATAGAAAACCTTTATATCAAAATGAAAAACAAAAACTATCGTGTGAGTAGGGCTACTTTATACAACACGATTGAGTTATTGTTAGACTGCGCATTGGTTAGAAAACATCAATTTGGGCAAAATCAGGCTTACTACGAAAAATCGTATTTCGATAAAAATCACGATCATATTATAATGACTGATTCCGGCGAAGTAATTGAATTTTGTGATCCAAGGATTCAAACCATCAAAAAAACAATCGAAGAAATATTTGATATCGAAATCACAAATCATTCTCTTTATTTCTACGGAAACAAAAAGCAGCAACAATAATCCGCAAAGGCATTATTTCAAAAAACAACAAAAAAAAAATTAACTACATAATCAGTGGGGCAATTCAAACTGTCTCAACGCAAATTAAATTAGAATGACCGTAGATTTATTACTAGGATTACAATGGGGAGATGAAGGTAAAGGAAAAATTGTTGACGTTCTTACCTCAAATTATGATATTATTGCACGTTTTCAAGGAGGACCAAATGCAGGACATACATTAGAATTTGACGGAATTAAGCACGTACTAAGAACCATTCCTTCCGGAATTTTTCATGAAAATTCAATTAATATCATCGGAAATGGAGTTGTAATAGATCCGGTAGTTTTTCAAAAAGAAATTGAAGGTTTAGAGAAATTTAAACTTGACATCAAAAGCAAACTGATTATTTCAAGAAAAGCACATTTAATTTTACCAACTCACCGTTTGCTTGACGCAGCATCAGAAGCATCAAAAGGAAAAGCAAAAATTGGTTCTACACTTAAAGGAATTGGTCCCACCTATATGGACAAAACCGGCAGAAACGGATTGCGTGTTGGAGATGTTGAATTAGAAGATTTCAAAGAACGCTACAGAGCATTAGCTGACAAACATGAAGCCATGATTGCTTTTTATGATGTTGCTATTCAATACAATTTAGAAGAACTTGAAAAAGAGTTTTTCGAAGCTATCGAAGAATTAAAAAAATTAGATTTTATTGACAGTGAAGAATATATGTACCAGGCTCAAAAAGCAGGTAAATCTATTCTATGCGAAGGAGCTCAGGGATCTTTGTTAGATGTTGATTTTGGAACTTATCCTTTCGTAACTTCATCAAATACCACTGCTGCCGGAGCTTGTACCGGTTTAGGAATTGCTCCTAACAAAATCAAAGAAGTTTACGGAATTTTCAAAGCATACGTTACTCGTGTTGGAAGCGGACCTTTCCCAACGGAACTTTTTGACGAAGTTGGTGCTACAATGGCAAGAGTTGGAAACGAATTTGGATCTGTCACAGGAAGACAAAGACGTTGTGGATGGTTAGATATTGTAGCTTTAAAATATGCTGTTCAGGTAAACGGAGTAACGCAATTAATGATGATGAAAGGTGATGTTCTTTCAGGATTCGAAACTTTAAAAGTTTGTACAGAATACAATTATAAAGGACAAAATATTTCTCACTTTCCTTACAACATCGAACCAGAAAATGTAACTCCTATATATAAGGAATTTAAAGGATGGAAAGCTGATTTAACGGGATTGACAACTTATGATCAATTGCCAATTGAGCTAAAAGAATATATTGAGTTTATTGAAGAAGAAGTTGGAGTGCCAATTAAGATTGTATCTGTTGGACCAGACAGAAAGCAAACAATAACAAAATAATACATTTAAACGCTCTGATAATCAGGGCGTTTTTTTTTATATAAAATATTTCAAAATGAGAAAAAATCCGGAGATTACAATAAAAGAAACGAAATTACTATCTGACAATTGGTATCTTTTGAATAAGATAACGTACAGCTATCAAAAAGAGAACGAAGCACCGCAAACTCATATCCGGGAAATTTATGATCGTGGTAATGGTGCTGCTATTTTACTTTATAATTCAAGCAAAAAAACAATCATTCTAACACGACAATTTCGTTTACCGACTTTCCTTAACGGAAATAAAACCGGAATGATGATTGAAGTTTGCGCAGGACTATTAGATCAGGATAACCCAGAACAGGCCATAATTCGAGAAACCGAAGAAGAAACGGGCTACCGACTTGATAAAGTACAGAAAGTTATGGAAACTTACATGTCACCGGGAGCCGTTACGGAGATTTTATATTTGTTTACAGGCGAATATGACGAGACCAAGAAAGTAAGCGAAGGTGGTGGATTAGATGCTGAACAGGAACATATTGAAGTTCTTGAATATACTTTTGACGAAGCATATGGCATGATTGAAACTGGTGATATTTTAGATGCTAAAACCATTATGTTATTGCAGTATGCGAAAATAAAAGGTTTAATTTAGATATTTTTGAGTATTTTTAAATCTAAAAAAACTTAAAATGCTCAAATCTAAGTTGATATTTTTTTTACTTATTCCATTTGTAATGTTTTCCCAAAATGAAAAATGGGCAGTTGAAAAACTAAAACAAGATCTTACCGTCTTTAAAGAAATAAGAGAAAAAGCAAATTCCGGACTTTATAAATACCGAACAAAAAAACAAATTGACAGTCTGTATTCCTCGGCGTTTTCACAAATAAACGAGCCAAAAGAGCTTTTGGATTTCTATAAAATAATTCTAAAAATCACTGATTTTGAAGGAAGTCTGCACAATGACACCAACCTTCCTGAAGATTATGAAACAAAAGTTACCTCTGGAAAAGTATTTTTTCCTTATCCTGTAAAACTAATCAACAATAAAATAATTATTAATTTTAAAAATTCTTTTATTCCTTTAGGCTCCCAGATTTATAGTATTAATGGAATAGAAATTGATAAAATACTTCATTCATTTTATAAATATTACACTACCGATGGCTTTAATATATCAGGAAAATCTATTGGAATTAATGGATCATTTGCAAAATATTTTTTGATAGAATACGGTCCTAAAAATAACTTTTTAATTGAATATTCTCTTCCAAACAGCACTCAAAAACTAACTGTAAACATAGCAGGTACAGATAATGAAAGCAGAAAAGAAAACTTTAAGAAACGACATTCTTTACCTGTAGACAGCTTACAATACAGCAGTGCCAAAAATAAATATTCTTTTAAGATTATTAACCAAAACACAGCTCTGCTTTCTATACATACTTTTGTAATTGGAATGCATGCAAAAGACAAAGAGCATCTTGCCTATAAGAAATATCTGGATAGTTGTTTTCAATTTCTCTCTAAAAATTCAGCCATAAAAAACCTAATTGTAGATGTTCGAAATGATGGTGGCGGTACCGACCCTAATGATATTTTGACCTTTTCTTATCTGACACAAAAACCATATCAGGAAAATTCTTCTGCATACATTAATTTTCAAAAAATTCCGTTTCCAAATTATTTTGTTTACGAAGAAACAGAAGTTCCAAAAAAAGCGGAAGAAAGAAACGAATTTGAAGCGGATCTAAAGGAAGAGTTTCCTATATTAAAAGGTGAAATTTATACTCAGGATCCCAAATTCAACCTTTTATTACAACCTGATAAAAATAGTTTCAAAGGACAAATTTATTTATTAATAAGCCCAAGAATAGCTTCTGCAGGATCACTTTTTGCATCTTTAGTTGCAGGGAATACAAATGCGATAACAATTGGAGAAGAAACTATGGGAGGTTATTACGGTCATAATGGCCATACTCCTGTTGAATACGAATTACCAAATACTAAAATAAAAACGCAGTTTTCTATTGTGAATTTAGAACAGGATGTTCCCAAAAAATCCAAACAGCTTTTTGGAAGAGGAATTATTCCTGATTACGAAGTTGTACAGACTTTTGACGATTTTATGGAAAACAAAGACACACAATTTGAGTATACTTTGAAACTTTTAGAGCAAAAAAAGTAAAAAGGCATTTTACTATCAAACAGTTTTATAAAACTTCTAAATGAAATTATTTAAAAATAAAATTTATCAAAATTCTATTTATCATTTTCATGATGCTAAATGTTATTGCTTTTTTTCACGCTTATAAGTTCACACATTTTACAGAAAATAAATCTAAAAAAACTAAAAGTCCTGAAAAATTATCTGCGCTTGAGAAGGCAAAAACTTTATTTCTTGGCGTTAATAATTCAAAACCAAAAAACATACAATTTCCTACTCAGAAGTTTCAAACTATAAAAGTAAAAAGTAATAAAGAAATTGAATGCTGGTTAATCAAAGCCATAAACTCGAAAGGAACTGTTATTTTATTTCATGGTTATGGCTCTGAGAAATCTTCAATGATTGAAAAATCAGATGAATTTATAAAATTAGGATTCAATACAGTTCTTGTGGATTTTATGGGAAGCGGAAATTCAGAAGGAAATCAGACTACAATTGGCTATAAAGAGGCACAGCAAGTCAAAACTGTTTTTGATTACGTAACTAAATCAGGAGAAAAAAGCATCTATTTATTTGGCACTTCTATGGGAGCTGCAGCAATCATGAAATGTATTAATGATAACAAAATACAACCAAAAGGAATAATTATTGAATGTCCATTTGGTTCCATGTATGAAACTGTTTGTGCCAGATTTAAAAAAATGAATGCCCCAACTTTCCCAATGGCTGCTTTTTTAGTATTCTGGGGAGGACTTCAAAATGGTTTTTGGGGATTCAGCCACAATCCAACAGAATATGCAAAAAGGATAAACTGTCCAACTCTATTACTTTACGGTGAAAAGGATAAAAGTGTAAGCCGTAAAGAAATTGAAGATGTTTATAACAACTTAAGAGGTCCAAAAAAATTAAATATCTACAAAAATACCGGACATGAAAACTATTTGAAAAAAAATAAATGTGAATGGGTTAAAAATATTTCAGCTTTTATAAAATAAATCTAAAAATGAAAATCAAACAAACAATTCAAAAAATTGTGTAAGTCATTTTTAAGGGTATAACTATAATTTTACTATCATAAAAAATCCACCTATGAAAAAGTTATATTATACAGCAAACTTAGTACTTTTATTTATGTTAGTTATGTTAGGTTCTTGTAAAAAGGGCGATACAAGTAATACTACTGAAAATAAAAAACCAAAAAAAACTATAGAGTATAAGAAACCCGAATCAACTGTTTCTTATCAGATTACCAATACAAAAGACTGGCTTAAAACAAATGAAGCAGACAGCAGTAAATTAGATATCGTTTATGCCTTAAACAGAACTGATAAAGCAAACTTTAAAAAATTAGATTCCGTTGTTGTACCAACTGATTTTAGTGGTGATTTGGTTTATTATCTACCATTTCCTTTACATGTTTCGGCTTTGGAAGATGTTTCTAAAATTATCATCTTCTCCTACCCTACACAAACTTTTGCCGCTTATGAAAACGGGGAATTGGTTTATACAGGTCCCACAAACATGGGAAGAAAAAAAGACCAAACCCCAACCGGATTGTTTTTTACTAACTGGAAAGCAGAACAAACAACAAGTACATTTAATGACGAGTGGGACTTAAAATGGAATTTCAACATTGAAAATAAATTAGGTGTTGGTTTTCATGAATATGAATTACCTGGCTATCCGGCTTCGCATTCTTGTCTACGCTTATTAGAAAAAGATGCTAAATATCTTTATAAATTTGCAGATGAATGGATCTTAAAAGACAAAGAAAATGTAAAGGTAAAAGGAACACCAGTGGTTGTTTTTGGAAAATATGATTTTGATGGTTCTAAACCGTGGTTAAAATTAGCAACTGATCCTAAAGCTCTAAATATTTCTGAAGCTGAAATTGCATCTCAGACTGAACCTTATATCCAGAAGATTTTAGAAAATCAAAAAGTTAGAGAAACAGAAAAACAGACTGCTGCTCTTTAAAAATATTTCTACACTTTATACAACTAAAAAGGCATAAGATTTAAATCTTATGCCTTTTTTTATATTGAAAACTAAAAAATTATCTGGAATAATTAGGAGCTTCTTTTGTTATAGTAACGTTATGTGGATGACTTTCGGTGATTCCGCTTGAAGTGATTCTAACAAAACGTCCTGATTCCTGTAATGTTGGAATATCTTTAGAACCGCAATATCCCATACCGGCGCGAAGGCCACCAATAAACTGAAGCATACTTTCGTTTAATTCACCTTTGTAAGGAACACGACCCACAATTCCCTCCGGAACTAATTTTTTTACATCGTCTTCAACATCCTGGAAATAACGGTCTTTTGAACCTGTTTGCATGGCTTCAACAGAACCCATTCCGCGGTAAGATTTGAATTTTCTTCCTTCAAAAATAATCGTTTCACCCGGAGATTCTTTTGTTCCTGCTAATAAAGAACCTAACATTACACAGTCAGCACCAGCAGCAATAGCTTTAGGAATATCTCCTGTGTAGCGAATTCCACCATCAGCAATAACTGGAACTCCTGTTCCTCTGATAGCTGCAGCTACTTCAAGAACTGCTGAAAATTGCGGAAAACCAACACCTGCTACGATACGAGTTGTACAGATCGAACCAGGTCCAATTCCAACTTTTACACCATCAGCTCCATTTGCTACTAAATATTTAGCTGCTTCGGGAGTGGCAATGTTTCCAACGATAACATCTATTTGAGGAAATTTACTTTTTACTTCTTTCAATGTATTTACTACACCTTCTGTATGTCCGTGAGCTGTATCGATGATGATAGCATCTACACCGGCAGCAACTAATGCTTCAGCTCTTTGAACTGCATCACCCGTAACTCCAATGGCTGCAGCTACTCTTAAACGACCAAAAACATCTTTGTTTGCGATTGGTTTTTGAGTCAGTTTGGTGATATCTCTAAAAGTGATTAAACCAACTAATTCATTATTAGCGTTGATAACCGGTAATTTTTCGATTTTATGACCTTGCAAAACTACTTCAGCTTGTTCTAATGAAGTTCCTTCTGAAACAGTCACTAAATTTTCGCTTGTCATCACCTCAACGATTGGTCTTGCTCCGTTTTTTTCGAAACGCAAATCACGATTGGTAACGATTCCTTTTAGGATTCTGTTTTCGTCTACGATTGGAATTCCGCCAATTCCGAATTCTTTCATGGCAGCTTTTGCATCTGCAATAGTTGAAGTTAGTGGTAATGTTACCGGATCGATAATCATTCCTGACTCTGCACGCTTTACTTTTCTAACCTTCGCAGCTTGTTGCTCGATGGTCATGTTTTTATGTAAAACACCAATTCCGCCTTCTTGTGCCATAGCGATTGCCATTGCGCTTTCGGTAACAGTATCCATAGCAGCAGATACAATTGGAACGTTTAGTGTTATGTTTCTTGAGAATTTTGATTGGATACTCACTTCGCGGGGAAGCACATTCGAGTAGTTCGGTACTAATAATACATCATCGTAAGTTAAACCTTCGCCGATAATCTTGGAGTTGTGTGCTATCATGTTGCAATTTGTAGTTGAATTGCGTGCAAATATAGTGAATAAATTGGAAACTTGACTATTAACATATTCAGATTTTTTTTGAAGCCTTAACGAAATCGTTACCTTACAGCCTTAGCCCGGATGGAAATGAAAAGCCACGAGATACAAAAACATATTTTTTCCCGGATTTAAAAAGCGACCAGCGGGAGCTCTTTTAAAGCCTTTGGAAAAAAGTGTTTTTGACTGAGTGCTTGCAATGTACAGCCGGAATTGCTTCAGATTATTCAAAAACATTTAAATCATATAAGTGATATAAGATAATTTCAGTTTCTTCCTTTTTATATGTATTTATTGGCGACTTAGAACTTATGTTATTTATATCTTGAAAAACTAATCAGGATCCTGAAAGACAAAATTGATTCCTAATTGAAAGGCCATACTATTGGCTTTTGTCACATCCCTGTACTCCAATACATTGTCGGCAAGGAAATAGAGATTTACCTTTCCTATTGTTCCGGAAACTCCCAGACCAATATTTTTATAGGAAAAGGAATCGACCGTGTAGGTTGTTTTGAGTTCTAATTTTTTTAAAATTCTGCGTTTATAAAATCCCGTAAAAGCAACAAATGGATCTTTGGGCATTGTCATGGCGAAAAATTGAGCCCCGATTGCATTTAGATATTGTCGCTCACCTTTAGGTTTACAGCTACATTCATCATCAAATCTGGATTCTCCAAAAGAATATTGAACAGAAGCATTGAACTTTGCCGGTCTCCAGGTCGTGTATTTATTGTAAAGTGTATCTCGTGGAATCGCTTTTTCGAATTCATCCAAAACATTTTCCGGCTCATCTGTAAAGTCAAAACTTGGGTTGACACCATCATATTCATACCTTCCTTTGTATGTCAGGGTTTCGATATCTTTTGTATGCCTTACAAAACCAAAATCAATAATACTTGCCGTAAATTGAAGGTTTTTACTATAATACCAGGTAAATCCTGCATCAAAACCCAGCCCTAAACTTCCGTTAAAAAATGTATTATGAATAAGATCATTTGCTATATTTCCATCATATTCATCTTTTGTAAAAGCAGCAATTCCGGAGGTTTGCATTTCTAAATTGGATGAAATGTTTTGATAGTAAACATTTGTATCAGGCGTTCCGTTTGTGGTATAAATAAAACCGGAGTTTTTAGTTGAATTTGCATTGGCTCCGCTTGAATATAATTTGACTCTACCGCCCACTACCAAATTTTCCTTTACTTTTTTATGAAAACCGACATGTAAAACCGAAAGCACTTCGGCTCGTAGATTTAGATCACCTAAATTGAATGATTTTCCTATGTAATCCCGATTCCCGTCTAAAGCTAAAATAGCGATATCTTTTGGAACATACATTAAAAAATCAAATTCCTGATACGCTCCGAATGAAACATAAGATTTACTGCTTTCGCCACCAATCCTGAATCCGCCTGAAAATAATTCGAGTTGTTGGTTGGCATAGACCTTGTCTTTGTTAGTTGATTTATTGACAACATTCCGTATTTTATCATTAAAATTCACGCCGTTATCAGCAAATAAATCGTAGGCTGAAAAACTATTCGAACCTACATTAGCGGAAATTCCAGACAATACCGGAAATCCAAAATAATATTTATACGAAACATCAGCACCCGGATTTACAAGTAATGACTGTGGAATCGACGTGAAATTGTATAGTAGTTGTTTGCTTTGCGAAAAACAAATGATGTGAGTAAACGTTAATATGATTAGATATACCTTTCTCATTTTACTCTTCTATTACGAAATATAGCGTTGCATCAGAACGAAGTTTCAGATTCCCCAAGCTATTTTCGGTTAATTGAGGACCTGTACCCATTGTTATTACGAAACCTATTTTTGCGGTTCTTTTGAGATTAGCCAAACGCTGGTTTTCGAAAACTTCAGTAAACTTCAGGACATTACTATTGCCGGAATAAGCGGGTGCATTAAAACTCAGTGTTTCAATAGTATTGTTTTGGGCATCAATTAGGACTAAATCAATTTTATATCCCCGTATGATCGTATTTGTTATTTCAAAATTAAATTCGGTCTTCATTAGATCTTCCCGCATGAGCGAGTTCCTGAACGGATTGAAATCCTGAGCATCAAAAGAAATACTTTGCTCATTTCCGTTATCGACAAAATCATTTGCCGGAATATTGAAGTAAGTTAAATTGGCTACGACAACCGGCTCTAATTTCAGGTCATCAATCTGGTCAAAATCTAAATCACTAGAGCATGAGAAACTCAGGAATACCAAAACTAAGAGTGATGTAATTTTATTTATGCCAGATGATCTCATAACTAAAAGCTTTAACTTATTAGAAAACAACGCACTTTAACAATCACATATTGTATTTATTACAGTAAATACACGAAAAATCTTAATGAAATTTACCGAATAATTTTGAAGCCTCATTATAAGCGCTTTCAAAACTTAAAGAGTTCAGACCTGTCGTTTTTTTATTGGCCGTAAAATAAGAAACCAGTTTTTCTGTAGGCATGTTTCCGGTTAGTTTGTCCGTAGCCATTGGACAGCCTCCAAAACCCTGAATTGCCCCATCAAAACGTTTACAACCAGATTTGTGTGCGGCATCAATTTTTTCGAACCAGCTATTGGGTGTTGTATGTAAGTGCGCACCAAACTCTATTTGAGGATATTTTGGAATTAAATGCGAGAAAAGATATGTAATGACTTCCGGATTTGAACTTCCAACAGTATCCGAAAGTGATAAGATTTTCACTCCCATTTCAGATAATTTTTCTGTCCACTCCCCTACGATCTCCACATTCCAAGGATCTCCATACGGATTTCCGAAACCCATTGAAAGATAGGTTACTACTTCTTTGTTTTTTTTATCAGCGATTTCGAGAATCTCTTCCAGGTTAACCAAAGACTGCGCAATGGTTTTATGTGTATTTCGCATCTGGAAATTCTCAGAAATTGAAAAAGGGAATCCTAAATATTGAATGGCTTCATGTTGTGAGGCAGTTTCTGCTCCTTGTGTATTAGCTATGATTGCTAAAAGCTTGCTTGTTGTTTGAGACAAATCAAGCTGTGACAAAACCTCAGCCGTATCCTGCATTTGCGGAATAGCTTTCGGAGATACAAAACTTCCAAAATCTATCGTATCAAATCCCACTCTAAGCAAAGCTTGTATGTACGAAACCTTATTTTTAGTCGGAATAAAGGTTTTGATACCTTGCATGGCATCTCGCGGACATTCGATAATCTTGATCTCTTTATTCAAAGCTAAATCTTTTGTGAAGGCTAAGTTACTTTCTTTTTTAAAGAAATAAAAACTATAATTTTCTTTAATTTTAGATATTACCAAATAGTGTAATAAAAAATATTATTACCAAAAAGCGTAATAATTTTAAGTATTACCAAAAAAGGTAATAATAAAAATTATTACGTATATTTGTAATATAGACTTTGTTTATTTTTAATTATATTTGAATCTATGACAAGCGTAATTACAGGTGATATAATTGGTTCCAGACAGCAAAAATCGAAAGACTGGGTTGAAGATTTAAAAAAAATCTTAGCTCCGTTTGGAGAAACACCAGGACAATGGGAAGTGTACAGAGGTGATGAATTTCAAATTGAAATACAAAATCCTGAAGAAGCTTTATTAGTCGCTATCCAAATAAAAGCACAGTTAAAAGCCATAAAACTAGATGCCCGAATGAGTATTGGTTTTGGAGACAAAACACATAATGCCGAGAAAGTATCTGAAAGTTACGGAACTGCTTTTATAAATTCCGGAGAACTTTTTGAAACTTTAAAAAAACAAAAAGTAACTTTAGCCATGCGAACAGGCGATGCTGTTATAGATGAAAAAATGAATTTAATGATTCAGCTGGCTTTGACTTTTATGGACAATTGGCTGGCACAATCAGCAGAATTTGTTGCTGTTGCCATCGAAAACCCAACTTTATCTCAGGAAGAACTGGGACAAAAATTAGGCATTAACCAAGCTGCGGTGAGCAGAAGACAAAAGCGTGCCCAATTTGATTTGGTTATGCATTTAGATCGTTATTTTAGAACACAAATAAAACAACTTACAGCCTCATGATTTTATTTATAAAACTACTGTTAGCGCATTTGTTGGGCGATTTTATCTGGCAGCCCAATTCGTGGGTAATCGATAAAGAAGCTAAAAAACATAAAAGTATTTACCTATACCTTCATATTTTGCTGCATGGAGTTTTAGCCGCAATTTTGGCAGGAGAAATTCAATTTACCCCTTATGCCGTTTTAATTGCCGTTACACACGGAATTATTGATCTCATCAAATTAAATTTTCAGAAAACAAAAACAAAACGCACTTGGTTTGTAGCAGATCAAATCGCACATATTTTAATTCTGATTGCGATTGTACTTTTGTATGAAAACAAAAACATTATTTACTTTTGGCAGGACAATAATTTTTGGATTTTAGGAACCGGAATATTATTGTTAACCAAACCCACATCAATCTTTATTAAAACTATTATTTCTATTTGGAGTCCTGAAAGCCAGAATAGCAATCAGGATAATTCTCTTGCCAATGCAGGAAATTACATTGGCATATTAGAGCGTTTATTTGTATTTGGTTTTATCCTAACCGGGCATTTTGAAGCCATCGGATTTTTATTGGCTGCAAAATCCATATTTAGGTTTGGAGATTTAAAAGAAGCCAAAGACCGAAAACTGACCGAATATGTATTGATTGGAACTCTTATTAGTTTTGGAATTGCAATATTGGCAGGATTAATTGTTCAGGCACTCCTTTTACAATTGTTTTAAAACTTTTTTGTTGATTGCTTTTACCAAAGCCGGGCCTTCATAAATAAAACCGGTATATAATTGTACCAAGCTTGCACCGGCGTTTAGTTTTTCGATAGCGTCATCTGCAGAATGGATTCCTCCTACTCCAATAATCGGGAATGATTTATTGCTTTTTTCAGACAGAAAACGAATCACTTCCGTAGAACGTTTCGTTAATGGTTTTCCGGATAAACCTCCCATTTCAGATTGGTTTTCAGATTGCAATCCATCTCTTGAGATTGTAGTATTCGTTGCAATTACACCTGCAATCTGAGTTGTTTTTATAATGTCAATAATATCCAGTAATTGCTCATCTGTTAAATCCGGAGCGATTTTTAAAAGAATTGGTTTTACTTTTTCAGTACTTGTTTTTTGCTTTTCTACATTTCTGTTTTGCAATGTCTGAAGCAAAGCCGTTAAAGGTTCTTTATCTTGTAAAGCTCTTAAATTTGGTGTATTTGGAGAGCTTACATTCACAACAAAATAATCAACATGATCAAATAGAGCGTCAAAACAAATGATATAATCATCAACAGCATTTTCGTTTGGAGTCACTTTGTTTTTTCCGATATTTCCGCCAATTAAAACACCTGAATTCTTTTTTAAACGTTCAACCGCTTCCAGAACTCCACCGTTATTAAAACCCATTCGGTTAATAATCGCCTGATCTTCTTTTAAACGAAATAAACGTTTTTTAGGATTTCCTTCCTGACCCACCGGAGTTACGGTTCCGATTTCAATAAAACCAAAACCAAAGTCTGAAAGTTCTTTGTACAACTTGGCGTCTTTATCGAATCCTGCTGCAAGACCAACCGGATTCTTGAATTTGATTCCGAAAACTTCACGTTCTAAACGACTGTCTTTTACTTCGTAAATTGATTTTATAATTGATGAAACTCCGGGAATTTTTGAAATGAATTTAACAAATGAAAAAGTAAAATAATGTACTTCTTCTGGATCAAAACAAAAAAGTATCGGACGAATTATCAATTTATACATAATAGTGTGTGGTTATTTTTTCGGTTGCAAATTTAATTATAATACTTTAAAATGGCTCTTTTTTATAAAAAACAAATTTAAAAGCATTTCAAAGTCAATTATAAAAGAGATTCTGAAATCAAATTTTAACGTTGCAAGTTATAAAATGAAACAACATCAATGCTCTCAGTAGATTCTTTAGATTATTAATTACTTAATTTTGAAATACTTGGTCAAGAGCAGTATAATTATATACCAAATATCTTTTTCTTTAAACATTTACAATTTAAATTTTACATCTAAATAATGTTTCATTTATAACGAATCAGAATGTTCTATAAAAGCAGTTATTTAAAACAAATATCATTTTTAGCAGTAATTCTAAGTTTGTCGGGTTTATTTTCAAATAAAATTACAGCTCAGGAAAACGAAGAAAAAGAAGTTTTTAAACCTCATCATCAAATAGGAATATCGATTAACCACGTTCATATTTTTGAAGGAATAGATGATAATGGCAATAAAGAAGTTCTTGTATTGCCTGCCTCGGGAATTGATTATACTTATCATATTAGTCAAAAATGGGCAATTGGTTTACATACTGATTTTATAATTGAAAAATTTAAAGTCGAAAAAGATCTGGAAAGCGGAGAAGAATATGAAACAATAGAACGAAGTTACCCTATTGCTCCTGCCCTGATGGGAATTTACAAACTCAATGAACGCTGGAGTTTTTTATTAGGAATGGGAGGTGAATTTGCAAAAGAAGAGAATTTCCTGCTTACACGTGCCGGAGTCGAATATGGCTATGAATTACCAAGAGGATGGGAAGTTTTTGGAACTTTCAGCTATGATATTAAATGGAATGCCTACGACAGCTCGGGAATTGGATTAGGAATAGCTAAAAGTTTTGGAGGAAAATAAACTCTTAAAACCAAAAGCCTTTCAAAAATCCATCTCTCAATAAGTTGATAAAAGTATTTTTCGAATTCCAAAACCAAATCAAAATGATTACAGAAAAAAGTATACGCCTTATTAAATCTGTATTTGCTTTCCTTCTGGTATTAATTAATATTTCGGGAAACGCACAACAAATAAAGGACACCACCAAACTGATGAATGTAAGTTATGGCGATAAAGGAATTGAATTACGAACCAAAGACGATAAATTTCTTTTTCAATTGCAAAGCAGACTGCAATTTCGCTTTTCTACTCCATATGATGCAGACCCGCTGACTTATGATGATTATAGTCAGGATGCTCAGACCACTTTTAAAATAAACCGTGCCAGATTAAAAATTGGTGGTCACGCTTTTGAACCCTGGCTAAAGTATTATTGGGAATACGAATTAAGCCAGTCTAATTTACTGGACTTTAGAATCATGATCGAAAAGTGGGATTGGATGAGTTTTAAAGTAGGCCAATGGAAAACAGAATTTACTCGTGAACGTTTTATCAGCAGTGGAGAACAGCAAATGGTCGAACGATCTTTAATTAACCGGCCTTTTACCGTGGACCGCCAATTGGGAGTTGAAGTTTTTGGCCATTTAAAAGGAAAAGGAATTGCTGATTTTAATTACTGGGTAGCCGCACTAACCGGAACCGGACGAGGAAGCACGGCAAATGATGATAGTAATTTAATGTACTTTGGAAGAGCACAATGGAATTTTTTAGGAAGATTTCTTGATTTTGAAGGTTCTGATTTGGAATTTCATGAAAAACCTACTCCAATTATTGCCTTTTCTGCGATTACTAACCGAAGTCCGTATACGCGTTTTTCACAGGCGGGCGGAGGTTCTTTAGATGGTTACGAAGATGGTGCACCAGGTCAATATCGGGTAAATCAATGGAATTTAGAAACCGCTTTTATGTATCGCGGTTTTTCCTGGCAAAGTGAGTGGCATACCAAACAGATCATTGACAAATTAAACAATGATGATACCACTACTTTAAAAGGTTATTATGTTCAGGCAGGTTATTTTTTACATAATGCATTTGATTGGTGGCCAAAACATTTAGAAATGGCAGGAAGACATGCTGCTTATCGTCCGGACAATTCAATTAGACAGAATTTACAAGATGAAACAACTATTGCTTTTAACTGGTTTTTTAAAGGACACAAAAACAAACTGACTTCAGAAGTATCTTATTTTAGCTTTCAGGATAAAACATTACCATTAGAAGCAGGATGGCGCTTTAGAATCCAATGGGACATCTCTTTATAATTTTTAGAAAAGTATAAATTCAATCTAAAAAATCTATAACATTGAAAACCAAGTCTAATCAAACAATATTCAGATTAAATCATGTGGATTTTATAATAATTCTTATTTTTTTAATAATTTTAATACCCTAAAACACTGAAAATGAAAAGTATAAAAAACACTCTTAGAAAAATAGCACTTATTTGCTTAGTGGGATCATTTTTTTTGATTGCAATTGATAGTATAGCCCAGCATCGCAGAGGTGGCGGAGGTGCTACACATAGAGGCGGAAGCATACAAGCGAGACCTGCAACTCAGTCCAGACCAGCAGCTCAAAATTCCGGCATTAAAAAGCCTACTGCAGCCAGACCCGAATCTGGCAGTTCCGGAATTAAAAGACCGAATAACAATAACAAAGTCACCAGACCAGCTACTTCAAACTCTAAAATTGGAGATAAAAAAGCAACTAATAACAGAAATACAAATACTGTAAATAAAAACAGAGTCGGTAATAAAAACACCAACATTAGTGGCAACACAGTTAATCGAAACCGAAACAATGTAAATATCAATGTGAACAATAGTGTACACGTCCGTAACAATCGTAACACCATTGTAAGACCCGGGCCAAGACCTTATGTCCGTCCTCCATATCGATATGGTGGTTACAGATACTATGCTTACCACCCATACTACCCTCGTCCTTACAGACCTTTTTATTGGGGACCGGTTTGGCATCCATGGGGATTCTTTGTAGCTACTTTAGCCGTTACCGCAATTGTAGTTAGCGTCGAAAGCACACAATATCATTATGACCAGGGCGTTTGGTACTCATCTACAAGCGGAGGATATACTGCCGTTCCTGCCCCTGTTGGAGGAACTGTAAATAACATCCCAGGCGGTGCTGAAACAGTGAACACGGGAACGGTCAATAACTATTATTACGGAGGAACTTATTACGAAAAAGATGGAAGCACATACAAAGTCGTTGCTCCAACTGCCGGAACTTTAGTAGATAATTTACCCGAAGGTGGTGAAGAAGTTACGATAGGAGATTCCAAATACGTTAAATTTGGAGAAACGTATTATCAGCCTGTTCAGGTGGATGGTAAAGACAAATACGAAGTTGTTAATGTAGAGAAAGAATAAATATTCAATTAACCCTATAGAATAAATAGAATATTTTTATAACTTTGACCTGACGTAACAGTCTTGTTTAATACTTTTAAATAAAAGCAATTATAATGAAAAATAAAACCTATTGGATTTTTGCTATACTAACCCTTTCAATAATTTCTATTGCTTATGGCTACACCAAACTTATTGTTCCAAAACACAAATTGGCAGCAATGGATTGTACCGAAACTCCAGACGCATCCGCTGAATCATTATTTAAGCCAACCATTGAAAATAAAAACAAACCAACCGGTAAAGCGCCGAAAGGAATGGCATGGATTCCAGGCGGTGAATTTTCTATGGGAAGTAATGTAGAAGATGAAAGTTTGTGTAGTATTAAAGGAGTTACAAAAGACGCAGCGCCAATACACAGAGTGTATGTTGACGGATTTTATATGGATAAAACAGAAGTTACGAATGAGCAATTTGAAGCTTTTGTAAAAGCTACAGGTTATGTAACACTAGCCGAAAAAGCACCTACTCATGAAGAATATCCTGACGCGCCTTTAGAAAATCTAATTGCCGGATCTGCAGTTTTTACTCCTACTCCTGCAAAAGTAGATTTAAATAATTATATGCAATGGTGGAGTTATGTTAAAGGAGCAGATTGGAGACATCCCGAAGGTGCCGGAAGCTCTATAAAAGGAAGAGAGAAATATCCTGTCGTTCAGGTTTCTTATGCTGATGCAGCTGCTTATGCAAAATGGGCTGGTAAAAGATTACCCACTGAAGCCGAATGGGAATTTGCAGCCCGTGGAGGAAAAACCGGAGAACTGTATGCCTGGGGGAATACATTAAAAACTAAAGGGAAATTTCAGGCGAATATCTATCAGGGAAATTTTCCAATAGAAAAAGGGGACAAAGGCGAAGATGGTTATATTGGTATAGCGCCAACAGCTCAATTTGAACCAAATGGATATGGATTATACGACATTGGCGGAAATGTCTGGGAATGGACAAACGACTGGTATACTGCAGACTATTATTCTATTTTAAGTGAAACCGGACAAGTAACCAAAAACCCTCAGGGAGCCGAAAAATCGTATGATCCTGCAGAACCGGATTTACCTAAAAAAGTACAACGCGGAGGATCCTTTTTATGTACAGATCAGTATTGTACGCGCTATATGGTGGGCACGAGAGGAAAAGGCGATTATCAGTCACCTGCTAATCATATCGGTTTCAGATGTGTGCAATAAATTATAATTTCACTACTAATTGACAGTAAGGATATTCAATATAAAATCCAATTTTATGAATTCACTTTCATGAAATTGGATTTTTTAAATTTATCATAAACCTCTTTATATTGTTTATATTTGCTAAAAAATAAAGAAATGCAGCATATCATAGATCGATTTATCAGTTATGTAACAATTGATACTGAATCGGACCCAAATTCACAAACTACTCCAAGTACAGAAAAACAATGGAATCTGGCCAATAAATTAGTTGAAGAACTAAAAACAATTGGATTGGAAGATGTTACTATAGACGACAAGGCTTACATCATGGCGACTCTGCCAAGCAATGTAGACCATGAAGTACCCACAATTGGTTTTGTATCTCATTTTGACACTTCTCCAGATTTCAGCGGAGCAAATGTAAAACCTCAGATTATTACCAATTATGACGGAAAAGATATTGTTTTAAATGCAGAAAAAAATATCATTTTATCTCCAAACTATTTTAAAGACTTACTGCAATACAAAGGACAGACAATTATCACTACTGACGGAACTACTTTGTTAGGTGCTGACGATAAGGCCGGAATTACTGAAATTGTTTCAGCAATGGAATATTTAGTTCAGCATCCTGAAATTAAACACGGAAAAATAAGAATTGGCTTTACTCCCGATGAAGAAATCGGACGTGGAGCACATCATTTTGATGTAGAAAAATTTGGCGCACAATGGGCTTATACAATGGATGGAAGTCAGATTGGCGAACTGGAATATGAAAATTTCAATGCTGCCGGAGCCAAAATTACTTTTAAAGGAAAAAGCGTCCATCCAGGTTATGCCAAAGGAAAAATGATCAATTCGATGTTGATT
>Ga0247810_10000734_pt1 | contig 28192 bp, 13 predicted proteins | sample UWRJL119311C1_FD_179918 | JGI IMG/M metagenome (GOLD analysis project Ga0247810, IMG submission 179918) | Plant litter microbial communities from Arlington Agricultural Research Station in Wisconsin, United States - UWRJ-L119-311C-1 | ecosystem: Environmental > Terrestrial > Plant litter >... | reverse complement strand
TGTCTCGGCGGTTCATGAGATCGTATGTCATAATCTTGATGGAGTTAGCCCCTCTTCTATACACAAATGGAGGTGACGCTACATTGAAATAATCCACCGAGGCTGCAATCTGAGGCACAGTCTCTTTCGTATAAGCAATCATATCGCGCTTCAAACCAGGTACGGCAATAGTGAGTAGGCGTTTGGGACCAATGGCTGCTCTCACCGACGCGAGGAGGAGAGGGTATGTCGTTATTTCAGAGACCTTGGCATCATTGGGTATCACTTTGTAGTTTTCTCCGTTTCCTGCAGGATACTCCCAATCAATATCTAATGACAAGTCAGCACCTCTTTAGAATTTCCTCCACAAGATCAGTCTTACCAACACCATCCGCTCCAGTGTTATCAAGCATTGTTGCAACATTTTCTGCGAACAGGCATCGGGAGGTAGAGTTTGCTGCCGCATCTGCAAATGGTGCAGTCCAGCTCCATCCTCCAACTGATATTACAACTTTTGTCTCTTTTCCGAATCTCTCCTTGATAGATTCTACAGATACGAAAGGAGTGTAGTTGCCAATTGGGTTGGTAATGAGTTCACTTGGGTTGATAAAAGCAAGGTAGACCAGATTGATTCCGGCTGTAATATTAGGCCCCGGAATATTAGTCACATGCCACCTGTGAACGACATATTAGCTGAGGAAAGATAAAATGGTGACAAGGTTTCAGACTGGTCATAGTAAATGCTGTTTATGAACTCAGCTGTGGATGTTTGCGCCGTCAACAAACTACCGAGTATTAAAGTAAGAAACAACATTATTTATGGATTTTGGTGTAAATTTTAAGACATGCAAATGGTAAAGTGCGGTTAGATTAAAAGATGGAACAAACAGAAACCATGAAACATGAAGAGTGGAAGACTTATATACCATAATGATCTACGTTACTTGGGTCTATGAAACATGCTAGACGGTGTTCTCCGATTTCTCCGTACTCTCCGTGAGCCTCCCGTTTCCCTCCTGTCAATCAAAAGGTAAAATAGTGGATTAGTGGGTCTAGTTTACCAGGATGACATCTGGTTCTGAGTCAATTTGGGGTATTTTCCAGGAGCTAACAGCCGTTTAATTTCTTCCCCAAACTCTATTATTGACTATAACTGAATTGTTGGATAGATGAACATGGGAGTTGCCTCTTCCGGAGGCTGCGCGTCAACTGAGCCGGATTTTTAGACTTTCAGGTATGGGGAGCAGCAGGTCAAATGCTGCTAACACGGTCTCAAATATACTGTTAATAGTTCTCGTTGAAGTTAGCGTAGTCTTGTCAGGAATGCCCTTGTATGGATCTTTTGCTGTGACTTAGCTTGGGCTGTTCATTCGTGGGGGTTGGGATTGCAAAATTGTTAGCATGACCTCACGAAATTTGATGCCCAAAATCTGCATAATTAGATGATAAAATTCGCATAAGCATTGGGTGTAATTATGTTCACAACATCTCCAGCTAACTATTTGCAAGCTGTAGACCAGAGCTTGACACGAGATCGGCTGAGCTACGTTTCCATGCTGTTTGTTGTATACAGGTATAGGGAGCGTGACGAGTGACGAGTGACGAGTGCCAGGTCCAGCACGTGGATTTCAAGGTGACTAGAGGCAGGCTACAAGACCTTGATGGCAGCACAGCCATGCGCTTGTGGTCACGAGTTACTCTTCAATACAAGCCAACGTAAAGAGATGATGTAGCCCGTATTCCGGTGGAATTGCAATAGCCAAGTACTAAAAAAATAGACCAGGGATGATTGTTGATCTAGAAACAATTGCGAGTTGATTTCGCGAGGCAGCTCCTCCCAGTGCGCCTCGCAGCCAATGCCCTCATTTCCGTTCGAATGTCATTCATGCAACACCTTCACCTCAACGACTGCCAGAATCAGAAGTTAAAAATATTTCAATGTACCGCTCAATTTTGTTTCTCTCTTAGAGCTACATAAGTTTTAGCTGTAAATACCCAAACCGATCATCTAGAGTAATTCATCTCATTATATTGTCTATACTAGTCCGGTGTTAGTATATAGTCGATATTCGCGAAGAAGTTGGCAGACAAAGTGCATATCTAAAGATAGCAAATTAGATTCAAGTAAGCTTTGTAAATATCTTGGTACCGCTTCTACACACAAATGTGAGAACGACAATTTTATCGCAGAAATATATCATCTGTAGTAAAAGAGTCAGTCGAATATAAGGTGCCGTTGGCCAGTTTTGAGAGAGGAAATCGGCCCACTTTTATGGATAGCCACACCTTCCAACTCAAAGTATAGTCCGCATGATAGATATAGCGAGAATAGTAAATAAACTAGATATATACGCGCTTAAATCTAATTCCACTCAACTATTTGCAATCAGACATCAAGGCTGCCAATGAATAAATTTCTAAGATGTTTAATGTCTCTGATATTTTGCTGTCAATTTCAGCTCTCGAAATTGCTTCAATATATGAGGAGCATATGAAATTAGCACTGGCAAGAGTTTATATTCTCAACCCAAGCTTGCGTCCATTTTAATACTGAGTATGTTATTCTTGGTATTGAAGTTTCAATGCGCTCTGATGAGAACAGATCTAGAAATGATCATCAAACATTAATATATATGATTGAGCCTATGCAGTTGCATGAATTATTATCCATACCATGCTAAACAGCTTGACGGCAGTTGAACATCCAGTAAATAATGTCCTTCGGCTGACTAAGAGTATTAATTTTATCGACTGAATTCGAGCTTGACAGCGTCCTTTACATCGTCGCATCACACTGTTCAATTGAAAGTATGAATTTATCCTTTAAATCCGTCTTTCTGGTCCTAGGACTAGCAATTGACCTTACTCACGGAAACATCTCAATAAATTCTCTGGCCCAGGATGTCAAGAATGTTGAGTCAATCAGAGAAATCAAAGATGTGCAGCGGTATTTTGGACAGCTAGCACAGTTTGGAAGGTGGACTGAAATGGCTTCATTATTCTCAGAAAACGGAACGTTGGTCTGGGGAAACCAAACAGCTACTGGGCAACTTTCGATTGAAAGGTGGCTGAAAGCTGACGCCGGGAAAATGGATGGCATCCGGCCAGGTTCTCTTGATACAATGATAATAGAAACGCCGGTGGTTACGCTTTCAGTGGATGGGCTTTCCGCAAAAGCACGCTGGAACGGTTTGCGTTTTCAAGGTGATGGCTCGGGTGGAACAAAAATTCAAGGTGGTATCTACGTGAACGATTATAAATATGTTTTGAGTGGTGGCAAACGTCGTTGGAAGATATACAAGCTGCACTACTACCCTCACTACGCTGGTCCGTACATTGGTGGGTGGCGGAATGTTGGCGGCCCTTTACCACTTGTCCCTTACCATTTTACATTCAAGGACGCGGGATTGCCAATACTACCACCTATAGGCGAAGCGCCTGCGACTGCAGCCACTCTAGGAACTCTTTTCTCCCGAATCCAGCGGTTGAATGACGAGGACGAGGTGCGAAATCTACAGCACACGTATGGTTATTATGTTGATCGAAGGATGTGGACCGATGTAGTTGAATTATTTGTTCCCGATGGAAGCGTCCAGATCGAGGGCGTGGGCACATATTCAGGCCATACTGGTGTTCGGAGAGCGATGGAGCGGATGGGCCCCGAGGGATTGTCGCAAGGCATCCTCAATGATCATCCGAACTTCAACACCATCATTCAGATTGACCAAAATAGCAAGGAAGCAACCTCTCTCGGTATTGAGGTTGGGATGATCGGTGATGCAAATACACGTGCTGCTTCATGGGAATTTAATGTCTACCGGAACCGCTTTGTCAAAGAGGATGGGTTGTGGAAATTGCACGAAGTCAAACTCTTTCCATTAATCATTGCCAACTACTCAACAGGATGGGGAGATGGTAGTATTACATCCCGAGGCAAAGCTATTCCCAAGTTCCCTGATCTCTCAATTGCTAGGTCTCAACCTCAGGAGCGAGATGGAGTAAATTTAGATCTGATCGACCTGCAACGTCGACTCAATCGCTCAGCAGCCTTTGATGGTACCGAGAACATCTCCTCTGCCTACGGCTACTTCGCAGACGATATTCAATGCGACCAATTTGCTGGTTTGCACGCCAATAAAGGGCACAAAGCATCACCTTTCGCTGGCTTTTTCCAGACTCCCAGACGTATTGCTGAAGCTTGTTATACTGTATATGGAACAAACCGGTCAACCCTACGCTCTAGTGTTTCATATCACTGGCGTCCACAGCCTGTGATCTTAGTCTCGCCAGATGGTCGATCAGCAAGTTTGCGCACCCGTCTGCTCCAGCCTTCAACATCAATAAGTAGTGCTGGTAGCTTCAATGGTGCAATGTATCAAGACCAGACAGTGCTTGAAGATGGCAGATGGAAGTTGTGGAGCATCACAATTGATGAATTTTACTGGCAGTCCACGAACTGGACTGGAGGATGGTCAGCTGTCAATCCAAGAAATAAAAGTGAACCAAACCCTGGCCCTAGCAGCTGGATCAAAGATTACCCTCCAGATATCACGCTTTTCGACGTCGGAGACCGTGAGGCAGGTTTTAGAGGGGCTAGTGGTCAATTCATACAGTGGCCGGAGATTCAACGCATGTGGTTTGGCTTTCGAAACCCTGTAAGCGGACGTCTACCAGAGTATTACTGGCCTCAATGTGTGCCTTGCGTAGCAAAGCCCGACTGGGCTTTGTCGGCTAATAATTATCAAGAGCCACCCACTGGCCCAGATGTATTCTAGGTTATAATATCCTATTAGATCAAACCAATTAAAAGAGAACACGGGAGTCTTTTATTGTCCCTCGATGTCGAAATTATAAATAAATAGCGATCTATCTTGCTTCTGTTAAAGTAATCCAACTCATATCAATGAATCACATCTTCCCGTGTCAAACCCATAATGATGTGACACCGTAAATTTCACTATACTATTGCAGACATGCCAACAAGGTCTGTGGTAAATTGGTAAATCAAGCTGTTTGCCATAACTAGAGACATGGTTCCTCGCTTAAAGTTGTAAAATGCCTATGGTAACATATTAAACCATTGCCATTGGGCTGCCCGGAAGCTCCGTTATCCCTTAGACCCCATTAGTCTTCTTACACATAGTTTCAAAAGGCGTGACTTACATCCATCCACATCTTCTACAACTGTTTTAGGTATGGTGCACATATTAGCAGTCGTGATGTCCTGGGACCGAAGACCACCACAAGTAGCACTAAAACACCCTTTGTCATCCATAGCTTTCTGTAAGGCGTCTCCTTTCCACCCAAAGACATAATCGCCATGTTGACCATAGCCAGTATTATCACCAGTACTGAGATAAAATGGCTGCGAACCATCCGTTGGCCAATCAGCCTTGTTGTTGAACTGAGTAGTATCCCAAACAATCTAATGAGCTGTTGATAAACTTGTTCATATCACAAAAGAAGGCAGTTGTTACTAACCTCAAGCATGAGTTGAGGAATACTAATTGGATGAGTTGATGGGCAAGGACCCGACATCAGGAATGACGCGGGTCCATTTGTAGGGTACGCGACGTGGTCCTGGTGGTTAGGAGTGTCAAGGTTCTTACCGTCCCAGCACCTGAATACACTTAGTAATGTAAGAAACTAAAAAAAGTGATATCATACGTAGGATACACAATATTGGATCGAATACCACCTAGACAGGGCTGCGGAGGAAGTCCTTCAAAGTCGACTTTGGTGTCCGAGCAAGGAGCTAGGTTATCGCCACCAAAGTTGGGACCAGAGTAGCAACGGAAACAGCTTTGGGATTTGTATTTCGGCAACCGTCTCATTGGGTCGCCGACAAGCATTCGAAAGCCCTAGATCTCGTAGTGAGTATAATACAAAACAGAAGAAGTCCAAAGACCTACAGGTTGAAAGGCAGTGACCTGATTTTTCCCTTGAGATATATAATATACCGTCACACCACCCGCCGTCTGGGTGGTGAATCTATCGTTGAATAGAAATCTAGATGGCGGAAAAGTTAGCTCACACTAAGAACTTGGTCATATAGAGAGCAAACACGAATAAAGACTAATGCATCACATGAAATAATGCGTACCTGTTTGGGACCTGCGGAACACGCTTGTATGTACCATTACGAGCCTTGAAGTATAAATTAGCAGTCCAGTAGTTAGAAAGATCATCGGCAGGGCCGCAAGTAGTGCAAGATGCGACTTGAGAGATGTCAGAGTTTGGCATCGATGCTTTGAAAGCGTTGCCTCCCACAACTTGATGAGTATGCGGGGTTCCAATGAGTCCAGGGTTTACGAGGGGATCCAGGCGCTCGATGGTAATTTGTGAGCATCCAAATCGCAAATGGTTTAATCCAGGAGGTAGTTGTAGCTGGGGGATAGCCTCAGCTGCGGCAATGAAGAAGATGGTAAACCAATACATGGTGACAAATACTACCAAAGCTTTTGAAGATACCTATATGAATGAAGTTCTCTGAGAGTAAATGTTCAGTTTATGAATAATAGCACCTGCTTTGTCGTATATATCGTAGAAAAGAAGCCATCTCATGAATGATAAGCACTACAAACAACTGCCGGTCGCACGGTGTGCGATGTCAGGTTTAGGATTATAGTAATCAAAGAGATCGCAATTTATCCAGCCCCTTCCCGCCTATAACATTCTTCAATGGCTTTGGTTCTCACTATATAATTAATTAAAGCTTCTACTTTGTCTTAGCTTCTACTCTGTCTTAATGAAGTGGCTCTCGAACAGGAACAGGTGTGATGGTATAAGCTAACGGTTCGGAACTTCCCCACTCCAATCATATTGGTACTGCTTTTGGCATACGACTAAGTAGCACAGATAATAAACGTTCTATAGAATCGAGGAGCAGAGAATTGTGATTACATAAACAAGTGGAAGGAATGCATTTGAGTTTGGGATTTGTAGCTGTAATCAGGTGTGGGACACCCCAATCTTGTCTACATTCAAGCAATACCTTATGGAAAAATCTTAGCACTAAAATTATTACGATACATTTGTTTACATAATTGGCTAAAAGTTACTAGGACCTTAAGCGGGCAAACCATTCGCAAGTTGTGTCGAGAGTGTGGCATTAGGTTTCGTCACAGCTGCAATATCTTGGTACTTTGCAATCAACAGGTCACTGACCAACCGTCCAAAAACAATAGTGCCGTAAGGATTCAAATGGGTTCGATCGGTTGGGTCAAAGTTATAAACTTGTGCTGCCTATAGAATTTGAGATATTAGGTCTACTGTAAATGATAGCGAGGAAAACCAGAAAGAAAGCGTACCTGCTGGCCAATCGAATTGACGTAATTTGTTGATGCCTTATTCAAATCAATAAACCAACTCTTGGTATCTGCTGCCACGGCGAGTGCTTTCGCAGTCTCATCCACGAGGTTCTCGACAACACGGCCACCAGAGAAGGTGCGGCGAGTGAGGGGAGTAATAAGAATCTGGACAAGCTTTTAGTCTCTCTTCGAAATAGTGCAATAAGTAAGTGTATTTACAGGAACTCCGCCTGCTGCTTTGACTTGATCCACAAACTTATGGAGACTGCCCTCTAATGCAGCTTCATTCTCGGGAGTCTTCTGGTCGTTGTGGCCAAATTGACATGTGACATAAACGGTCTTGGTCTTTTTGTACGTGGCAATCTGAGAAAGTATTGTCTTGAATACCGACTGTTGAAGGTACGGTGTCAAAGAAGCGCCGCTCACTCCATAATTGAAACCGAATGCGGGTGACTTGAGTGTGTAATTTAGAAATCCATCTCCCCAACCTGCGTGAGGTCAGCTGCTGGATGCTGAAATCCTAAGGTCATACGCAACACTCACCACCTGGTTCATGTGTGGTCGAATCCCCTGCCAAGAGGAAGACTGGTGGAAGTGTAGTAGCTGATGGAGTAATAGCAATTCCGTAGGTGGAAGCTACCAACCCAGCGAACACGCACGTTGTTGATATCAACATTTTTCAATGTTGAGAGCGATACTGAGCGGTTAAAGCTGTTACTTAAGTATCGATTTCAGTCGCGAAATGTCGATGTCAAGTGTGATAATCATGGGAGGCAAAGTCATTTTAATAGCTACATACAGGAAAGTAATGCTTTCACAAGTGGTGGAATATTTTACGTGTCGAGTGTCCTCTCCTCGGGAGAGGACAACTACCCGAAGGAAGGGTATTTTGAGCATGAAGTGCCGATGGAATATGGAGACACGGCTAATAACACACGATGCCGGTGCTCGGTGTAATGGTAGGCGAACTCCCAAAGCATAGAATTCCAACTCAAACAATCGAAATTTAGAGATATGAGATCAAGTAACAGCAATACTCAAAAAGCACAGGACCAACGAGATTCACATTTCTGCACCCGTGTTAGTAGAGTATTCAGTCACTAGCTTGTACTCGGAAATGTAAGTTATTGCTTATTGGACACTAGCATGGTTTGAACAGCATAGTGGTGGTGAATGTGACACGACCTCCGTGTTATCCCTCAGCATCCCTTGACTATAGTTGCAGAGACAAACACAGCGCATCATACGTCGACTGCCTATCTCTTGGACTAGATACGACTCATGTTCATGAAAAACGGCTGGTGATCTGAATAATAACAAAGGTCCGGGCCGAAAGGTGGTACAAGTGCGGAGGTACCCCAGATTCCCATGCGATAATCCGGGGAGGTGGCGCAAGGCTGACACTACAATATCGTCATGTCATTCATGTACGTCACATTCACTTGCGACCACCAGATCAAGACATCCTGTACACTATATAAAACTACATACTACTACCTCCTCAAGGTTGTATTGTTCTCACGGTCGAATGACTGGAGTTCTGACCCATGCTGTCATGGGATCGCCTTTCTCATTGGTTCAAAGCCAGTTGTGAGACGACAAGGATGGGGTGCAACGTCCATGTCATGTATAAATCTCTTCAATTCAACGTAATCGTACTTACTATATAATTACTTTATAGATGGACCAAAACCCATTATAATTGAAGAAAGCCAACGCCATTATTGTCTCCATCGGCTTCGACTTGGTCAACGCTCATCACCGTTAAGCCAGTGAAGCACAGCGCCTACACGATCAAGAACATTATACATGCAAATATCAACTAACGACCCAGCGCTCTGAGGTGTACCGTATTGTCAATATTAGCTAAGATGCTACGCCTATGGGTCTTCTCTGCAACATGCACTGCTGCGATTATATTTCTCTCATTGTTTATACCCCTCAGTCGTGCAGCAGTACCTCAAACTCCCATGAAACGCGGAGTTACCATTTCTCAGGTGTCGTTTGAACATCACCGAACCGCCCTGGGCATCGCCGAAACAGCACCACGCATTTCCTGGAGATTTGAAGGTGATGTTCTAGACTGGGAGCAGACCGATTACGAAATCGAAATCACACGATCTGGTAAATCTGGTAATTTTCCGGTCAAGTCATCCGATTCACTGTACGTGCCTTGGCCGGATGCGCCATTAGGTGAAGCAGAATCTGCAAACGTTCGAGTTCGTGCCAATGGTGGTCAATCATCAACACCTTGGTCTGACTTGGTAGGCGTCGAAACAGGTCTTGTTGGCGGCAGTTGGACAGGAGTCTTACCCATTACTGGGGACGTAGGAGGCAGAGGCACCAACGAAGCTAAGCGACCTATATATTTCCGTAAAGATTTTAAAGTAGTATCTCCGGTCGAATCTGCTCGCCTGTACATCACAGGACTAGGTATTTACGAAGCTGAAATCAACGGAAAACGTGTTGGAGACCATGTTCTAGCACCGGGCTGGCAATCCTACAATAATCGGCATGTATACGATACTTATAATGTGACAGAACTAGTCCAAGAAGGCGAGAATGCAATTGGAGCTGTTGTGGGAGAAGGCTGGTATTCTGGGAGGCTTGGGTGGATAGCTGAGCAACGTAACGTATTTGGAAACAAGATCGGCCTGCTTTCTTTGCTAGTCATCACCTTGAAGGATGGAACCAAACTCAAGATTCCGACTGACAACACATGGAAATCAAGTGGTGGACCGATAATTACATCTGAGATCTATAACGGGGAACTTTACGATGCAGCTCAGGCAGCCAGCATTAAAGGTTGGTCGCAGGCAAACTTTAGTAGTGCTTCATGGAATGTAACTTCAACACTCCCTGCACTAAAGGGAAAACTTGCCTCGCCAGATCAGCCACCAATCCGCCGAATCGAGGAAATTAAACCTGAAAGGATTTTCAAATCTCCAGCTGGGGAAACACTGGTTGATTTTGGGCAGAACTTGGCTGGATGGCTTCGAGTCAAAGTGGACGGACCCGCTGGTACTACCGTTGTTATACGCCATGCAGAAGTTCTGGAAAAGAATGGAGAGATTTCAACCAGACCGCTTCGAGATGCAATGGCGCGGGATACTCTGATTCTCAGTGGGAAAGGCGAATTAGTTTGGGAACCAAAATTTACGTACCATGGTTTCCGATTTGCACAAATTTCTGGGTGGCCCTCCTCCACCCCCCTCAATGCAGACACGATTACTGCAATAGTAGTCCACACCGATATGGAACAAACAGGCTGGTGGGAGTCGTCTAATCAGTTGCTCAACAAATTTCACTCAAATGTACGTTGGTCTATGAAAGGAAACTTCATGTCTATTCCAACAGACTGCCCGCAACGGGACGAGCGTTTGGGCTGGACAGGGGATGCTCACCAATTCGGACCCGCCTCAAACTTCTTTTACAATACTGCAGGCTTTTGGAAAGGCTGGCATCGAGATATATGGAGTGAGATGTCCAACTCTGGTAAAATGCAGCCACCGCATTTTGTACCGAATCTTCCTTCTGAGGACAACAGGCCCACAGCAATCTGGGGGGATGTCGTTGTAGGAAATCCATGGAATGTATTCCGGTGGTTCGGAGATCTTGCTTTGCTAGGTGAACACCTCCCACAAGCTCAGAACTGGATAGATATTGGTATTCCGCGGAATGATGCTGGTCTTTGGAACCGCGACAATTTTCAATATGGTGATTGGTTGGACCCCCTTGCACCACCGGAAGATGCCCATGGCGCAACTACCCACCCCGTCTTGGTTGCTGATGCATATTTGGTTTATATGACAGAAATAATGTCTGTCATTGCAAGATCATTGTCGAAAAGTGAGCTCGCGGCCAAGTATGAAGCTCAGCACTCCCTGCTAAGGGAACGATTTCATCAGGCATGGGTTTCACAGGGTGCACTTGCAAATCACACACAGACGGCATATGCGCTTGCACTTGCATTTGACCTGCTAGTTGATGAAACTGAGCATGAAAACGCGATTTCTGCACTTCGATCAATCATTGCAAAGAACAAATATCTTGTGGGTACTGGATTTGCTGGAACACCTGCACTTGGCATCGCTCTTCGGAAATTCGGCGCGACGGAAGATTTCTACAAGATGCTATCACAGACATCGGTACCCTCATGGCTTTATCAAGTCGTGCAGAACGCAACAACTACATGGGAACGATGGGATAGTCTTTTGGCCGATGGCAGTGTGAACAATGGAGGGATGACCAGCTTCAACCACTATGCTTTTGGCTCTGTGGCAGATTGGATGCACACAGTTATAGGAGGTATCGCGCCCGCTGAGCCTGGCTGGAGGAAAATTACCTTCGCGCCTATTCCAGGTGGGGATGTCACATCGGCGAAGGCGAAGTTCTTGAGTCCATACGGAGAGGTCTCTTCCAGCTGGTCGGTGTCGAGTTCTGGGTTCCACTTGGAGATTCACGTGCCACCAAATACCAAGGGATATGTAGTATTACCTGGGGCGACCAAGGATATTGTTGTCGGGTCTGGGCAGCACTATTTTAACGATCCGAACTACCAGAAGCCGCGTTAGGAGGTTACCTTGAGTTTGAATCGACTCGATAATGCATACTAATGCGCAAAATTAATTCTCTATAAAGAATTAGCTACTATACATGGGGAAAAGGGGTCGTGAAATTGAATGTGTTAGATCCGGAAGCTCTTGCTGTGCATAGATAGATACACGCCCACAGATGCGCGAAAGCGTTTACGTCATAGAGAATAGATGGATACGTGGATACGTATCCCTCACATATCTAATTTTGACATATCAGTTCTTTCTAGCATTAATATGAACGTATAAAATATTGGAATTGCAGCCAACATATCTTATATTGCATATCACAACACTGTCTAACTCGAGTAGCGTATCATAGGAGCATTTCCGTTCAAAGTCCTTCTTCATGTATATATAGTTTAAAATGGAATCCTGACTCGCGTGCTTTTAAGTACTGCACTGGAGATGTCTCTTTGAAGCTTGACTGTACACTAGTAAGGGCGTGGGAGCCGATCGATTGGTCGGTTAAAAGATTGTAACCAATGGAAATCCAAAGAAATTGCTAAGAGTGGTTTCTTAAAATTCAGGGGGCTCGCTTGATCTGACAGCTGGAACTGGCTGGTGCTGAATGCTTCCTGATTCGTCGGGCCGTGATTATACGTCTCGATACGTCCACAGCGGTCTAACTTCCGGCTCCAAGTTTGAAGTCATTGCAGGACCCTTAGAAATAAATACTTCATAAATTGAAGATCGTTACCCTAATATTTGAATCCTGGGTGTCTTAGATCAGAACTTTTTCCTTACGTTTTCTTTCTTACTTCTTTTTCCTTGTTCCATTTTCTTCCACCTGTCTCCTAAATGTTGCATATATATTGGCAGTAATTTTCACTCAATATCATATAATTACCAGGTTTAACTTAAACCACAAAGGTCAATTTCGACTAAAGGTCATTTAGGTACGGCCAAAAGAACAAAATGGTGTCTCCATCTCAAACTTCGAGTCTACTACTCATCGCTTGCCTGATTCCAACATCATTAGCAGCAGCAAAATGCTATAAACCAGATGGAACGTCCGTAGGAGTGGAATTTACGCCATGCAATAGCAATACAAAATTCTCAATGTGCTATCGCACAGGGACAGCGAATGGAATTCTTCCTGACACGACCTGCTATCCTAATGGCATCTCGCTAAATGTGGATACTGTTACTGGGGCCAAAGGGTACTGGAGACAAATGTGCACTGATGCATCTTGGGAAAGTCCGTACTGCCTGAAAGCTTTTGATAAATGCACCAAGGTAAGTTCTTCTATTTATCTTTTGCTCTACCACCTAACTCGCCGAGTAGGATGATAATGGAAATTCGGTTGTCAATCCTTGCGACGGAACACCAGGTTCAAAGACATGGTGCTGTGGATTTGAGAATACGGATTGTTGCAGTGGGCCAGATGCTATCTCTATCGAGGCGGTTGTGGGAGCCTCGTCTGAGTCAACAAATAGCATTTCATCTTCTTCTACTGTAAGTCAGAGTAGCCTAGTATCTCAAACACCTGAGAGCTGAATTACCGCACCCGATTCTTCAGTATAAATGTTCTTTGCGGATTTATCCACATCTAACCCTGACAAAAGTTTGTTCACGCAAACATGGCCAGTGGTAAATCACTATTTGGCGTATTGGGAGCAAAGATGCACGTCTCTGACTCAGTAGCTGCACTGCTAACTATTTGATACACTCAACCCTTTCAAGTCCAAGCCCCACGTCCACATCTAAAGCCAACATTACACCTATAGTAGCTGCTACCGGCGTCGCGGAAACCTCCACTCAGACATCACTTCCCAAAGCTTCAAAAGAAGGGCTCTCGATAGGCGCCAAAGCAGGTATAATAATTGCAGCGCTGATTTTCGGCGCTGTGATTATACTTGGGGGAGTGTTTTGGCTCCTTCGCAAGAAGAAGCAAACAAACGAGTATCGGGACGTTCCATCGCAAAGCCATCCTATGATTGAGGAAGATATTGGACAGGCTGCGGAAATTACGAGGGGTATAGAAACAGAGCCGAATCACAAGTGGGCGGTATCGCAACTTGATGCGGAAAAGCAGCAAATTTATGAAGCGGGACCAGGTATCTCGAATAGAAGACATGAATTAGGAGCTCCTGGGATATAGCATGAGACGCTACCAATAGCCAGGTTGCTAAAACTTGCATAAAACTATTTACTTAAGCCTATTTGAGCATGTTTATAGTCCATATAGTGCAACATATGGTCCTCTCTGGGGGTCCAAAGGCTCGCTCCGCGGTGCGGAAAGTTAACTGTAATAAGAAAGACACTTACGATGAATGGAAATATTTAAACAGCGATTATACAAAATGTAGACTAGATGCAGCGGCTGCAGTGTGACGTTACCTGAAATGCTTTCCCATCTCCGGCTATGACAGTACAATTGTCAATTTCATGATGGCAGTGAATAGAACATAATCAAGGCCCGATATTTATGTGGAGAATCATAAGTATTTCTTAGCTAAGTAGATTAAACATCTTTCTGTTTCAAGTTTCGTCACTAAATCTTGACTGGCGGTTTTGCTTTATACCTTTATAGTACCGCATGACAGTTAGGTACTGAACCTCGTATTAGGTGCAGCATCAACGATATCAACTAATGAACACTTCTGGTTACTAAGCTAGACTAGTTGAGTATATCTATATATACGCAGCTTACACGCGGAGGATTACTGATCTTATAACTTTAACTAATTAACAAATTGTTGATTTATACCAAAGAATATGGAAACTACACAAAAGGGCAGGAGTTAATTGGGATAAACATGAATCAGACGAGGTCTCTTTGAGTTGCGGATCTAGCCGACTTACCATTCTACAGGCAATGAGTGTAGCAGATTCTCCCACCCACTACTGCAGCTAGTTATTGTCAGGATCGGCGCAAACAAACATGTCACTATGCAGATTATGCAATACTACTTTGATCAACACAAGCTTTTCGTAAGTAAAAGCGCTCATTTCGCAGTTCACATCTGTCACGGAGACCAAACCTTCAAACTGCTGAGAGGCTAGGAATAATACTTAAGGAGCAAGTGAGCTTCAAAATGTACTAAAATACAGCTAGAAAGATTCAAATGAGAACTTATCAGACATTACGGTTGTCGTGAAGTAAGTGCCTACCTATCTTAAAACAAAGTGGGTCACTTGCATGGAAAAGGACGCTGAGGTCCACAGAGCAAAACCACCTTCTACTTAGAGATTGCGTGAAGCCAAGGCATGAGCTATGTGACCAGAAGAATATGAAGCATACGGAGAAGATCGCCAAAGTCCCTTGTCAAGGATTAATTGTCAAGTGCTACCACCTAAGGTTGCACAGTGCCCAAGCAGTACTGGGTTGTCCGCTTGAGCATTGTACTTCAAAGTCACTATCTATTTAGAGACTCCAGTCTCTATGGACTAACTAGCCAAGCCATAAGCGAGTTTGCTATATTCCAACCTCGCTTGTTGTTCATAGAGACTGAATCAGGTATACACTTGCCTAAGTTGTTCAACATGGGTAATAATACATAACTATAGCCATCAAGATAGCTTTGGAGCCTGTTACTTTGCCAATGATTATATAGAAAGATCTTATTGTTGCTTCTACGTCAATGTTACGCAACTAACGACACTTGTTTGACGCTCGGCTAATAGCGGCCTTGAAATTGGATTAAACATACTCATATAAAAACTGACCTATCTTCACTTGGTTCTTGGACACGGCCACGAAAGCTTCTGTATATGTGATCATGTGGGCAACTTGATCGGTGGAGCCGTTGGCTGAACAGTACTTTCGTACGTCCAGTAGAGTTCAAATTTATAATACAGACGTGAAACGTGCAGTGTACGGCGGTGTACAGTACGCTTTGTGCCAAGGTATAAATGGGCCTTTCGGAATGGCGTTTTGCATAACAGAAGTTTGTTGCCGTTATGGAGCGGCTTATTATGCAATTGTGTCTTTGTAAAAGAAGTCTGTACAAGCGATGGTGGTGACCAACATTGTTGGTAGGGTATTACGCCATACATGGGGTATCAAATAAGCTAACGACATTAGGAAGGCGAACAGATTCTCCGGAGAATAACTTGTTGCTACCCGTCAACATAGGCCGTACAGCGAACACTTTTGACCCTATGGCGCACCAATTGTCAGGAAAGTGTAGACATAGATCAACGCCACTAAATAGCTTTGAGCACGGTACATGATACAATACTGTAGGATCGCCTAGGGACCTGTCAGTCATAGACCACTTTGTGATTCTATTCCATAACCCGATGCGACTCCATACCTCGGCCGGTGGCTGATCAGCAGGAGTGCGGCCAACTTTGGGACACTTACTACCTAAGGTACCTTATCATCGGGTCACTTCGAAGACGTCGAGTGGGGAACGAGCATGAAGCAAACACCACCTCCAAACTCAGATATGTAAGAAAAACTTGCCGCTCACCCCAACTAAGTCTTAGTTTCCTTATCGTTTGGAGTTGTCCACTCACCTAGACAGCGACTGGTCTAATTGGATGCATTATCCGAAGTAAGTCTCTAGAGAAGTCTAAACGGCAATGAAAATCGACATGATCTCCTAGATAGTAAGCGATATGTTTACCTATGCTGTACAGATTAGTCCCCTCCTTGCGGGATGTGGAGTTTTCAGGTACGCTCGGTCCCCGCGTTCACCCCCTTCAGCCACTCATCAGGGCTGCGAAGAACTCGTGGGACGCTTTTAGCGAGCAAGCACAGGCAGCTCTTTGTGATGTGCTTCCTGTCTACTCAACAGAAATCCTCCGGCCAGACGCACAAATTCTGACACCGCTTAGTGGCCCCAAGTTCTGGCTGAAACGATTGACACCCCGTCCTATCAACCCTGTACCGCGTTGTGTATCTGCCATACATGCTCAACATGGAGAAAAGCTTTGGGCAGGTGGTTCTTGGAAATCGAACTACAGTTCACGCAGATTTATCAAACCCCCTGTTGAACCACAGTAACCTGCATATATGACATGCCTTTCCCTCCCATGTGTACTGTAGGTGTCAGGTATAGAACTTGCTTATTCTGCCTTGCTCTATATTTGACCTTAAAACAATGAGGTTTTCGATTATCTTGCTGAATTGGCTGGCTGTTGTCTTTCCCCATTTCCTTGCCATAAACGCAGAACCCTCTGCGGATGGAATAGCAGCCGTAGTCACAGCTCTCCCTCCTTGTGCGGTGCGTGATCACAATTAGGAAACTCTGTACCCTACTAATTCTAAGCCAGCTTACCTGTCTGCTTCATGCAGTGGCCAACTCCACTTGTGCCCCGACAGATCAAGCTTGTATATGCTCCAACAAAGATCTTAATGACGAAACTACAGCATGCGTTCTCAAAAGCTGTACGCTTAAGCAAGGCTTGAGTAAGTTCACTTAACTTCGGAATACTTAAGACGATTAAAACTAAAATCAGCAGCAACACTCAACATTACTTCCGTAGCATGCGATGTTCCGATCCGTGACAAACGCGAGGTATTTAATACTTTATCAACCACGCTAGGGTCTCTATCTTTGAGCTTTGTAGCCATTCGACTCTTTGAAAGATGGCTGTCAGACGCACCCTATGGGCCTGATGACTGGGCTGTTACTATCACTTCGGTAAGAGGCACTGTGGAATCTTGACCAAGTCTCAGCTAATTTCCAAACAGCTAGTTGGGCTTCCCAGCTCTATCATTAATACTCAAGGCCGTAGGTTATACTTCACCATATTGAACTATATAGAGATGTTAAGATGGGGTTTTAGTCACTGCAAACGGCCTGGGAAAAGATCTTTATACGCTAAGCTTCAAAATGATCACAGATTTTATCCATGTTCGTCCCCCTAAAATAGCTAGAATATGAACACATATAGTAACTAACAATATCACAGGTTTTCTTCGCATCCGAGCTACTTTACTTCGTACATGTAGGATCTGTTAAATTGACTTTCCTGCTTCTATATCTGCGTATCTTTCCAAGAGCAAAGATTCGCAAGGTCATTTGGTGGACATTGATTGTCAACTGCACATACACATTCGTCTTCGTAGTAGTAGGCATTTTCCAGTGCCAACCGATAGGCTATTATTGGAAACGATGGGATGGGGAGCATCATGGACGTTGTATTGACCTCAACGCCCTAGGATGGCTTAATGCCGCAATCAGCATAGTACTAGATATTTGGATGTTAGCGATACCACTCACCCAGATCATCGACCTAAACATGCAATGGAAGAAGCGGGTAGGGGTGGGGTTGATGTTCAGTGTCGGCATTTTGTAGGTGTTCCTAACAACTAGAAGCATAACATCTAATTATTTCTCAGCAGTACAATTGTCAGCATCATTCGGCTTCGCTCTCTCATTGTGTTTTCCAACACCCAGAACCCAACATGTGAGTACTTACTTTCTTTATTCGTTTACTCCTATTGCAAAGCTAACAAAATCATAGGGGACTATTTCGACGTAGCCTATTGGTCAGCCATCGAAATCAACACTGGGATTATGTGCGCATGTATGCCAAATATCCGAGTCTTGCTCATTCGCGTCTTTCCCAAAGTTTTAGGAACAATCAAGAGCAGTTTGTCGAGTTCCCAACCGCCTGGATACGGAAGTGAACTCAACGAGACTTCTAATTCAGCCAATCAGCGTAAGCACAACAGGACAGCAACGAACACCAGTTCTAAATCCTGGTATGGGTCTGGTATCCGCCAAACAAAGGAGTATGACGTTGAATTCGGTCCGTCTGCACAAGAACAAGAAATGAGGGAGAGCAATATTGAACTGGTTTATATCCCTCCCAAGCAAGATATGTGATTGAGTGTGTAGTACTGGTATATTTAAATCTAATGAAACCAATAATTGTAAAGACATTGAAAGTCGTGCAATGTTTAATTATTTATTTGATGTCTACGACCTGGCTAAGCTATAAAGTTGGCATGAATTAGAAAGACTGCCGAACTGCTTCACAATTAATATATCTCCAGCTATCTCGCCTGACAATAGCTAACGCCTGAAAATCCCGTCTCTCTGTTCAAACGGTGTTTGAGTTCTCATCAATCAAAACACCAAACTGAGCTTTTGCAATTCCATAGCTTGTTGCGACCGCCCGACTACCATAAATCCTCATCTCTTTCTCATATGCGGCGGTCACGCCCTCTTTATACCCACCAGCCTCGGCCAACAACCTGCCTAATAAAGCAGAGTCTTGAACAGCCGTGTTTGCTCCAATCCCTCCTGCAGGTGTCATCGAATGCACAGCATCTCCAATAACTGTAACACGGGGCTCATTCTCCCACTCCGGAACCCCCCCTGGGGTCGAACAAGTAATCTTCCAGAATGCAGCATTAGACTCGTTCATCTGCTCGAATATGGCTCTTATGCGAGGATGCCAATTTGCTGCGAGCTCCTTAGCAATATCTGCTGCTGGCTTTCCAATCATAGACAAATCATCATTTGGCGCTCTGATCACCCCTGGCACTGCACCCATCGTCCAACCAAACTCCAAGTTAGGGTCGTCCATGTCGCCAGGTCGGACATTGGTGATCGCAAACACTCTTCCTTTGGCATTGGTTTCGTCTGTTATACGCCAAACGCCTTCTCCAAGTTCCTTGAAAGCTGTAGTCGGTGCCTGGCCATGAATACCCCTTGCACCGGTGTCATAAACCTTTAGTTTCCCCTTTGAGACCTGTCTAGCAACTTTAGAGTAGATTCCTTCGCCACCAACCAACATCTCCCCCTCGATAGATTTTGATCCATCTGCAAAAACTGCGCGCACCCCAGTAGGTGTCAATTCGTAACTAACAACGCCGTGAGACCACTGAACGTACTCCTCACATCCGGTCATAAAAAGTTTCCGCATGTCACCCCTTGAGATGCCAACAATCTTTCCGTCACGAGATGAGAGTGTCTCCATTAATTCTTTAGCCTTTATTTTATCCGCAACTTCTTCCTTACTTTCCTGCTTCGCGCCTTCGACGATGAGCTCACCGGTTACAGCATCAATGGCTGCAAATCCACCTCCTCCTGTTTTACCACATGCCTCCCAAAATGTTTTAAACCCTTCTGGTCCAAGAACGGTCTCGATAGCATCCAACCCCTCGGCTGAAAGCCGAAGACGATATCCCTGTGCACGGAAGGAGAACGAGGTGTCCCGCTCAAAAATGAGGAAAGGAATCTTAGAGCGGAGAAGAGACTGAGCAAGTAATAGGGAAGACAAACCGGCTCCGGCAATAAGGATTGGTTTCTGGTTGCTTGAAGCCATTGTGACAGGGCTGGTAGATAATTTCCGATAATACAACTCGAGAGGTACTGGTACACTGAAGTTCTGTTTCTTTGGAATCTAACTAAGAATTCTATAAGATATGCGTAGTCCGTCTCTTAGATGGAATTAGCGAATTTATACAATCTGGGTATAGATGTCCAATGAGATGACAAATTCGGCCTTCGGAGTGATGAAGCTGATTCACCACCATGATTGATGTGTAATCTTGCGAGTCACGTTGACTAAGCTGGATAAAGCAGCTTTAGCCGATTCCCAACTTCACTCAACAACTCACACCAAATAACCTCAACGACGAAGTTAGACATATAAAAGATATAACTCCTCTCCTATCATAGTAGAATGAGATAGGAAGGCAGTTATTAATGTGGTGAAGTTGAAGCAGTGATGCAAAGTCGTAAATGACCTAGGAGATAACCAATTACAACATTGGTATATGGCCAGCTTGAAACAGAGATAGTTGTAGACTAGCTTCAGTCGCCAAAATGAAAATGTAGGACCAAGTTTAAAAATTAAATTGAACTGAATATTTCTATATTCTAAAACGAAAGTAATCGAGAACCTCAGTTTTACCAATAGCTCGCAGTCTCCTCTTTTTGAGATTTGTTCGACGCGTACCACTCACTCGCTACTCTAATTTATAGCTTTCCATTAACAAATGGATTGCATTTTCCATAGCCCTGCTGGCAGTTGGCACCAAAGCAATAATCTGCTGTCGTCCCGCTATATATATATATGTTAGTGGAGTAACAAATAAGAACAGTTTTCCACAAACCAAAAGCCGCTTGTCGAGCAGCATTGCCCATCAAGTGGTCCACCACCACAAGTATAATTCCCATTAGTAGCTCCACATTCACCGGTAAGTGAAGGGACACTACCCGTTAAGCATGTTCCGAACGCAGATTTACAACCCTGTGCGCAGTATGCTACAGTCGATCCACAGAATCCGCTTGACGAACAACAAGTTCCAAAGGTGCTGCCAGTGCAAGTAAAACCATTGCTACCGCCACAACTGCCATCAATCGATATACCAGCTCGAGCAAGAGTTGTAGGTGTATCCAATGTTGGAAGACTTTGTGTGAAGCCTGACAAAAGGGCAAGGATTGTGGAGGTAATGAGTAACATGTTAAGAGGTGGATATCCAAATGATGGAACGCTGTAGGGATCAAGAAAAGTGAGGTGCTTGATTTTTGGGCTTTAGTGGCTAGTATGTTTGAGAGAAGAAAAGTTAATGGTGAAAGCTAGCAATCAGTATATATAGAGGTTTGAGAAACGGCACCTAGATCAATTTTGTCCACTTTGAAGTAGCACAATAAGCGGAGTACCAATATTAGATATTTCGACTCAAAAGATGACTGCTTTGTAGGTGGACCAAAACCTTCAAAGTGGATTCAAATAGATCAATTATTGGAGCTCCCGGTGTATGTGACCAGACCTTTTGGAACTATTTTAGAATGCTGTAGTTTTGACCTGTTCGGAGTTAGAACTTCGTAGTCCATGAATAAAGATCTGAGTAAACCAAACAGAGCTATGCATGTGCAACTATTCTTACTAGCTCACGCGTAACGTACAGGCTCGCTTCACGAACTATTGAATATATGCAAGGACACTTCAGAAGGTTCGGTGAAGAAATATGCAAAGATTACTGGAGTAATTGAGTAATAATATACGTATAGACCTATGATGCATCGCAGGTTTGAAAGCTCCACCATATTGCTTACGTTCGAGCATGCCTGGTTGGTTCTAATATCTTATTGGCTCTTTCGTCTGAACCTTCCAAGAGTAAGCTTCCGATAACAATAATTTTTACTCTATGGCAAAGAATTTGTGTATTAGTTTTTACATTGTTCAGATCAATGTGTTGGAATCGATGGCTCCATAGCCTAAGAAAATCTGACCACCACTCAGCTAGAACATAGCATTTCTGGATTTGAGGTTGGGCTAGGACTACCTAGAGGTGGACATGCGTGTGTGTGTTGTTCGTTTAGTTAGACTTCTTAAATCCTTGGATAGATTTCAAATACATAGGTAAATCCTGTTCTGAAAACCTCCCAATATCTCACATATTTTTCACAGCTGGCCTACTAAAGAAGAGGGAGGCGAAGGGTAGCACGGGACTAGTAATTTTACTAACATTACTGCTGAACAGGAAGAAGATAGTGAGACACCGTCCATCAAATCATAGCCAATAGGTAGAGACTTCATCTGAGGTGGTAACCATTAGAGCAATACCGATACCACCTGCGAGCGGAGCGTTGGTAGTTGTTGACCGATATCTTTCCACAATTCAATTCATCTGTCAGACAATACTTCACTACTCCTGAAAGCACCCGCAAATATCATTTGGAGTTCAGGTTGATTAATTGGCCATCCTTGAGGCAACGAGCCATTGTTTGTGTTTTAGTTTTGATCATAAGTACAAAAGTAACTCTAAGAGAGCAGCCGTAGACATATTAGACTTGTTGGCCCTGCATGCCTTGGTCTCCTGGTCTCAACTAAGATCAGATATACTTATCACTTGGTTGAGCCAACCTTGAAACACACGAGAGCACAATGTCTCGTCGCAACCTGCTTGCCCGGTGCATCACGACATATACACAATCCTGACATAAGGTGTTTGAAAACTGTACGAAGAATGTACAGCAGAGAGATTACACCAAAAGTTTAGGTCATGTACTACTACCATGTACCAAATAGCTTAGATCGGCATTGTCATGAGAGTGGCGGCGATTGATTACTGGTAGCTACGTGTGAATGTAACAGAAGTATTGAGGATTGATTTGGTAACAATTCGGTTTTTCTAAACCAGTGAAATGGTTGAACTCATAAACTAAACAGCAAGCGCTACGTCTTCAGTGGTATCATAATTTTGACTCAGCATACTTCGAGTCCTCTCCTGCTCTTGCCAAAATCCAATCCGCGATATCCTTATGAAATATAATCCTTGTTTCTGGTGTGTCGGCATGTAATTGATGCGACCATCCCTCGTAGCTCTTGAATTCCTTGTCTTCAACATCTACCTGCTGATCAAACCACTTCTTACTCGCATTATAGCAAGTTCCCTGATCCGCTGTGCCATGTCCCAACCATAGACTCTTGACACCCTTGTTCAACTTGGATTTCCCTGTGTTGATAGTCATTGTTCTGTCAAGCATCCCGGATGCCCCTTCTAGTGTTGCAGTACCGTGAAGTAACTCGTCCGCGTAGAGGGATTTGATCACTTCTGGATCTCGAGACGTTTTTTCGGGTAGAAGAGGGTTAAATAATTGTTTATGCGGCAACAACTTTCCTACCATTCGACCAAGATAGATCTTTAGAGCCGCAGGTTTTGAATCTGGCGTAAAGTCGACAAATGGGCTCTCCAACAACCACCCTCTGATCTGCGATGTGAGATCGGCGTATAATGGATCCGAGGCCAACATTATAGCCTCACCACCTCCCATGCTATGACCTAGCAAGAAGACCGGGACCTCAGATGGCAGCTGAGACTTGATCACCGAGACAATATCAGAGAGAACAAGAGAGGTTGGACCAGTCTTTCCTTTGTCCGAAGGCGTCTTGACGGATCTCCCCCATCCACGCTGATCGAAGGCATGGGTTTCAATACCACGGGACGCGAGAGAGGGAAAGGTTTCATAGTAGCGATTTATGTGGTCGTTGAACCCGTGAATGAAGATTAATTTGGCTTTTGGAGGGCCTTCGGGCTAGAAGTGTTAGTTTTATACTGGCCGAGCAGATAGTGATTTACCTTCCAGGTTTTGGTATATAGGGAAACATCCCCAATCTGATGGGTTCCTTCGACTTCGGTGGTCATTGTAACAAAGTCACTTTATTTTGAAGCTTCTTATTGAATATCTAAATACGAACTATATGAAAGAGATCGGACGGAAACTGGTCGAGGAGAAACTGATCGAAGGGAGGCCGGACGAGCTATAGAGGAGGCTCGGGAAGCCGAGTTGTTGCTGCCTCAGGCATGAACCCCCTTCGCGCATGTGAATTCTCCACATGAGCTTAACCCACGAAAATCCTTTCAATGCCATCCCAATTCAAATCACAACTCAACTCACGAACAGCACGTCAATTGCTTCATCGTAATAACGTTGTATCCTCAAGATGTAGGGGTAACCGGCAGTTGTCTTCGACGACAACTATCCAAGGTAAATAAGAGTCTCCATTCGTCGAATCTCAATTAATAATCTCAGAAAATGAAATCGTCCTGCTCAGTTATACAGGCAAGAATAGGGATACAACTCCTCTTCTCACCAAACCATTGTCATCCAGCACGACGATAAATACTCACAAGGGCAAAATCAAGGGCTCTGACATAATTGGGAAGAGGGTGCGGGATACCGTTGAATCATCGGATAGGCAACGCTTAAAGCTTCGTATTCATCGACCCACGCTTGCACAGTACTCCGACTTGTCTCCGCGGATAGTAACACCGGTATGTCTGCTTCTGAAACGTTTCGATCCTTTTGTGTGGACTTGCAAAGTGATGAGAGAATCAAAAGATTATCATAAACCTGTTCTTATGTTATTTATAACGATGAGGATTATCTTGGAGACCTTCTGAATTGCAATTATCAATCCAATAACACCATAAGCTATTTATTGTGCATTTCTAACCGCATGTTGTCAGATTTACTCCCAGGATGCCAGTCTGATAGTGTCACTTCTCGATCTCAATCCAACCAAGCCATCATTGTCGCAGCTCATACGATCCCGCCTTCCTGCCAAAGATTCAGCGGAAGTTGAAAAATTGCTTCCAGATGAACCCGAGACAGATGAGAAATTAGAAATATTCGAAGCTGGCACTGGGCATGGCGCATTGACTCTGTTCCTTGCTCGTGCGATTCACGCTGCGAATCCACCAGCTCCACCAATACCTCCATTGCGCCGCCGTTCTTGGAGGGCAGAACCAGTGAAAGCTGGTACTGCTGATACTACAGAAACGGAGAAAGAACCCATATCGCCGCCTTTCGAAAAGCTCAAGGGCAAGGAGATCACCACGCCTCCAGAACAAAAGGCAGAAGGTGTCGCAGGAAAGGCATGGATGTTTTTAAATAACCTCTTAGCCAAACCTCAGCCAATTGCAGACGCAAAAGCCTCTAGCAATGTAGCTGAAGGTACTAAGTGGACTATGGGTCGCGCTGCTCATGGAATTAGTGACCCAGATCCTGCAGAGGAAGCTCTACTACTACAGCAAGAGGAGGTTTATGATCGATATCTTCCACACCGCCGAGCCATAATCCAAACCTTGGATATATCCCCAGACAATTCAAACCACGCCCGCAACTCAATTCGTAATTACCAGAACGGAATGTATTACTCTTCGGTTGATTTCCATATCGGAACCATCTCAGAGTACCTCTCATCTCGTCTTGCTACCTCCAAGGGCTCTCCAATCTTCTCACATGCCATCCTGGATTTACCACGCACCCACAATTATCTTGATATTGTGAGTCAGAGCTTGAAACCGGATGGTGTGTTGATTACGTGGAATCCGAGCTTGACGCAAATAATTCAGTGTGTGCATGAGGTGCGGAAACAGCGCCTCCCGCTGTTTCTGGAGAGTGTTTTGGAAGTCGGACGTGGGGCGGGTGTTGGCGGAAGGGAGTGGGATGTTCGAGCTGTCTTACCCAGAGATATCGGGAGGAAGAGAAAGGAAGCTGAAGCGAAGGTTCAAGAATCCACAAACGGAGATACGCTCGAAGAAAGTACAGTGGAGACTTCTGATGAGGGATGGGAAATGATTTGTAGACCAAGAGTTGGAGTCAGGGTGGAAGGTGGTGGCTTCATTGGGGTTTGGAAGAGGATGGATGTATAAGTAGTCGTGTATGACTTCTGTAAGATTTTTTGTACTTAGTGAAAAATAGATACCATGTACCATACGTCCCGTTGTTTCTTATATTTTCCCCTTCCAGTATTTCTGTCTACTGCATATCGGCAGCTTGTACTCCTCGTTGCCTCTTCTTCTTTGCTTTCTTGCAAAGCTGATGCTTCAAACGTGGAGAAGCACCACACGTGCACAACAGGCTCATTAGGTCTTCTCTCGGTCTGTATTTTGTCCAAGAAGTCCATCCGTGCCCAACGTATTGCAACCCAACCATCATCGCCCCATCGCCCGTCTCGACTCCAGTCTGCGCCGAAGCATCTTCTTCGCCCCGATGGCTCTCCCAGGACATACGTACCAGCCACTACTGCCCCGTCTGCCCACTTATATGGTTTTCAGCACGATCCGCGATGTCCGCCCTGCATTGCTTGGGAATTGTCACTGAATGCATGTATGGATAGCTTTTACGTATGCCTAAGCGTCATCATCACTCGCACCGTACTTATCCTGGCCTGAGGGTTGGGAGCGTGATCGTTGGCGATGATAATGAATCGCTGGCAAAACCGTATCCTTGGGTGGGGGGAGATGGCCTAGATGCTTCATGCTTCATCTCCAGGATATGCCTTGTATTTATTTCTTGCCATTGTGAATTTTTGTGATTTGCTAAAGGCTCAGATTCCCCCGTACCTGTTCCCAGGACCTGTGCTGCCTGATGCGTGGTGCCAGTAGGTTACAGATGTGCAGTTCACTTTACCCTCAGCCTCAGTGCTCAATCATCCGATCTGCCCTCGCGTGCTGGCTCACTACCTATCCAGGCTCACCAAAGCCACATCAACCCCGCACTTCCTCGCTTGACATGATATTTGGGGTACTACTGTACTGTACATGGAATGTAAGGTGTGGAATGACATGCAGATGTGCCCTCTAAGCGCCGTGTGTTGCGCTGGCCACTTACAATAGACGCCCTCCTCTAGCCGAGCAGATAACATGGTTCCAAATTAGCAGATTAACACTCCAAGGATAGAAATCCGCAGAAATGCGAGCAGTCATCTACGTGCTCTGCTCTGCTCTGATCTGCTCTGTAAAATCAAGTTATGATTAGTATCGTTGCGGCCTATGTCAAACTGTGCATGAATTATTCCAGTCATCACCCACGTGAGCAGTGAGCACGGTATAGAAGTAGGGTGGTTTCGAGGATGGCAGAAGGATGGCCCATTCCTTTGATCTATCTCTCCACATGTCTCAGGTACCGTATCCTAGCAACACGAAGGATTTAACCTATCTTCTAGAAGAGTAGAAGATGTTAGAAGGAGGGAGTGTAGGAGGAAGAGCTCGTGACATTTACAATCTCTTAGATGGGGGTGAAAGATGACTGCATATTGTATTCTGTGGGAAACGTGGGTTGTTCCTGAGATCTAGAGCGCCTGGGAAAGCCGGACTCTCAGGGCATGGAATCGGGAATGAGGTCCGTATGGATTGTCGATGTGGGGAGGTGAGGTATTTTATGGAGATATACAACAGTAGCATTCAAGAGTGTTGTTTCTCCTGTTCTTGGTTGATGATGGGCATGTATCGTGAATGTAATCCCGGCATACAGCCCATCGAATGGGGGCCCTGCCTTATTCTTATACACGTATCAGCAATGGGACAATGGGACCACCAAACATGCATCGCATAGCCGTGTCCAGCGGTTGTTGAACGAACAGCCCAATCCATGAGTGCGAGGGTGCACATCACCACTCGTGGCATCGCTCGCTAGTCATGATCTGCCGCAACGGCGTGCCTCTGTACCTTGTCCGGAATCGACCTTGAGGACGAAGGCATGCAGCAGCTGAAGCATTCGTGTGACGAGGCAGATTTGACGGTTCTTTGGATGCGTGCTTTTCCCGTTGTGGAGAGGTGGGGTGGCTTCAATGTTGATTTGATGACAGCTGGACATTGTTTAGGAGTGAGCTACCATTTACTTGTTGATGAATTGATGGAGAATTGCGGTACATCTACACCCAATCAACCAATCCCATACTGGTAGGCTGGCATCGTGACATTTATCTCCTGTGAACCAGTGAACAGATGAATGGTCACAAATCTCTGATTCCAATACATCCTATTTGCCCCGACGACCTGAGGCAAGAATCGGAATACCGGTGCCCTCATGCCTTCACGACGCAAGACTGAGTGGTTGAGACATTGCTTGCGACCACACACCGCTGAAACTCCTCCG
>Ga0247810_10000732_pt1 | contig 28229 bp, 24 predicted proteins | sample UWRJL119311C1_FD_179918 | JGI IMG/M metagenome (GOLD analysis project Ga0247810, IMG submission 179918) | Plant litter microbial communities from Arlington Agricultural Research Station in Wisconsin, United States - UWRJ-L119-311C-1 | ecosystem: Environmental > Terrestrial > Plant litter >... | reverse complement strand
ACACCGTCGCGGCCCGCGCCGGACGCCCCGTCACCTTCGGCTGGGGACCCCGGTTCCTGCACTCGACGGGACAGTTCCACAAGGGCGGCCCTGCGGTCGGCGTCTTCATCCAGATCACCGAGGTCTCGGATGTCGACCTCGAGATCCCCGACCGTCCGTTCACCTTCGGTACCCTCATCCAGGCACAGGCTGCCGGCGACGCGAGTGTTCTCGCCGAGCACGGCCGCCCCGTTCTGACCATCACCCTCACCGACTCCGACGAGCAGCTTCCCGCGCTCATCGCTGCGTTGAGCTGAGCACTTCTAAGCACCAAGGAGCTGCATGTCCCCCGTGGATATCACACCGGAATTCAATCCACTGCGAATTCCGTCCGACCGACGACTCAACCGCATCGCGGGTCCCAGCGCACTCATCATCTTCGGAGTGACCGGCGACCTGTCGCGCAAGAAGCTGATGCCGGCCGTGTACGACCTCGCCAACCGCGGCCTGCTCCCCCCGGGCTTCGCGCTCGTCGGGTTCGCCCGCCGCGACTGGGAGGACCAGGACTTCGAGAAAGAGGTCTACGAAGCCGTCAAGCAGTACGCGCGCACCCCCTTCGATGAGGACGTCTGGCGCCAGCTGGCGCTCGGCATCCGCTTCGTGCAGGGCGAGTTCGACGACGAGGAGGCTTTCGAGCGTCTCAAGGAGACGATCGAGGAGCTCGACCGTGATCGCGGAACGATGGGCAACCACGCGTTCTACCTGTCGATCCCGCCGAAGTCGTTCCCGCAGGTCACCGAGCAGCTGCGCAACTCGGGTCTCGCCGAGCAGCAGGACGGCCACTGGCGCCGTGTCGTGATCGAGAAGCCCTTCGGCAGCGACCTGAAGACGGCCCGCGAGCTGAACGCCGTCGTCGAGTCGGTCTTCCCGCCCGACAGCGTCTTCCGCATCGACCACTACCTCGGCAAGGAGACGGTGCAGAACATCCTCGCACTGCGCTTCGCCAACGAGATGTACGAGCCGATCTGGAACGCCAACTACATCGACCACGTGCAGATCACGATGGCCGAGGACATCGGAGTGGGCGGCCGCGCCGGCTACTACGACGGGATCGGCGCCGCGCGCGACGTCATCCAGAACCACCTCCTGCAGCTCCTCGCCCTCACGGCGATGGAGGAGCCCATCTCGTTCAACGCCGCAGACCTGCGCGCCGAGAAGGAGAAGGTGCTCGCCGCCGTCAAGCTGCCCGACGACCTGAGCCACTCGACCGCACGCGGCCAGTACTCCGGCGGATGGCAGGGTGGAGAGAAGGTGTCCGGCTTCCTCGACGAGGACGGCATGAACCCGGAGTCGCTGACGGAGACCTTCGCGGCCATCCGCCTCGACATCGGTACGCGCCGCTGGGCCGGGGTGCCCTTCTACCTGCGTGCGGGCAAGCGTCTGGGCCGTCGCGTCACGGAGATCGCAGTGGTCTTCAAGCGTGCGCCGCAGAACCTGTTCGCCGAGAGCCAGACCGGCACCCTCGGACAGAATGCCATCGTGATCCGGGTGCAGCCCGACGAGGGTGTCACCATCCGCTTCGGGTCCAAGGTCCCCGGCGCCACCATGCAGGTGCGCGACGTGACCATGGACTTCGGCTACGGCCACGCCTTCACCGAGGCCAGCCCGGAGGCCTACGAGCGCCTGATCCTCGACGTGCTGCTCGGCGACCCGCCGCTGTTCCCCCGTCACGAGGAGGTGGAGCTCAGCTGGAAGATCCTCGACCCCATCGAGGAGTACTGGGCCACACAGGGCCAGCCCGAACAATACCGACCGGGCACCTGGGGTCCCAAGTCCGCAGACGACCTTCTAGCCCGCGACGGCAGAGTATGGAGACGACCATGATTGTCGACCTTCCCGACACGAACACCAGCAAGATCTCCAAGGCGCTCGTCAAGATCCGCGAGGAGGGCGGCGCTGTCGCCCTCGGACGCGTTCTGACGCTCGTCATCTCGACGAAGCTCGGCGAGGAGGAGGAGGCGATCGAGGCGGCCAACGACGCCTCGCGCGAGCACCCCATGCGCGTGATCGTGATCTCGACCGGCCAGACCGCCGAGGACTCGACGGACGCCCGCATCGACGCGCAGATCCGCGTCGGCGGCGACGCCGGGGCCAGCGAGGTCATCGTTGTGCGCGCCTACGGCGACGCGGCCAGCGACCAGGAGGGTCTCGTCACCGGGCTCCTCCTCCCCGACGCCCCCGTCGTTGCCTGGTGGCCCGGCGTCGCGCCGGAGAACGCCGCGCAGTCGCCCCTCGGAGTGATCGCTCAGCGTCGCATCACGGATGCCGCGTCGAGCTCGAATCCTGCGGCCGCCCTCGTGCACGTGGCTGAGACCTACGCCCCCGGCGACACGGACTTCGCCTGGACGCGTCTGACCCTGTGGCGCGCCCAGCTCGCCGCGGTGCTCGACCAGCCGCCGTACGAACCCGTCACCGGTGTCACCGTGCACGGCGCGGCCGACTCGCCCTCGACCGTACTGCTCGCCGCCTGGCTGCAGCTGCAGCTCAAGATCGATGTCGACCTGGTCGTGACGAACAAGTCGCACGGATCGAGCGGCATCCAGGGCGTTGTGCTCGAGCGCGCCAGCGGCAAGATCGAGCTGGAGCGCACCCTGGTGAACGTGGCGACCCTGGTTCAGCCGAACCAGCCGACACACGACATCTCGCTTCCCCGCCGCAGCCTGCGCGACTGCCTCTCGGAGGAGCTGCGCCGTCTCGACCCCGACGATCTGTTCGGCGATGTGATCCGAAGTGGCCTCGGCCAGCTCGGCAAAGTCACACCGCACCTCCACACGGGTACGATCACAGCAGTACAGATCGACGAAGAGACCGGAGTGGCCACCGCGTGACAGTAGGACGACGGGTGCTCGTACACCCAGACAAAGCAGCACTGGCAGCATCGGTTGCTGCGCGGTTCATGACGAAGATGGTCGACCTGATCGACGAGTTCGGCCACGCAACCGTCGTCCTCACCGGCGGCACGATGGGAAGCGCGGTCCTCCGCGCCATCAACGAGTCCCCGGCGCGCGACACGATCGACTGGTCGGGCGTGCACTTCTGGTGGGGTGACGAGCGCTGGCTCCCCCGCGGCGACGCCGAACGCAACGAGACCCAGGCGCGCGACGCGCTCCTGGACCACATCGCGATCGACGCCGGCAACATCCACGCCTTCCCTGCCTCCGGCGAGGGAATCGAGCTGGATGCCGCGGCCGAGATCTACGCTCTGGAGCTCGCCGCCCACGCGGTCGAGGGGGCCACGCTCCCCCGGTTCGACATCACCTTCCTCGGTGTCGGCCCGGACGGCCACGTCGCGTCGCTGTTCCCGGAGCAGGCGGGCATCCGCGAGACGGAGGCCACGGTGATCTCCGTGCGCAACGCGCCGAAGCCTCCGCCCGAGCGGCTGTCGCTCACCCTCCCGGTGATCAACTCGTCGACTCGGATCTGGATGGTCCTCGCGGGCGCAGACAAGGCATCCGCTCTCGGGCTCAGCCTCGCAGGCGCCAGCATCAACGAGGTTCCGGCCGCGGGAGTCGAAGGACGCCGCAGCACCCTCTACTACGTCGACCGTGAGGCCACGGCCGAGGTTCCGGAGAACCTCACCGCGACCGAGATCTTCTGGACGGCGGCGGACGCCACCGACTAGGTCTCCCGCGCACACGAAGAAGGCCGGCACCCCGAGGGGTGCCGGCCTTCTTCGTACCAGGGGTGAACGACGAACGGCCACCACCCGGAGGTGATGGCCGTTCGTGACGTCGACGGGTCAGGACGCGGTGCCGCGACGGGTGCGGAGCTGCGTGAGGGCCTCGCCCAGCAGGGACTCCGCCTCCTCCTCGGTGCGACGCTCCTTCACGTAGGCCAGGTGCGTCTTGTACGGCTCCAGCTTGGCGACCGAGGGCGGATTCGCCTTGTCGCGTCCGGCGGGAAGACCGCTCTGCGGCGAGTCGATCGTGAGGGGGATCTCGTCGTCGGGCAGGTTCGCCGCGAAGTACCGGACGGTCTCGTTGCCGAGCTCGTCCCAGTAGGAGACCTGGACACGCTCGGCGTGATAGCCGCGGTCCTGCTCGCCCATGGGGCCTGCGCCCACACGCGATCCTCGGATCGCACTGCCTCCTGAAGCCACGACTACCCCTTATTGCCTAGTTGTTTAGGAACCGTCGAACTTGGTGATCAGACCGAGTACGACGATGGACGTGATCCACACTACGGCGAGAATCACGGTGATGCGGTTGAGGTTGCGCTCGGCCACTCCGGACGCACCGAGGTTGGAGGTCACTCCCCCGCCGAACATATCGGAGAGCCCGCCGCCGCGGCCACGGTGCAGGAGGATGAGCAGCGTCAGCAAGAGACTCGTGATTCCGAGAACGACTTGCAACGCGACCTGGAGAATTTCCACGGAAAACCTTTCGAAGCGGCCGGTAGGCCGAAAGTAGTATAACTGCGCTCAAGCACTACGAAGTAGCGCGGAGTGAAATATCAGGTGCCGACGTGCTTCTGGAAGCGCGAAATGCTCGCGAATTCGTCGAGGTCGAGACTGGCACCGCCGACGAGCGCACCGTCGACGTTCGACTCGCGCATAAAGCCCGCGATGTTGACCGCCTTGACCGAGCCGCCGTAGAGGATGCGGGTGGCGCCGGCGACGTCCTCGCCGAGGAGCTCGACCAGCAGTTCGCGCAGCTTCGCCGCGACCTGCTCCGCCTGCTCGGGAGTGGCGGCCTGGCCGGAGCCGATGGCCCAGACCGGCTCGTAGGCGACGACGATGTCGACGGCTCCGCTGACGCCGGCGAGGGCGGCGCGAAGCTGTGCCACGGGGACCGCGCTCGGGCCGTGCTTCTCGAGGTCGTCGGCGGTCTCGCCGACGCAGATGACGGGGACGAGGTTGTGGCGGAGTGCCGCCTCGACCTTCGCGGCGACCTGCTCGTCGGTCTCGTTGTGCAGCACTCGGCGCTCGGAGTGTCCGATGATCACGTACTGGCAGTCGAGCGCCTTCAGGAAGGCGCCGGAGATCTCGCCGGTGTAGGCGCCGGAGTCGTGCGCGGAGAGGTCCTGCGCTCCGAATGCGAGATCGAGCTTGTCGGCGGCGATCAGCGTCTGCACGCTGCGCAGGTCGGTGAACGGCGGGAACACGGCGACCTCGGCGTCGCCGAAGTCGTGACGCGCGTCCTTGAGGCTCCAGGCCAGCTTCTGCACGAAGGCGATGGACTGCAGGTGGTCGAGGTTCATCTTCCAGTTGCCTGCGATGAGCGGCACGCGCTTGTGCGCGGTGCCCGGTACTACTGCCATCCGAGGACCTCCAGTCCTGGCAGGCGCTTGCCCTCGAGGAACTCGAGGCTCGCGCCGCCGCCGGTAGAAATGTGCCCGAACTGGTCGTCGGTGAAGCCGAGTGCGCGCACGGCCGCAGCCGAGTCGCCCCCGCCCACGACGCCGAGTCCGTCGATCGTGGTGAGCGCCTCGGCGACGGCCTTGGTTCCGGCGGCGAAGGGCTCGAGTTCGAACACGCCCATCGGGCCGTTCCAGAAGACAGTCTTCGAGGCGGAGATGACCTCGGCGAAGCGGGTGGCCGTGTCGGGTCCGATGTCGAGACCGAGACCGGATGCGCCGAACGGCGTCTCCTCGATCGCGTCGGCCGGGGTGGTGACGAATTCCGCGTCGGCGCCGAACTTCGACGCGACGACGATATCCGTGGGGAGCACGATCTCGACGCCGAGCTCCGCGGCCTTGGCCAGGTAGCCGGTGACGTTGTCGATCTGGTCGGTCTCCAGCAGGCTGGCGCCCACCTTGTGGCCCTGCGCGGCGAGGAAGGTGAAGAGCATCCCGCCGCCGATGAGCAGTGTGTCGACCTTCGGCAGGAGCGCGCCGATCACGGCGAGCTTGTCGGAGACCTTCGAGCCGCCGAGCACGACCGTGTACGGGGAGTCGGGGGTGCGCGTGAGCCGCTCGAGCACCTCGAGCTCGGTCTGGATGAGCAGGCCGGCGGCGCTGGGCAGCAGCTCGGCGACGTCGTAGACGCTCGCCTGCTTGCGGTGCACGACGCCGAAGCCGTCGGAGACGAAGGCGTCGGCGAGGGCGGCGAGCTTCGCCGCGAAGGCGGCGCGGTCCGCGTCGTCCTTGCTGGTCTCGCCCGGGTTGAAGCGGAGGTTCTCGAGCAGGACGACGTCGCCGTCCTCGAGCCCGGCCACGGACTCCTCTGCCGCGGAACCGACCGTGTCGCTCGCGAAACCGACACCCTTGCCGAGCAGCTCGCTCAGTCGCTGGGCGACCGGGGCGAGGCTGTACGCGGCGTCCGGCGCGCCGTCGGGCCGCCCGAGATGGGAGACGACGACGACGCGAGCGCCGGAGTTGATCAGGGCGTTGAGCGTGGGGAGAGAGGCACGGATGCGCCCGTCGTCTGTGATCCGGCCGTCTTTCAACGGCACATTCAGATCACAGCGCACGAGTACACGCTTGCCGGTCAGATCCCCGAGGCTCTCGATGGTGCGAAGCGACACGGTCTGTATTCCTTAGGGCCTAGAGGCGGTCTGCGACGTAGCTCGTGATGTCGACGAGACGGTTGGAGTAGCCCCACTCGTTGTCGTACCACGAAGCAACCTTGACCTGGTTGCCGATGACCTTCGTGAGGCCGGCGTCGAAGATCGAGGAGTGCGGGTCGCCCTGGATGTCGCTCGAGACGATCGGGTCCTCGGTGTAGCTGAGGATGCCCTTGAGGTAGCCCTCGGCGGCGTTCTTGTAGGCCTCGTTCACCTCGGCGACGGTGACGGGACGCGAGGTCTCGATCGTCAGGTCGGTGATCGAGCCGGTGATCACGGGCACGCGGAGCGCGTAGCCGTCGAGCTTGCCGACCAGCTCGGGGATGACCAGGCCGAGGGCCTTGGCGGCTCCGGTCGAGGTCGGGATGATGTTCGCAGCAGCGGCACGGGCACGGCGGAGGTCGCTGTGCGGGCCGTCCTGCAGGTTCTGGTCTGCGGTGTAGGCGTGGATCGTGGTCATCAGGCCACGCTCGATGCCGAAGTTGTCCATGAACACCTTGGCGAGCGGCGCGAGGCAGTTCGTGGTGCAGGACGCGTTGGAGATGATGTCGTGGATCGCGGGGTCGTAGGTGCCCTCGTTGACGCCGAGCACCAGCGTTGCGACGTCGTCGCCCGTTGCGGGAGCGGAGACGATGACCTTCTTGGCACCGGCCTCGATGTGCTTGCGCGCATCGGCGGACTTGGTGAAGCGGCCGGTCGACTCGATGACGACCTCGACGCCCAGCTCGCCCCAGGGCAGCAGCGCGGGGTCGCGCTCGGCGAGCACCTTGATCGGCTTGCCGTTGACGAAGATCGTGTCGCCGTCGACGGTGACGGTGGCGTCGAGACGGCCGCCGACGGTGTCGTACTTGAGCAGGTGCGCGAGCGCGGCGGGGTTGTCGAGGTCGTTCACGGCGACGATCTCGAGCTCACTTCCCGTGGCGAGCGCTGCGCGAAGGAAGTTGCGGCCGATGCGGCCGAACCCGTTGATTCCGATTTTGACGCTCAATGAAACTCCAGGTTTTCGGGCGCCTGACGGCGCACAGGTGGTGGATTTATGGAGAAAGGCCGGGGCGCGAGCCCCGGCCACTATGCCGCTACGAGAGTAGCAGCAGGCCTTCTGTCTTCACGCGCGCGACGTCGAAGCGCTTCTGCACGTTGTCCCAGTTGGTGATGTTCCAGAACGCCTTGACGTAGTCGGCGCGCACGTTCTTGTAGTCGAGGTAGTAGGCGTGCTCCCAGACGTCGAGCATCAGCAGCGGCACGATGCCCGCGGGCAGGTTGCCCTGCTGGTCGAAGAACTGCACGATGATGAGGCGCTGCCCGATCGAGTCGTAGGCCAGCACAGCCCAGCCGGAGCCCTGCACGCCCATCGCGGTCGCGGTGAAGTGGGCGGTGAACTTGTCGAAGGACCCGAACTGGTCGTCGATAGCGGATGCGAGGTCGCCGGTGGGCTTGTCGCCTCCGTTCGGCGAGAGGTTGGTCCAGAAGATGGAGTGGTTCACGTGACCACCGAGGTTGAAGGAGAGGTCCTTCTCCAGCTTGTTGACGTTGGCGAGGTTTCCGGAGTCGCGGGCCTCGGCGAGCTGGGCGAGAGCGGTGTTCGCGCCCGTCACGTACGCCTGGTGGTGCTTGCTGTGATGCAGCTCCATGATCGCCCCGCTGATGCTCGGCTCGAGGGCCGAGTAGTCGTACGGAAGTTCGGGAAGGGTGTAATCAGCCATCGAGTATCTCCTAGCAAATAGGCACTGGGCGAGCGTGTTAGCCCACGTCGCCGTGCAACTTTTCCAGTCTACTCACGACAACCACTCAGACCCTGAGATGCTTCCACTCACGGGAGATTAGGACTAAATATCCCTCGGGCTCACACGTCGTCGAGGTCGGGCGGGAGGTTCGCGTCGGTGCCGGGGATGTTCAGGTCGCTCGCGCGCTTGTCCGCCATGGCGAGCAGTCGGCGGATGCGTCCGGCGACGGCGTCCTTCGTCATGGGCGGGTCGGCGTGGTGGCCGAGCTCGTCGAGGCTCGAGTCGCGGAAGCGCAGACGCAGCTCGCCCGCGTAGCGGAGGTGCTTGGGCGTGGTGTCGTCGAGGATCTCGAGGGCGCGCTCGACGCGGGCGCACGCGGCGACCGCGGCCTGCGCGGAGCGGCGCAGGTTGGCGTCGTCGAAGTTGACCAGGCGGTTGGCCGTGGCGCGCACCTCGCGGCGCTGGCGCAGCTGCTCCCAGGCCTCGACGCTCGCGGTGGCGCCCATGTGCACGAGCATCGCGCCGATGGCCTCGCCGTCGCGGATGACGACGCGGTGCACACCGCGCACCTCGCGGCTCTTCGCTGCGACGTGGAGACGGCCCGCGGCGCCGACGAGGGCCATGGCGGCCTCGTTGCCCGGGCAGGTGATCTCGAGGGCGGCGGAGCGGCCCGGATCGGTGAGCGAGCCCGCGGCGAGGAACGCGCCCCGCCAGACGGCCGCGATCTCCTCGACGGAGCCGGTGGTGAGCTTGTTCGGCAGGCCGCGGATGGGGCGGCGGCGGGCGTCGAGCAGACCGGTCTGGCGGGCGAGGGTCTCTCCCCCGTCGACGACCCGGACGACGTATTGGTTGGTGCGGCGGGCGCCGGAGGCGGTGATGACCGCGGCCTCGCTGCGCACGCCGTAGAGCTCGGCCAGGTCTTTGCGCACGCGGCGCGCCACCGTCGCGGAGTCCAGCTCCGACTCGACCGCGATGCGGTTGGAGATCATGTGGAGACCGCCCGAGAAGCGCAGGATCGTGGCGAGTTCAGCGGCGCGCACCGTTGTCTTGCTGACTTCGAGCTTCGCGAGCTCCTCTTTGACGTCGGCGGTTAGTGCCACTGGAAAATCCTTTGATCGTTTACGAGTGCCGCGCGGTGCTCCTGCGGGCTATTCTCTGCCGAGGTCGCGGTGCTTCACGCTGACGGCGACGCCGGGCAGGCCGCGCAGCAACGTCGCCAATTCCTCTGCGACGGCCACGGAGCGGTGTTTGCCCCCTGTGCATCCAACAGCGATCGTAGCGTGTCTCTTGTTCTCGCGTTGGTACCCGGCGAGCACCGGGGCCAGCGCGGCGGCGTAGAGGTCGATGAACTCGCGGGCTCCGCGCTGGGACAGCACGTACTCGCTCACCTCGGCGTCGAGGCCGGAGAACGCCCGCAGTTCCGGGTTCCAGAAGGGGTTCGGCAAGAAGCGCATGTCCGCCACCATGTCGGCGTCGGTGGGCAGCCCGTACTTGAAGCCGAAGCTCAGGATCGTGACCTGCTCCCCCGGCGCCTGCGATTCGGAGAACTTCTCCTGGATGGTGGTGGCCAGCTGGTGGATGTTGAGCTCGGAGGTGTCGATGATCATGTCGCTGCCCGCGCGGATCTCCTGCGTGAGTCGGCGTTCCGCGGTGATGCCGTCGAGCAGGGTGCCGTCGTCCTGCAGCGGATGCGGACGACGCACCTGCTCGAAACGTCGGACGAGCGTGGCATCCGTCGCCTCGAGGAAGAGCACACGCACGTTCGCCTTGTCGCGGATGGTCTCGACCGCGTTCTGCACGTCGGAGAAGAGCTTGCCGCCCCGCACGTCGACGACGGCCGCGATCCGGGGCAGGGAGTTGCCGGCGTGCTGCGCGAGCTCCACCAGCGGGCGCAGCATCTGCGGCGGAAGGTTGTCGACGACGTACCAGCCGAGGTCCTCCAGCGCGTTGCCCACGGTGGAGCGTCCCGCACCGGACATGCCCGTGACGATGAGGAGTTCTTGGCGGTCGCTTGCGGTGGTCATCGTCACGAGCCTTCGATTCGGGTGGCGGTCGTCTACTGACGTGGTCAGGTAACAAGAGTACCGAGCATTGCGGGGTCAGGCCCGCCGCAGCCCCTCGACGATCTGCTCCGCCAGTGCCGTGCCGATGCCCTTGACCTCGGTGATCGCGGCGACGTCCGCCGCGCGCAGGCGCGTCACCGAGCCGAAGTGCTTGAGCAGCAGGCTCACCCGGTTGGGGCCGAGACCGGGGATCTCGGCGAGCACCGACGTGACATCGGACTTGCGCTTCTGGCGCTGGAAGGTGATCGCGAATCGGTGGGCCTCGTCGCGGATGCGCTGGAAGAGGAACAGCGCGTCGCTGTTGCGGGGCAGGATCACCGGGAAGTCGGAGTCGGGCAGCCAGATCTCCTCGAGGCGTTTCGCGATGCCGCAGAGCTGGATGCCCGTGACACCGGAGTCGTCGAGCGCGCGCTGAGCGGCGGCGACCTGGGGCTGGCCGCCGTCGACGATCAGGAGGTTCGGCCGGTAGGCGAAGCGCTTGCGCTCGACCTGCACGTCGGCGCCCCCGACGACGACGCTCGCGTCCGCGGAGAGGGCGATCGCCGCCTCGGCGGCCTCGCCCGCGTCCGGCTCCTCGTCGAGGTGCGCGAGTCGGCGCATCAGCGTCTGGTAGATCGACTCGGTGTCGTCGGTGGAGTCGGCGATGCTGAATCGGCGGTACTGGTCTTTGCGGGGAAGGCCGTCCTCGAAGACGACCATCGACGCCACGATGTTCGTGCCGCTGAGGTGGGAGACGTCGTAGCACTCCATGCGCAGGGGCGCGTCGCCCATGCCGAGCGCCTCCTGGATGTCGGCGAGGGCCTGGCTCCGCGCCACGAAGTCGCCGCTGCGACGGGTCTTGTAGAGCATGAGCGCGTTGCGCGCGTTGGTCGAGACCGTGAGGGCCAGGGCGGCCTTGTCGCCGCGCTGCGCGACCCGCAGGGCCACCTTCCCCGCGGACGGGCGCCGCTCGGTGAGGAAGAGCTCGAGCGCCGCGGTGTCCTCCGGCAGGGCGGGCACGAGGATCTCGCGCGGCGGCTCCTGGTCGGCGTAGGCGTTCTGCATCACCGTGTCGACCAGTTCGGGCAGCTCCACGTCGAGCTCCTTGTCGACCACCCAGCCGCGCACACCGCGGATGCGGCCGCCGCGCACGATGAACTGCTGCACCGCCGCCGCGAGCTCGTCGTGCGCGATTCCGAAGATGTCGGCATCGACCTCGTCGCCCAGCACCACGCTGCTCTTGGAGAGCACGCCCTCGAGGGCGAGCAGCTGGTCGCGGAAGCGCGCAGCCGACTCGTAGTCCATCTCGGCACTGGCCGCGGCCATCTTCTTCTGGATCTCGGCAGTGAACCGCGTGTCGTTGCCGCCCATGAAGGAGGCGAAGTCGAGGGCGATCGACTTGTGGTCCTCCTTGGAGATGCGGCCGACGCAGGGGGCTGCGCACTTGCCGATGTCGCCGAGCAGGCAGGGCCGGCCGGTCTGCTCCGCCCGCCGGTAGGTGGCGTCGGAGCAGCTGCGCATCGGGAAGGCCTTGAGCATCAGGTCGACCGTCTCGCGGATGGCCCACACCTTGGTGTACGGGCCGAAATACCGGGCGCCCGCGAGATTCTTGTTGCGGGTCACGATGACCCGGGGAACCGGATCGCCGAGCGTGATCGCGAGGTAGGGGTACGACTTGTCGTCGCGGAACTTCACATTGAAGGGCGGATCGAACTCCTTGATCCAGGTGTACTCGAGCTGCAGCGCCTCGAACTCCGTGCCGACGACCGTCCACTCCACGCTCGACGCGGCGAGCACCATGCGGCGGGTGCGCTCGTGCAGGCTGCGCAGCGGCTGGAAGTAGTTCGCCAGCCGCTGGCGCAGGATGTTGGCCTTGCCGACGTAGAGCACCCGGCCGCCGGCGTCGCGGAAGCGGTAGACGCCGGGCACGGTGGGGATCTCGCCCGCTCTCGGACGCCAGCTGACGGTATCGCTCATGGTCTGCCGCCCGCCGGTCAGGCGCGCACGCCCTCCAGCATCTCCCTGAGGAAGAACCCGGTGTGGCTGCCCTCGATCTTCGCGAGCTGCTCGGGTGTGCCGGTGGAGAGCACCTGGCCGCCGCCCGCGCCGCCCTCCGGGCCGATGTCGATGATCCAGTCGGAGGACTTGATCACGTCGAGGTTGTGCTCGATCACCAGCACGGTGTTGCCCTTGTCGACCAGGCTGTTCAGCACGAGGAGCAGCTTGCGCACGTCCTCGAAGTGCAGCCCGGTGGTCGGCTCGTCGAGAACGTAGATGCTGCGGCCGTTGGAGCGCTTCTGCAGCTCGGTGGCGAGTTTGACGCGCTGCGCCTCGCCGCCGGAGAGCGTCGTGGCGCTCTGGCCCAGCCGCACGTAGCCGAGGCCGACCTCGACGAGCGTCTTCAGGAAGCGGTGGATCGCGCCGATCGCCTCGAAGAAGTCCGCCGCCTCGCTGATCGGCATGTCGAGCACCTCGGCGATGTTCTTGCCCTTGTACCGCACGGCGAGGGTCTCGCGGTTGTAGCGGGCGCCATGGCACACCTCGCACGCCACGTACACGTCGGGCAGGAAGTTCATCTCGATCTTGATCGTGCCGTCGCCGGAGCAGTTCTCGCAGCGCCCGCCCTTGACGTTGAAGCTGAAGCGTCCGGGCAGGTAGCCGCGGGCCTTCGCGTCCTGCGTCTCGGCGAAGAGGTTGCGGATCTTGTCGAAGACGCCCGTGTAGGTCGCCGGGTTCGAGCGCGGGGTGCGGCCGATCGGATTCTGGTCGACGTGCACCACCTTGTCGAGGTGCTCGAGGCCGGTGACGCGGGTGTGCTTGCCCGGGATCTGGCGCGCGCCGTTGAGCTCGTTGGCGAGGACCTTGTAGAGGATGTCGTTGACGAGGCTCGACTTTCCGGAGCCGCTCACCCCGGTGACGGAGGTGAAGACGCCGAGCGGGAAGTCGACGGTCACGTTGCGCAGGTTGTTGGCCTTCGCGCCCTCGACCCGCACCTGGCGCTTCTTGTCGACCTTGCGCCGCTTCTTCGGCGTCTCGATCGAGCGCCGCCCGGCGAGGTAGTCGCCGGTGACCGACTCGGTGTTCGTCAGTAGGTCGTCATAGGAGCCGGAGTGCACAACGACGCCGCCGTGCTCCCCCGCGCCCGGTCCGATGTCGACGACCCAGTCGGCGGTGCGGATGGTGTCCTCGTCGTGCTCGACGACGATGAGCGTGTTGCCGAGGTTCTTCAGCTTGACGAGGGTCTCGATGAGCCGGCGGTTGTCGCGCTGGTGCAGTCCGATCGACGGCTCGTCGAGCACGTAGAGGACTCCGGTGAGGCCGGAGCCGATCTGCGTCGCCAAGCGGATGCGCTGCGCCTCTCCTCCGGACAGGGTCGCCGCCGCGCGCGACAGGTTGAGATAGTTGAGCCCCACCTCGATGAGGAATTCGAGTCGCACGCGGATCTCGCGCAGCACCTGCGCGGCGATCTTCGCGTCGCGGTCGCTGAGCACCACGGTGTTCATAAACGCGTAGGAGTCGGCGAGGCTCAGCTCGCACACGTCGGAGATGTTCTGCCCGTCGACGGTGACCGCGAGCACCTCGGGCTTCAGGCGCTTGCCATTGCACACCGGGCAGGGGATCTCGCGCAGGTAGTTCGCGAAGCGCTGGCGCTGCACATCGGTCTCCGCCTCGAGGAACTTGCGCTCGATGTAGGGCATCACGCCCTCGAATCCGGTGGAGTACTTCATCTCGCGGCCGAAGCGGTTCTTCCACTTCACCGTGACCTCGAAGTTGTTGCCCTTGAGGATGGCATCCTGCACCTCGGTGGACAGCTCGCCCCACGGGGTGTCGAGCGAGAAGTCGAGGTCGAGCGAGAGTCCGAGAAGCAGCTTCTCGAAGTAGTTGAACAACCCCTTGCCCGACTGGGCCCAGGGCAGGATCACGCCGTCGGCGAGGCTGACGCTCGGGTCGGCGATGAGCAGGTCGGAGTCGACGGACATGCGCGTGCCGAGGCCGGAGCACTCGGGGCAGGCGCCGAACGGCGCGTTGAACGAGAAGGTGCGCGGCTCGATCTCGGTGAGCTGCAGCGGGTGGTTGTTCGGGCAGGACAGCTTCTCGGAGAAGGTGCGGGTGGCGTCGGGGCCGGTCTCGTCGACGAGGTTGATGGCGACCAGGCCGTCGGTGAGGCGCAGCGCGGTCTCGAGCGAGTCGGTCAGGCGGGTGAGCGCGTCGTCGGAGGCGACGAGGCGGTCGACGACCACCGAGATGTCGTGCTTGATCTGCTTCTTGAGCGTGGGCGGGTCGCTGAGCTGCACGACCTCGCCGTCGACGACGGCGCGCGAGTAGCCCGCGGCCGCCAGCTCGCGGAAGGTGTCGACGAACTCGCCCTTCTTCTGCGAGACGATGGGGCTCAGCACCTGGTAGCGCGTGCCGGTCTCCAACTCCATGAGCTGGTCGGCGATCTGCTGCACCGTCTGGCGCTGGATCTTCTCACCGCAGATCGGGCAGTGCGGAACGCCGATGCGCGCCCAGAGCAGGCGCATGTAGTCGTAGATCTCGGTGATCGTGCCGACAGTGGACCGCGGGTTGCGGTTGGTCGACTTCTGGTCGATCGAGACCGCGGGGCTCAGCCCCTCGATGAAGTCGACGTCGGGCCGGTCGACCTGGCCGAGGAACTGCCGCGCGTACGCCGAGAGCGACTCGACGTAGCGGCGCTGCCCCTCCGCGAAGATCGTGTCGAAGGCGAGGCTCGACTTGCCCGAGCCGGAGAGCCCGGTGAAGACGACCAGGGAGTCGCGCGGAATCTCCAGATCGACGTTCTTGAGATTGTGGACCCTGGCTCCGCGCACGCTGAGCGTGGGCACACCAGTTACAGGAGAAATCGACACTCTCACAATTGTATGGAAGCCACCGACATTGGGCTGACGCGTTCGCTCTGTGCGTACAATGGCGCGCCGGTGTGGTGTCACGGCTCGAGCAGGTGCCGCAGGGCGGCGCGGCTGTGCAGTCCCGTCTTCGCGTAGACATTGCGCAGGTGGGCGTTGACCGTGCGCACCGAGATGCCGAGGATCGACGAGATGTCGCGGTCGGTCGCGCCGTGCGCCGCGAGCAGCGCCACCTCCCGCTCACGGTCGGTGATGGGCGGATGCCCGGGGAGCGTCGACGAGCTCGTCGCACCGAATCCGGGAGCGCGCTCCCGCAGCTCGCCCAGCCGGGCGGCGGCGGGCAGAGGGTCGTGCGCCCGCTCCGTGTGCAGCAGGACCGCCTGGGACTGGGCGTCGATGGCGTACCAGAGCAGTCCCGCCGCGGAGAACAGGGTCGAGGCCGTCTCCGCCGCCGAGGGGTCGCGCGCGAGCCAGGCCCGCGCCTGCGCGACGACGGCCGGCGTGATCGAGCCGGGCGCGGCATCCGCCTGCTCGACCAGCCTGCGGGCGCAGCCGCTGTCCCCCCAGCGCAGGCCGGCGAACCACGCCGCGGAGGCCCGCTCGAACTGGCCGAGCGCGCGCACCCGGTCGCCGACCTCGGCGCAGCGTCGGCCGGCCGCAGCGACCGCCCCCTCGGCCGCGAGCAGGCTCGCCTCGGCCAGCGCGATGCTCACGTCGTGCACCGGCGCGTGCGGCCCTGCGAGCACACGGGCGAGCACGGCCCGCGCCTCGACGACCGCTCCGCCGAGCAGCAGTGCCCTGAGGTAGTGCGTCTCGATCCACGGCCGCGTGGTGCGCGACCACATGCCCCGCGACGCGAGCGCCTCGCGGAACAGCGGCATCGCGGAGGCGAGGTCGCCGGCAAGCACGCTCGCCCAGGCGAGCAGGTGGGCGAACTCCGTGCGCAGTCCGTCGTCTCCGCGGGCGAGAGCGCCGTCGTAGCCCGCCCGGGCCAGACGCGTGGCGCCCGCCAGGTCGCGGTCGACGTTGAGCAGCACGAGCACCTCCTGCAGGGCGCGCGTCGCCTCCGCCTCCGGCAGGCCGGCCGCCGCGAGCGGGAGCACCTCCCCGACGAGCCGCACGACCCGGTCGTAGCCCGCCCGGTCGCCGCGCGAGATGTACACCAGCGCGAGCGTGGTGCCGGCCTGGGCCCGGGCGGCCGGGGGCCGCCTCGGGTCGGAGACGAGCGGCTCGCCGACCGCGACGGCGCCGGCGAAGTCCCCCGCCGCCCAGAGCGCCGTGGTGCGCACGCTGCTGAGCGCGGAGTCGTCGGCCACCGTGCCGCGCGCCGCATCGAGCAGTGCGATCGCCCGCACCGGCTCGTGCGCCACCATCGTGAGCAGGTAGGCGCGCGTCGCGGGCACCACGCCGGCCGAGTCCGCCGCGAGCTCGGCCTCGGGGACGGACTCGAGCACACGCTCCGCGTCGTCCATCCGGTGCAGGTGGGCTAGCAGGTGGGCAAGCCGCAACGACTGCCCGAGTGAACGCTCGGCCACGACGGCGGCCTCGATCGCGCGCAGGCAGAGCTGCGGGTCGGCGGCGTAGACCGACTCCGCCACCGCCAGCAGTTCGTCGACCTCCGGGCGCAGGCCGGCGTCGAGGCGCCACCGGCAGAGCCGCGCGCGCCCGGCCGAGTCCGGTTGCCGACCCGCGACCGCCGCGGTGATGAGCTCGTTCAGGATGCGCCGCCGCGCGAGCACGGCGAGGCCCCCGAGAGCGGCGTCCGCGATCGCCGCGGACGCGGGCCGCAGCACGGTGTCCCCTGCGTCGTTCTCGGCCAGGACCACGACCCCCGCGACCTCCGCCCCCTCCAGCCCGCGCGACGGCAGCAGCACTCCCGCCTCCTCGAGGGGCAGGCCGTCCGCCACCGCGAGCACGTCGAGCACGCGGCGCGCCGCCGTGTCGAGCCTCGCGATGCGTCGCTGCACCGCCTCGTCCGGACGCTGCAGAACGGGCAGCGGGCCCGCGAGCACCCACATGCCCGAGCGCGACACGGCGGCTCCGGAGAGCATCGCCGCCTCGAGGGCCTCGGCGAGCGGCCTCGGACCACCGCCGCGCCTCGCGAACAGTGCGCGTGCGAGACCGTGGTCGACGGGGCCGCCCACGATCCCCTCGAGCAGGGCGAGTGCCGCGGCCTCGTCGAGGGGCGGCACGGCGAGCACCGTGCACAGGCCGTCGCGCCAGAGGGCGGCGACGGCGTCGGGTACCGCGGCGCCCTCGGCCACGGACGCCACCACCCGCACCCCGGCAGCGGCGAGGTCGAACAGCAGGGCGGCGGAGGGCGGGTCGAGCAGGTGTGCGTCGTCCACCGCGACGACGGTTGTGCCCGAGGCCGTCACACCCGCCTCGAGGAGGGCCGCGGTGCGCACCAGCTCCGTCGAGGACGCGGGTCTCGTCGACGGCCGCGGCGCGGCATCCGCCGGCTCCCGCAGGATCTCGCCGAGCGGACGGAGGAAGACGCCGAGCGGGATGCTCGCACCCGACGCCGTGGCGCGCAGCTCGAGCAGAGCGCCCGGAGCGACGTCGAGGGTGAGTTCGCGCAGGAGACGCGTGGTGCCCGACCCGGGGTCGCCGCGGAAGACCACGCCGACTCCCCCGGCGAAGACGGCGCGTGCCTGCGCGAGCAGGTCGTCCCTGCCCACGATCGGCTGGGTCGGCCCGGTCGCCGACGACCCCGGGAGCATGCGCCCACCGTAGGACCGCCTCAGGAGGCGGTCAACCGGGTGGATCGGCAACGCCCCTGCCTAGTCGCGCCGGATTCCGGGCGCGCACCTGCCGATGTGCGGCCCCGCCGCGTGCTCCTACCCTGACGGTGGCACCCGATGGCCGGCCGCCGGCCGACGCAGAGTGGAGGGCGATGATGCTCGATGGTCGCGGCACGGCCCTCGCCGCGCTGCTGCTCCTGGCCCTCTGCGGCTGCACGGGCTGGTCGGAGGACTCGGGGGAGACCTCGTCCGCATCGACGACGAGCACCCCGGGCAGGGAGCTGCCGAGCGGGGTGCCGCTCGTTCCCGGCGCCATCACCCTCCTGCGGTCCGAGATCATCGCGGAGTACTCGCGCTATCCGCAGGGGCGCTGGCAGGTGCGGGTCATGCCGCACCACGCCGTCGCGCACGCGGACGACTCGCTCGGCGTCGCAGAGCGGGAGCTCGTCGCGGCCGGGTACCGGCTGCTCGGACGCAGCGACGCGCGCTCCCCCGTGCCCGAGCTGTGGATGACCCGCGCGGGGACCACGGTTCTCGTGCGCACCTCCGCCCATCTGCCCCGCCTGCTCGAGTACACGGTGACCCGCTCCTTCAGGGAGTGCGAGCGGAGCTACTGCGACTGAGCATCGGATTAGGAGAGGTGCCCCGCGGCCTCCATCTGCCGCAGCTCCTTCTTCAGGTCGGCCACCTCGTCGCGCAGGCGCCCGGCGAGCTCGAACTTGAGCTCCCCCGCCGCGAGCAGCATCTGGTCGTTGAGGTCGCGGATGATCGACTCGAGCTCGTTGGCGCCCGCCGCCGCCTTGCCGTGCTGGCGGAGGTTCGGCGTCGGGGACTTCTTGCGCCCGTCGCCACGGCCGGAGAGCAGCGCCGCCGTGTCGGCGTTCTCGCGCTCGAGGGCGTCGGTGATGTCGGCGATCTTCTTGCGGAGGGGCTGGGGGTCGACGCCCTTCTCGAGGTTGTAGGCGATCTGCTTCTCGCGACGGCGTTCCGTCTCGTCGATCGCCCGCTTCATGGAGTCGGTGAGCACGTCGGCGTACATGTGCACCTCGCCCGACACGTTGCGGGCCGCTCGCCCGATGGTCTGGATGAGCGAGGTGGACGACCGCAGGAAGCCCTCCTTGTCGGCGTCGAGTATCGCGACGAGCGACACCTCGGGCAGGTCGAGACCCTCGCGCAGCAGGTTGATGCCGACGAGCACGTCGTAGACGCCCTGGCGCAGTTCGGTGAGGAGTTCGACGCGCCGCAGCGTGTCGACGTCGGAGTGCAGGTAGCGCACCCGCACGCCGGACTCGGTGAGGAACTCCGTGAGCTCCTCGGACATCTTCTTGGTGAGGGTGGTGACGAGCACGCGCTCGTTGCGCTCGACGCGCAGCCTGATCTGCTCGAGGAGGTCGTCGATCTGGCCCTTCGAGGGCTTGATCACGATCTGCGGGTCGAGGAGACCCGTCGGCCGGATGACCTGCTCCACGACGGAGTCGGTGATGCCCAGCTCGTACTTGCCCGGGGTGGCCGAGAGGTAGACGCGCTGACCGACCCGGTCGAGGAACTCCGGCCACTTCAGCGGCCGGTTGTCCATGGCGCTCGGCAGCCGGAAGCCGTGCTCCACGAGGGTGCGCTTGCGGGACGCGTCGCCCTCGAACATCGCGCCGATCTGGGGCACGGTGACGTGGGACTCGTCGATCACGACGAGGAAGTCCTCGGGGAAGTAGTCGATCAGGCAGTGCGGCGCCTCGCCGGGCGAGCGCCCGTCGATGTGGGCGGAGTAGTTCTCGATGCCGTTGCAGAATCCGATCTGTTCCATCATCTCGAGGTCGAAGGTGGTGCGCATGCGCAGGCGCTGGGCCTCGAGCAGCTTGCCCTGCTTCTCAAGCTCCTTGAGCCGTTCCTCGAGCTCGATCTTGATGGTGCCGATGGCACGGTGCATCACGTCGGTGCCCGCCACGTAGTGCGAGCCGGGGAACACGGAGACCGCGTCGAGCTTCTTCACGATGTCGCCGGTGAGCGGGTGGAGGGAGTACAGCGCCTCGATCTCGTCGCCGAACATCTCGATGCGGATCGCGAGCTCCTCGTACATCGGGATGATCTCGATCGTGTCGCCGCGCACCCGGAAGTTGCCGCGCGAGAAGTCGACGTCGTTGCGCTGGTACTGCATGGAGACGAACTTGCGGATCAGGGTCTCTCGCGGGATCTGCTGCCCCACCTGCAGGGCGAGCATCGCCTCGAGGTAGCCCTCCGGCGTACCGAGGCCGTAGATGCAGGAGACGGTGGAGACGACCACCACGTCGCGGCGGCTGAGCAGCGAGTTGGTGGTCGAGTGACGCAGGCGCTCGACCTCGGCGTTGACCGAGGAGTCTTTCTCGATGAAGGTGTCGGTCTGCGGAACGTAGGCCTCGGGCTGGTAGTAGTCGTAGTAGGAGACGAAGTACTCCACCGCGTTGTTGGGCATCAGCTCGCGGAACTCGTTGGCCAGCTGCGCGGCGAGGGTCTTGTTGTGCGCGAGAACCAGCGTCGGACGCTGCACCTGCTCGATGAGCCAGGCGGTGGTGGCCGACTTTCCGGTACCGGTGGCGCCGAGCAGCACGACGTCGGTCTCCCCGGCATTGACGCGGTGGGCGAGCTCGGCGATGGCGGCGGGCTGGTCGCCGCTCGGCATGTACTCGCTGACTACCTCGAAGGGGCGGACGGCGCGGGTGGGTTCCATTCCTCCAGCTTAGGCAGAGCCCCCGACATGCGCTGATCGCTGCGCATCCGCACCCCCCGCACGGGGCGAGATAGCTGAGGGATGCACATGGTTGACTGGGTCAATGAGCGTCGACGAATTCCTCCTGCCCCCGGTGCGCCGCGTGACCGACGGACTGCCCGACGAGGGGTCGCGCCCGTCGGGGCGCAGTTCGACGCCGCGGGAGCGGCGGACCACCTGGCGGCTCGTGCGCCGCATCGCCCTCGCGGTGCTGGTCGTGGTCGTGCTCGCACTGATCTGGGTCGGCGTGCGCGGCGCGCTGGCGGCTCGTGCGATCGTCTCCGGTGTCGAGTCGAGTACCGCGCTGGCTCCACTGCTCACGAGCGGCGGGCCGGAGGCCGAGGAACTGGTGTCGAGCATCCAGGCGGACGCCGCGGAGGCGCACTCGCTCACCAGCGACCCGGTGTGGCGAGCCGTGGAATTCGTGCCCGTGCTCGGCGGCAACCTCGTCGCCGTGCGCGAGAGCGTGTCCGCTCTGGACGGCGTGACCCGGTCGGCGCTGCCCGCATTCGTCGCGCTGGGCTCCGACGACGGCACCAGCGCGCTCCTCACCGGCGACCTGCTCACCGGACCACGCGATCCGCGCCTCGCGGGGCTGGCCGCCGCCGCTCCCCGACTCGCGGTGATCGCGCCGGAGGTCGCCGCGGCATCCGCTCGAATCGGCCGGCTCGACCCCGACTCGGTCGTGGCCCCGTTGAGCCCGCTCCTGACCGAACTGCAGTCCGCTCTCGGCACCTTCTCGTCGACCGCCGAAGGACTGGGCGCGATGACCCGCCTCGCCGAGGCGGTATCGGTCGCCGGCTCCCCCGACGCGGGCGCGCCCTTCTCCGTCGTCGTCACCGCGGCCGGGTCCGGCGATCCGGTGGCCTATCTCGCGGTGTCGACGACCGGCGGCGTGCTGACCGTCACCCAGGTGGCCGCGGCGAGCACCGCGACTGGCGAGCCCGCCGACGATCCGCGGACTCTCACCGTGGACATCGCGGCCGTGGCCTACTTCGTCGAGCAGACCGAGCCGCTCGACATCGCGGGAACCGGTGCGATGACGGGCGCGGAGATCGGCGAATTCGCCGCGAGCGACGCCTACGAGCTGCGAGAGACGGCAGCAGACGCGGAGTACGCGATCGGCTCTCTCGCCGCCGCGGCGATCACGCGGCTGTTCGCCTGACGACCCGACACCGGACGCCCCCGCGCGCCTCTACCACGAGCGTTCCACACCGCTCTTCGTGCGATCGAGGAGGCCCTCCTCCTCGGTGGCCTGCTCGCTGCGCCCGACCTGCATCCGACGCTCGACCTCGTCCATCGACGCGTCGGGCGTCTCGGGGACGGGTGCCGGGACGGCGGAGTCCGCCGGCGGCGCCGTCGGGTCCTGGCCCGGCTGCGCGCCAGCGGCTGAGGCGGTCATGCGCCCCTCCACCGGGGCGAGAACGCCGGCCCGGCACTCGTCCTCTGCGAGGCCGACCATAGACTGGGCCTCGGCCCTGACCTCCGCCCCGGCCGACGGCTCCGCCAGGTCTGCACGATCGGCGAGAGCCTCGAGCACGAGCGCGAGGTTCAGCCTCACGACGCAGTCGTCGTCCGGTGTCGTGACGGAGAGGGCCCTGCGGAGGGAGACGCGTGCCTCCTCCAGCTCGCCGGCAGCCGCCTGCGCGGTCCCCCGGTTGAAGTGGGCCTTGTGGGGCTCGAACACGTTGGCGACACCCTGCAGCGTCGCGTAGCGCTCGGCGCCGACGAGCTCCCCGTCGGCGAAGGACCCGCTCGCCAGCAGGGCGAGCACCAGCATCGACGCGACCTTGACCGCGACGACGGCGCCGACGGCGTAGAGCAGCCCGGCGCCGATGCGCGTGACCGCACCAGCGCGGGATACGCGTCGAATCCGGTTCCCGGTCATCCGCGCCTCCTGGCGGGTCGCGGGGGTGCGCTCGCGAGCAGCGCGAGAGCAAGGGACGCGAGCTCGGCCACCAGCAGTACGAGCACCCCGGCCGCCGGTATCCAGTAGAGCTCGGTCACCGAGGTCCGGGTCATGCCTCCGTCGACCGCGAGGGCACTGAGATGGAGCGCGCCGGACTCGACAGGAACCGTTGGATCCCGTACCTCGAATGGCACGTCGAGCTCGGCGGCGATCGTGGCCAGCACCGCCGGGTCGGGCACCGACACCGCGGGGGCCCCCGTGGCCGGGTCGATGATCAGCGCGGTCGGAGTGGTGTCGGCGCCTTCCGAGTAGGGCATCGTGCCTCCGGCATCCGAGCCGTAGCCGAATACCGCTCCGCCCCCGATGAGGTCGGACGACGCGGAGAAGGACTCGGGCGCGCCCGCTGCCGTCTGCTCCCCGTCACCGAGGTAGTAGACGACGCGCGAACGATGGGGCGACTCCTCGGCGGCTCGTTCCAGCTCGCCGCGGAGGAGCCCCGCCGCGAGTCCCGCACTGGATCCCTGTCCGTACGCGCTCACCACGGGACGGGTGACGTCGATGCTCGACAGCAGTGCGGCCGCGTCGCTCGTGAGCGGGACCCGCACGCTCGCCACGCTGTCGAATCCGATCAGCGCGAAACGGGCGCCTTCCAGCTGCGCGACCAGGCCGTGAACGTCGGAGCGGATGCCGTCGAGCCGCGACAGCCCGCCCGCCCAGTCGGTCGCCGCGATGCTCGAGGTGGTGTCGACCACGAAGAAGACGTCGGCGCTGGACGCCGGTGCCTCGGGCTGCGGCGCGGGGAGCGCCGGACGGAGGAGTACAGCGGAGAGGAGGCAGAGGAGCAGGATCCGGCGCGCCCAGCGAACGGTACCGACGCGGAATCCCCCGCGCGCGAGCCCCGCCACGACTGCCGCCACGGCGACGATCAGGCTCGCGAGTATCGCCCAGACCGGCACCATCGGCGCGTAGACGAGTTGGTCGAGCGTCACGGCCGTCACAGCCGCGACCGCGCTGCCACGAGGAGCACCGAGACGACCAGCGGCAGCAGCAGCCAGATCGCGGCATCCGGCGTGTCCGCCACGATGCGCACCGGCGCCTCCCTCGTCACTGTCGCGGCCTCCGAGGTGACGCCGTCGACGATCGCAACGACCGCGGCCTCCGACTCCGCCGGAGTGGAGGCGGCGAAGTACAGGCCGCCGGTCGTCACGACGTCGGCCTCGAACTGCGTGCTGGCCGCGCTCCCGTTGCGGTGCATCGGATTGATGCCGTCGATCGTGACACCCCGCTCGACGGCGAGCCCGGTGGCGCGGGCGGTCGCGACCAGCGAGTCGCCTGTGGAACGGTAGTCGGTGCCGAGGATCAGTGTGCGCGAGCGATTCTCCGTCGGCTGGTCGAACTGCAGCAGGCACCCGGCGACACCGTCGCCGATGAGCGACAGCCCGCCGCCCACCCGCGTGCCGTCGTTGTAGCGGCCTCCCGGGAGCTCCTTCTTGACCTCGCTCAGCCGCTCGCGCACGTAGTCGTAGTCGGTGGTCAGCGGGAACACCTGCAGTGGCGAGCCGTCGAACAGCACCAGTGCGATCCGTTCGCCGGTGAAGCTTCCGGCCAGCTCTTCGAAGGAGGTGAGCACCTCCGCGTCGAGACTCGACATCGAGCTCGAGACATCGAGGCAGAGCACGATGTCCCGGTTCTTCGTCTCCGGTGTCAGGGTGCTCGAGACGACGGGACGGGAGACCGTGTACGCCGAGAGCACTACCGCGGCCGCTGTCACGGCGAGACCGAGGAGCAGAAGCAGGCGGTAGCCGCGCAGGCGTCGGCGGAACGCGGGCTCCGCGGTCAGCACGTCGATGTTGGCGATCGTCACGCCGCGTCGCTGCGCACGCGGCCCCGCCCGCCGCACGATCCACACCGCGAGGAGCGACACCGCGAGCAGCGCGGCCGCGCCGGCGAGCAGCGCCGGCAGCAGTCCGGGCCAGGCTAGTTCGCCCATGACGTCACCACCCTGCGTGCCGCCGCGACCGAATCGGCGACGGATGCCTGCGGGCGGCCGGCGAAGGCGCCGTCGTTGAAGAGACGCACGGCCTCGAGGAGTGCCGGATCCGTCGCACCGCGAACCAGGTCGCCGCGCTCCAGCTCGCTCAGGGTGCGGCCGTCCACACCGCTGCCCGACGCCGAGACGAAGTCGCGAACGAGAGTGCTCAGCGCTGCGTGCGCCTCGCGCTGCGCCTCCGCGGTGGTGTGGCGGCTCGCGGCGATGGCATCGATGCGGGCGATGACCCGGGAGCGCTCGGTCGCCGTTGCGACCCGCGGGCGCGGGCGCCAGCCGCCGCGCAGCAGGCGCGCCGCCAGGGGCGAGACGACCGCGACGAGCACGATCCCTCCGAGCAGCACGGCCCAGCGGGGGTCGTAGAGCAGCGGCGCTGCGAGTTCGTCAGCCACGGGAGCTCCCCCTGCCGATGGTCGAGATCAACGCGGGCAGCACGGCCGCCTCGCTGTCGATCACCGTGTTCGGAATTCCGAGTCCGTGCAGCACCGATGCGTTCGCGGCGCGCTGCCGGGCGCGTGCTTCCGCGCTGGCCTCCCGCACCGCCCGGTCCCCGAGCAGGAAGGCGGGCACGCGCCATCCGCTGTCCACGTCGACGACTCCGGCGGCGCTGACGCCTCGATTCACGAGTGCCGTATCGCCGATGCCCAGCCAGAGCACGTCGTGACGCGAGCGGAGTGCGCGCAGCGCCTCGACGGCGTCCGCGGAGAGCGCGCCCTCGTCGCTGACGCAGACCACGATCCCGCGGCGGCGCAGCGCGCCCGCTGCCCGCGCGAGCACCGCGGGGAATTGCGATGACGGTGCCGCCGCCGCGCTCCCCCGCTCGACGGCGCGCAGCATCCGCTCGAGGTGGGAGTCGCTCCTCCCCGGCGCGATCCGCTCGATCGCCGCCGCGCCGAGGAAGAACATACCGACGTCGTCGCCGTGTCGGGCGACCAGGTAGGCCAGTGATCCGATCGTCGCGATGGCGAGCGCGCTCTTACGCTCTCCCGAGCCGCTCACCGCGGAGAACTGCCGACCGGTGTCGACCAGGAAGGTCACCGAGTGCTGCCGTTCCGGATGGTAGCGGCGTAGGAGCGTCGTCGCGCTGCGGGCGGTGGCCTTCCAGTCGATGTCGCGCACATCGTCGCCCGCCGCGTACTCCCGCAGGTCGTCGAAGTCGGAGCCCCTGCCGCGGGTCCGCGAGCTGTACTGGCCGTCGAGCTGGTGGAAGGCATGGCGGCGTGACCGGATGAACAGCCGGGACTTGACCGTGCGGAGAAGTGAGGTCATTGTGCGAGCGTGTACGCCTAGGGCGTCTTGACCGCGGCGAAGATCGCGTCGACGATCTGCTCCGGGGTGACTCCGTCGGCCTCGGCCTCGTAGCCGAGCAGTACCCGGTGGCGCAGCACCGCGTGGCGCACCTGGTGCACGTCCTCGGGGATCACGTGGGTGCGCCCGTCGAGCAGGGCGACGGCCCGCGCGGCGTGGAGGAAGGCGATACTGGCACGCGGGCTCGCCCCGTACTCGATGTACCGGCCGAGCTCCGCCCCGATGTACTTCGCCGGATTGCGGGTGACGTGCGAGACGGTGATGATGTAGCGGCGGATGGGGTCGGCGACGAACACCGCGGATGTCACCGCCTGCAGGAAGACGATGTCGTCGAGGCTCGCGACGGCAGTGGTCGCCACGGAACCGCCGAGCACGCCGCGGTCGAGACGCTCGAGGATCTCGAACTCCTCCGCCGGGGTCGGGTAGTCGACGATGTCCTTCAACAGGAACCTGTCGAGCTGCGCCTCCGGCAGCTGATAGGTGCCCTCCTGCTCGATCGGGTTCTGCGTGGCGATGACCAGGAAGGGCTGCGGCAGCGGATAGACCCGGCCCCCGATGGTGGTCTGGCGCTCCTGCATCGCCTCGAGCATCGCGCTCTGCGTCTTGGCGCTGGAGCGGTTGATCTCGTCGAGCAGCACGAAGTTCGCGTGCACGGGTCCGAGCTGGGTCGAGAAGTCCGCGGTGCGGGCATCGAAGACCTGCGTGCCGGTGATGTCCCCGGGCAGCAGGTCGGGTGTGCACTGAATGCGCGAGAAGACGCCGCCCACCGACTGGGCGAGCGCCTGGGCTGCCGTGGTCTTCGCGAGGCCCGGGGCGCTCTCCAGCAGGATGTGCCCGCCCGTCATGAGACCCGTCATCAGAGTGTCGCGCAGCCGCTGCTGGCCGACGACCTTCCGGGAGAAGGCCGAGGTGACGTCGCGCAGGATATCGCGGGCGCGGTCGACCGCGTCCTGCGGGATCGCCGGACTCTGGAGCACTCCGGTGTCTGACATGGTGATTCCCCCGGTCGCCCGTTCCGACGCGAGCAGGTGTCGAGTCTCTCTCAGACTATGCGACGTGGGGAAAGCTCAGCGCTATTCCGTGGCCCCCGTTCGGGACCGCTCAGCCGCGCGACGCCTCCCGCGCGAGACGGTCCCAGAGCGCGTCGACCTGCTCGAGGGTGTGCTGGACAGTCCCGTCGCTGTCGATCACGTCGTCGGCGAGGGCCAGCCGCTCCGCGTCGCCCGCCTGCGCGCCCAGCCGGCCACGGGCATCCGCCTCGCTCATCCCGCGCAGGTCGACCATGCGCGCCACGCGGGTCTCGGCACCGGCGTGCACAACGACCACACGGTCGAAGCGGATGGGGCGGTCCGCAGCGGCCTCGGCGAGCAGCGGTACGTCGTACACGACCACGGCCTCGGGGTCGCGCGCCTCGGCCTGGTCGAAGAGCTCGCGGGCGCGGCGCCACACGGCGGGGTGGGTGATGGCGTTGAGCTTCATCCGCGCCTCGGGATCGGAGAAGACGATCGCGCCGAGGGCTGGCCGGTCCAGGCTCCTGTCAGCGGCGATGACGCCGGGCCCGAAGGTCTCCGCGATCGCGGCGAGCCCGTCCGTCCCCGGCTCGACGACCTCCCGGGCGAGCACGTCGGCATCGACGACCACCGCACCGAGCTCGGCGAATCTCGTGGCCACTACGGTCTTGCCGGACGCGATGCCGCCGGTGAGCCCAATCAGGTACATGCCGTAATGCTAGCCGCGCCGCAGACGACGAATGGCCGCCACCCGAAGGTGACGGCCATCCTCAACAGTCGGTGACTAGTTGTTGTTGCTCAGCTTCTCGCGAAGAGCTGCGAGCGACTCGTCGTCCGCGAGCGTACCGGCCGAGGCCGAGTCGCTGGAGAACGTCGAGCCCGAGGGGGCGTCGCTGGAGGAGGAGGTGTTGTTCGTCTCCTCGAGAGCGGCGGCCGCAACCTGCTTCTTGTGCGACTCCCAACGAGCCTGGGCTGCAGCGTAGTCCTGCTCCCACTTCTCGCGCTGGGTCTCGAAGCCTTCCTTCCACTCCTGGGTCTCCGGGTCGAATCCGTCCGGGTACTTGTAGTTTCCGGCCTCGTCGTACTCGGTGAGCATTCCGTAGAGTGCGGGGTCGAACTCGGAACCCTCGGGGTCGACGCCCTCGTTCGCCTGCTTCAGCGAGAGGGAGATACGACGACGCTCGAGGTCGATGTCGATGACCTTGACGAACACCTCGTCGCCGACCGAGACGACCTGCTCGGCGAGCTCGACGTGCTTGCCCGAGAGCTCGGAGATGTGCACCAGGCCCTCGATGCCC
>Ga0247810_10000731_pt1 | contig 28261 bp, 23 predicted proteins | sample UWRJL119311C1_FD_179918 | JGI IMG/M metagenome (GOLD analysis project Ga0247810, IMG submission 179918) | Plant litter microbial communities from Arlington Agricultural Research Station in Wisconsin, United States - UWRJ-L119-311C-1 | ecosystem: Environmental > Terrestrial > Plant litter >... | reverse complement strand
ATTTGGTGGAGTCCAACCTAAATTTCCGTTTTTACCAAAAACTTTTTCACTTTGATGTTTTACATTTTCGGTGGTAATTACTTCTCCTTTTTTTATAGGCTCAACAGCTTTTCCTACCAAAACGCCGTACATTATAATCTCATCACCAATTGCAAAATCTTTCTCTGTGATTTTATGTTTTGCTTTAACATCAGTTGTTGGTGAGACGATAGTTCCTTCAAATGCAATTTGTTCGTTTTGTACTAAATCGGTTAAAGCGACAATTACGTTATCTGCTGGATTTACTTTTATTAATTTTTTTTGCATGATAATAATTTTAGAAAGTATGTATTCTAATTAATATTGTTTGCTGAAATTAGCATAACCTTTTTCAATTCCATTAGCTTCAATTTCAGTTAAAGCTACTACTAATGCTTCCGACAAACCATTAATTTTTGTTAAATCTTCACCCCAAAATTCGACGTTCGCTAAAACTTTAGCCACAACCGAATTTAAATCTCCTGATTGCCATGCATTTTTAAATGCTTCAACTAATTCCGGAGTATCTTTTACTGGCAATACTTCATTATTCCATGTTCCTTTGTAAAACTGGATTAAAGAAGCCAATGAAAAAGTCAAATTAACAGGCAATTTTTTGTTTGCATTATAATATCCTAATAAACTAGGTAACACTCTTACTTTGAATTTTGAGATAGAATTTAAGGCAATATCAGCAAGTGCATGTTTGATAAATGGATTTTTAAAACGATCCATTACCTCTTCAGCATAGGCAGTGATTTCATTTTTGTCCATATCAAGAGTTTCGCTAATTTCGCTAATAACGTTATTTACGAATGGCCCTGTAAAATCTCCGTTAACGGTTTCCATTACTAATTTGTTACCGTATAAAAGTGAAAAAGGAACCATTGCTGTGTGTGCACCGTTTAGGATACGAACTTTTATCATTTTAAAAGGACGGATATCATCAACAATTTTCACATTCAGATCCGTTTTGTGGAATGGCAGCTTTTGTTTTAAATCTTCTCCACCTTCAATAGCCCAAAGGAAGAATGGTTCAGCAGCAACAATTAAATTATCCTGATAGTCTAATTTGTTGTTGTATTCTTCAATTTCAGCTCTTGGATATCCGGGAACAATTCTGTCAACCAAAGTACTGTGGTAAGAACAAGCATCTGAAACCCAAGTTTTAAATGCATCTTCTAATTTCCATAAATCAACATATTGTAGGATGATTTTTTTCAGAGTCTCTGAGTTATAATCAATCAATTCGCAAGGAATGATCGTCAAACCTTTAGAAGCATCTCCATTGAAATGTTTGAATCTTTCATATAATAAAACAGTCAACTTTGCAGGAAATGAAGCGGGTGGCTGCATATCCGGAGTATCACTTTCAACATATTCAATTCCGGCTTCAGTAGTATTTGAAACAATAAACTGAAGTTCTTCTTCTTTTGCTAAAGCTAAATAATCTGCAAAATCAGTATATGGATTTATACCTTTCACAATATTAGTTATCAGCTCAATATCTTGTATTTTTTCACCCTTTTTGATTCCATTCATAAACAATGTGTAAAGACCATCCTGATCGTTAATCATGTTTACCATACCGTCTTTTAATGGCTGAACCATCGCAATTCCGGCATTGAAATCTAATTCTTTATTTAGTTTATGAAAAGCGTAATCAACGAAAGCTCTTAAAAAATTACCTTCTCCAAATTGTACTACTTTTATTGGAAACTTTTTTTCTAATCCTGTATTTATTCTATTTAATTTTTTCATTTAAATCTTTCTAAAAGTGTTATAAATAACCCTGCTAATACCTTATTCGTTTTTTATTATTGTAAAAGAAACATTACACTTGTAAATTTTAAAACAAAGCTTGCTGTGAGGAGTGACAAGCTTTATTTTCAAGCGTAATGTTCAATTACAACCTTTAAAACTCTAAAAAAAACTGCCTTTTAATAAGGAATTAAAAACCGATTATTCCTTATTTATTTCTTATATTTTTTATGATGTTTAAAACATCACTTACTTTATTTTTCAAACCTTCATAATCTTGTTTCTCTAACAATTCTTTTGAAATCAGCTGAGAACCAAGACCTACACAAGTTGCACCTGCATTTAGCCAGGAAGACAAACTTTCTACTGTTGGATAAACACCGCCTGTAGGCATAATATTTGTCCATGGACAAGGTCCTTTTATTGCTTTGATAAACTCTGGCCCATAAATATCAGCTGGAAATAATTTTACGATTTCACAACCTAATTCTTCAGCTCTTGCGATTTCTGTAAGCGTACCACAACCTGGTGACCATAATACTTTACGACGGTTACAAGCAATTGCAATGTCTTCTCTAAAAACTGGTGTTACAATAAAATTGGCTCCCAAACTCATATACACAGAAGCTGCTGCTGCATCGGTAATAGAACCAACTCCCAACATCATTCCTGGCAATTCTGCCAAAGCATACTTGTTTAACGCACCAAAAACTTCATGAGCAAAATCTCCTCTGCTGGTAAACTCCATCAACCTGGATCCACCATCATAACAAGCTTTTAATACTTTTTTACTGATTTCAATATCGGAATGAAAAAACAAAGGAACCATTCCGTTGTCTTTCATCGTCTGAGCTACTTCAATTCTTGAATACTTTGCCATACTTTTATTTATCTTGATACTAATCCGGCAGAGTTTCCTCCAGCCATATTTTCAACTTCTTTTAATGTAACTAAATTATAATCTCCGGCAATAGTATGTTTTAAGCAACAAGCTGCTACTGCAAAATCTAATGCTTTTTGTTTGTCTTCTTTATATTCAACTAATCCATAAATTAATCCTCCCATAAAAGCATCTCCGCTACCCACTCTGTCAATTACAGGAGTTACTTCTTGTACAGCTGCATTAAAAATAGTTTTACCATCAAATAAAACACCCCCTATTCTTTGATGTGAAGCACTAACAGAGTAACGTAATGTTGTCGCCACTGTTTTTAAGTTTGGACAAAGCTCATATAACTTCGTATATAAAGCCGGCAATGATTTTTCATCCTGATAATCAGGATTTACTTTAGGAATTCCCAACATAAAATAGGCTGTATCAATATCTCCTAAAACAACATGACTATATTTTAGCAATTCCGGCATAACCTCACTTGGAGTTTTACCATATTGCCATAATTTTGATCTGTAATTCAAATCACATGAAATAGTTAATCCTAATTCGTGTGCAATCTTAACAGCTTCCAGACAGGCTTCTGCTGCACTTTGAGAAATTGCTGCTGAAATTCCGCTAAAGTGAAACCATGTAGCTCCTTCCAATACTTTCTTCCAGTCAATATCTCCTTTTTGAATATTTGCCATCGAACTATGAGCGCGATCATATACCACATTGCTTCCTCTGGTTCCGGCTCCGGTTTCTAAATAATAAGTTCCTAAGCGTTCTCCGCCGTAAACAATACTTTTAGATTCCACATTCATTTTACGCATCTCTTGCACTGCACAATAACCTATTTCGTTCTCAGGCAATCTGGTAACAAACTCAGCATTAATACCGTAATTCGCCAATGAAACGCAAACATTAAATTCACCTCCACCGTAAGACGCTGTAAATGCTTTAGCCTGAGAAAAACGCAAATGTCTTTCTGTAGAAAAGCGCAACATTATTTCGCCGAATGCAACTACTTTACTCATTATAAATTAATTAAAATTTGAAATATTCTTTTGCATTGTTATATGAAATATCAGAAACCATTTTTCCAATCCATTCCATATCAGCAGGAAGTTCACCTCTTTGAATTTCATCTCCTAAAAGATTACAAAGAATTCTACGGAAATATTCGTGTCTTGGGAAAGACAAGAAACTTCTTGAATCAGTCAACATACCAACAAAACAGCTAATCAATCCCATGTTTGAAAGGGCATTTAATTGTTTGGTCATTCCGTCTTTTTGATCCAAAAACCACCATCCTGATCCAAACTGAACTTTTCCTCTCACGCTTCCGTCGTTAAAATTACCAATCATGGTAGCCATTACTTCGTTATCTGCCGGATTTAAGTTGTAAATAATCGTTTTTGTCAATTTATCTTTGCTGTCTAATGCATTTAAGAAAGAAGATAATTTTTGAGCCTGCGGATAATCTCCTATAGAATCCCAACCTGTATCTGGTCCTAAAATTCTATGCATACGAGCATTATTGTTACGTAAAGCTCCTAAGTGAAATTGCTGAACCCATCCCAATTCATGGTATGTTTCAGATAAAAACAATAATATAGCGCTTTGGAATTTCAAAGCCTCTTCAGGAGAGATAGTTTGGTTTTCTCTTTTCTTTTTGAAAATTGCATTTACTTCAGATTCAGTAAAGTTTTCAAAATAAATCTGATCCAATCCATGATCACTTAATTTACATCCGTTTTCGTTAAAAAAATCTATTCTTTTTCTTAGTGCATCACGTAAATCAGCATAAGTATTGATTGCTATTCCGGACACATCCCCCAATGTGTCCAGATAAGCATTGTACCCATCATTAGAAATCAAAATGGCTTTATCAGGCCTGAAAGCCGTGCTCATTTTAGTTTCAAAAGGGTTTTTATTTAATTTTTGGTGAAACTCCAAAGTATCGATTGGATCTTCAGTAGTACAAACCAATTCTGCATTTACCTTTTTAAGCAAATTGCGTGTGCTATACTCTGCTGAATTTACTTTTGCAGAAGCTTGTTCGTAAATTCTCTCAGCAGATTTTTCGTTTAATAATTCTGTAATATCAAAATAACGAGCCAATTCTAAGTGTGTCCAGTGGTACAAAGGATTACGCATTGTATACGGAACAGTTTTAGCCCAGTTTAAGAATTTATCTTTATCAGAACCGTTTCCTGTAATAAACTGCTCATTAACTCCTAATGTACGCATTGCACGCCATTTGTAATGATCACCGTTAATCCAAACATTTGTGATATTATCAAATATTTTATCTTCAGTAATAAACTGTGGATTTAAGTGATTGTGATAATCAATAATTGGCTGATTTTTTGAGTAATTATGGTATAATTCTTCAGCGTATTTATTTTCAAGTAAAAAATTATCGTTTATGAATGTTTTATTCGAGCTCATGATTTAATATAATAGAAAATTATTCTTCGTTTGATGGTTTTCCAATTGTTGCAAGGATTCCGCCATCAACATATAAAATGTGACCGTTAACAAAATCACTGGCTTTGGAAGATAAAAATATTGCTGCACCGGCCAAATCGCTTGGGTCTCCCCATTTTGCAGCTGGTGTACGACTGATAATAAAATCATTAAAAGGGTGTCCGTCAACACGAATAGGTTTTGTTTGTTCAGTTGCAAAATACCCTGGTCCAATACCGTTGATCTGAACATTATATTTTGCCCATTCAGTTGCCATATTTTTGGTCAACATTTTCAAACCTCCTTTTGCAGCAGCGTAAGCAGAAACAGTATTACGACCCAATTCGCTCATCATTGAACAAATGTTGATAATTTTACCTTGTCTTCTTTCGATCATTCCTTTGGCGACATGCTTAGAAACAATAAATGGGCTTACCAAATCAATATCAATTACTTCTCTAAAGTCAGCAACTTCCATTTCAATTAAAGGAACTCTTTTAATAATTCCTGCATTGTTAATCAGAATATCAATTGATCCTACTTCACTTTCAATTTTTTGAACAGCAGTTTTAACTTCTTGTTCTTCGGTAACATTAAATCTGTAACCAAATGCGTTTATACCTTCGCTTTGAAGTTCCTTAACAGCGGCATCAATTTTATCTTGCGAAGAATTTCCGTTCACCACAATTGTAGCACCTGCCTGACCTAATCCTTTTGCCATTGCCATTCCCAGTCCGTGTGTACTTCCTGTGATTAGGGCAACTTTTCCTTTTATATCAAATAAATCTATCATGATTTTATCTTAATTCATTGATTTTGCAAACATCCATATCACCATAATCCAAATTCTCACCGGCCATTCCCCAAATAAAAGTATAATTACTTGTTCCTGAACCAGAGTGAATTGACCAAGGCGGAGAAATAACAGCCTGATGATTATTCATCCAGATATGTCTTGTTTCCTGTGGCTGTCCCATAAAATGACATACAGCCTGGTTTTCAGGAATATCCAAATAGAAATAAACTTCCATACGACGATCGTGAACGTGAGCAGGCATTGTATTCCAAACACTTCCAGGTCTTAACTCTGTCATACCCATTTGTAGTTGACAAGTTGTTACCACGCTTCCAATAATCATTTGATTAACGGTACGGTGATTTGCCGTTTCCATTGTTCCTAATTCTAATTTATTTGCTTCAGCCAAACTTACTTTTACTGTTGGATAAGTAGTGTGTGCCGGAGCAGAATTTATATAAAATTTAGCAGGATTGTTTTTATCATCGCTTTTAAAAATCACTTCTTTATTACCACTTCCAATATATAAAGCATCTTTAAATCCTAGTTCATATGATGTACCTTCAACAACCACAGAACCATTTCCTCCAACATTGATAATCCCTAACTCTCTTCGCTCTAAAAAATAAGGTGCTTTTAAAGGATCAATAGTTTCTAATGTTAAATCTCCTTTTACAGGAACAGCTGAACCAGCAATGTATCTGTCATAGTGAGAATAAACCAATACTACTTCATCTTCCTGCATTAAATCATCAATTAAGAATTCATTTCTTAATTCTTGAGTGTCATATTTTTTTACTGCTTCTGGACTTGAGGCGTATCTGGAACTATATTTTGTCATAATTTTTATTTTAATGTAATCGATTGCACAAAATTATATTTTTATATTTAAATATCATAATAGAAATGAAAAATTATTGGTGTGAATTCTACACTTCTACCTTTTTCATTCTTGGTACAAGAATATGCATGATTAGCCAAGCCAATAAATAAGCAGCTCCACAAATACAAAACATAATAAAATATCCGGTTTCTATTTTACCAATTTTGGTATAATAAACAAACATATTTTTTTGAACCAGTAAAGTTAATAAAATTCCTCCAAGTGCTCCGAACATACCTCCTATTCCTGTAACCGAAGCAGTTGCCTTTTTAGGAAACATATCAGATACGGTTGTAAAAATATTAGCACTCCATGCCTGATGTGCAGAAACAGCAAAACCAATTACCAAAATTGCCCACCACATATTAATAGCACCTAAATATTGAGAAAACAATACCGGTAAAACAGCAAACGCATAAAGCAGCATACTTGTTTTACGAGCTTTGTAAGCCGGCCAGTTTTTTTCAATTAATTTTAAAGGAAGCCAGCCTCCAAAAATACTTCCAACACTTCCAATAACATAAACTAAAGCACATGGCCAAATAATTTCAGTCGCAGAAAGTTTATATTGTTTCATCAGAAAATCAGGCAACCAGAATAAATAAAACCACCAAACTGGATCTGTTAACAACTTCCCAATTGCAAAAGCCCATGTTTGACGAAAGCTTAACAATTTAAACCATGAAACTTTCTCAGTATCTTCAGCTTCAATTACATCAGCTTTATCAGCATTAATATATTCAAGTTCAGCTTGTGATAAACGCTTCTGTTTTTGAGGTATTTCATAAAAAATAAACCATAAAATCAGCCATAAAAATCCTATAACTCCAGTTGCAATAAAAGCCCACTGCCAGCCATAATTTTCAGCAATAAAAGGAACAGACAACGGAACAATTATAGCCCCTATATTACTCCCTGAATTAAATATACCTGTTGCCAAAGCACGTTCTTTTTGAGGAAACCATTCAGCTGTAGCTTTTATTGCCGCAGGAAAATTCCCCGCTTCTGTAATTCCTAGAAAAACACGAGCTATTAAAAAACCTCCCGTCCCAGTTGCAAATGCATGACCTACGGCAGCTAAACTCCATAAGCCAGTTGCAAGCGCATAACCAATTTTTGTTCCTAATTTATCAATAATCCCACCCGCAACAAACATACCCAATGCGTATGCTATTTTAAATGCCAATTCAATATTCGAATAATCTATTACCTCTTGTTCCGGAGTCCAATGAAAGGCCTCTGCAAGAAAAGGTCTTAAATAACTGATTACATTTCGATCTAAATAATTTACGGTAGTAGCAAAAAATACAAGGCTACATATTGTCCAGCGATATTTCCCTATCGCTGCATTGGTTTGGTTCATAATTTGGTTAGGTTAGGTTGGTTAATAGCTAGTTGATTTTAATCTTTTAAAGATCAGTTATCGGGGCATATTTAGGAACCAAAGATTTCATAACAATCCAGCCCGTTAAATAACAAACTGCACATATAGAAAAAATGATAAAATATCCAGCTTCAATTCCCTGAAACCCCATAAAGGACATATTTGTATTTTTACTATAGTCAAATAATAATCCTGAACCTTTGTTAATTATTGTAGAACCAATACCACCTGCCAAACCACCAATACCAGTAATAGTAGCAATTGCTTTTTTAGGAAACATATCTCCAACTGTTGTAAAAATATTAGCAGACCACGATTGGTGAGCAGCACCAGCTATCCCAATAATAATTACCGGAATCCAGTAACTGATATAACCTAATGGCTGTGCAATCAAAGCTAATAATGGAAAGAAAGCAAAAATCAACATGGCTCTCATTCTTCCTTCGTATGGATTCATTCCTTTCTTTTCAACGAAATAAGTTGGAAGCCATCCTCCAATAATAGAAAGCAACGTAATCATATACAAAACAAATAATGGAAGAGCAGCTTCAGTAGAATCCATTCCATAAACAGAACTCAAATAAGCAGGAGTCCAGAATAAGAAGAACCACCAAACACCATCTGTCATAAACTTACCGAAAGCAAAAGCCCAGGTTTGTTTGTATTTAAAACAATCTGCAAGGGAAACTTTTGTTTTAGTTTCAGGCACATAACCTTCTAGCTTACTATCTGCAATATCATCTTGTTGAATATATTCTAATTCTGCAGCGCTAACTTTTGGATGTTTCTCGGGTTTGTCATACATAAAAACCCAAAATCCCATCCAAACAAAACCTAAAGCTCCAATAATAATAAAAGCCATTTCCCAACCAAAAGCCTTTGCTATAAATGGAATCGTTATTGGCGCAGCTAAAGCACCAACAGTAGCACCTGCATTAAAGATACTTGTTGAAAAAGCTCTGTCTTTTTTAGGAAAATATTCCGCTGTTGTTTTAATAGCAGCAGGAAAGTTTCCAGCTTCACCAACTGCCAAAACAAAACGGGCAAAAATAAACAGGGTAACACTCACGTTAATTACCATTCCAGTATCATTTATCGTATGAATTATGTCTTTTGCTCCTTCAAAACCAACAAACCAATTACCAGTTATGATTCCTGAAGTTGCAATTCCGCAAAATGCATGCAAACAAGCACCTATGGACCATATTCCAATAGCCCATAAAAATCCTTTTTTAGTATCCAGCCAATCCACAAATCTTCCTGCGAACAGCAATGAAACAGCGTAAAAAATAGAAAATAAAGCAGTTATATTTCCATAATCATTGTTTGTCCAGTGAAATTCAGGTGCAATAAAATCACTCCATGTCAATGAAAGAACTTGTCTGTCTAAATAATTAATGGTCGTTGCAAAAAATAGCAATGCGCAAATACTCCAGCGATAATTTCCAATAGATTTGTTGGTTTGACTCATAGTAACTATGTTTGTTTTGATTATAAAAACCTTTTTAAATTAATTTAAAAACGTATGTTTTTCAATTTCATGCAAATCGATTTTTATTGTTAATTATAAATTCCAAAAGTATAATTAATTACAATAGAAACCTAAAAATGTAATCGATTGCACAAATATAAGTTTAAATACTTATATTCCAAATAAATTACTTAAAAAATTATTTCATCCAACAAATTAAACGTATATAGCAAAAAAACACATGTAAAATTACATAATAAATAATACTTTTGTTAAATCAAATACAGTCTAAAACTTGTTTAAAACATTGATATATCACCAAATAAAAGTTACTATTGCAAAGTTATTTTATTGATTTCTCATTAAATAATCAATCCTTTTGAATTATATATTAACTAAAAATATTCCATACTTATAAACTACTTAAGTATTTAAATTTTTAAACCTATTAAATTTTGAAAACATTTATGAAAATCTATTTAAAAAAAAGCTTTTATATTCTCTTTTTATTATTTGGAATTGTTGCTAATTTACATTCACAGAATGAAATTTTACCACTTTGGAATAAAATACCCGATGAAATAAACACTCCGGATTATACAGAAAAAGAAGTTATAAAAGAAGATAAAATTCAAAGTACAAGTTTGGTCATAAACCCAACATTAAGTGTTTTTCTTCCAAAAGAAATAAATCCTAATCAAACTGCAATTCTTATTTTTCCAGGTGGGGGATATTCGCATTTATCAATGGACAAAGAAGGAACTAAAGTAGCAGAATGGCTAAATACTTTAGGAATTACCGCTTTTGTTTTAAAGTATAGATTACCCAGCGATTTAATAATGAAAAACAAATCCGTTGGACCTTTACAAGATGCTCAGGAGGCGGTTCGTTATGTTAGATCTAATGCAGAGAAGTGGAATATTGATCCGAATAAAATTGGTACAATAGGCTTTTCTGCCGGTGGACATTTAGCAGCAACATTAGCAACACATTTTGGAGATAAAGTATATGAATCAAAATTCAATATTAGTGCACGTCCTGATTTTTCAATTTTAATTTACCCGGTGATATCTATGGAAAAAGGAATTACACACAAAGGTTCACAAACAAGTTTATTAGGTAAAAATCCATCACAGGTACTCATTGATGATTTTTCTAATGAAAAAAAGATTACATCAGAAACTCCTCCAACATTTTTAATACATGCTTCAGATGATGGCGCTGTTTTACCTGAAAATAGTATTAATTATTATTTAGCCCTGAAGAAAAAAAACATTCCTGCCGAATTACATATTTATGAAATAGGCGGCCATGGTTTTGGCTTAGGTGTGAAAGATACGAGTCAGTTTTGGACAAACGACTGCAAAGAATGGTTGAAAGCTAATCACTATATTTTCTAAAATTAAAATCTACTAACATCATAAAGTTTTCTAAAATTATTTTTTTATTAATTGACATATCGGGAAAAGTCGATACATTTGCGTTATGGAACATATAGAAATATTTAAGGCCCTCTCTAACAAATCCAGATTACAAATGCTGGAATGGCTAAAAGAACCTGAACTCAACTTTCCGGATCAACTCCAGCATGCAGGATTTGAACACGGAGTTTGCGTCGGGCAGATACAAGCTAAAGCAGGTCTTACACAATCGACAGTTTCTGAATACTTGTCTATTTTACAACGCGCAGGATTTATAGAATCTAAACGTGTTGGACAATGGACATACTACAAACGCAACGAAGGTGCCTTTGAAGCACTCAGTAAATTAATTCAAAATAATTTGTAAATTACTATGAGTACAAACAACCTGTTTTCTCCATTTAACTTAAAAACGTTAAATCTGAAAAACCGAATCGTAATGGCGCCAATGACGCGCTCATTTTCACCAAACGGAATTCCAACTGATGAAGTAGCTTCTTACTATCAAAAAAGAGCTGAAGGCGAAGTTGGTCTCATACTATCTGAAGGAACTGTGATTGACAGACCTTCTTCATCAAACGATGCCAATGTACCGCACTTTTACGGAGAAGCATTAAAAGGATGGGAAAAAGTAATCAAAGAAGTTCACGCGGCAGGAGGTTCAATGGGACCGCAAATCTGGCACATGGGAATCATGGACAACCATCATTCAGGATGGGTACCACCGGTTGCTTTTGAAGGACCATCCGGATTAAACCGACCTGATTTCAGCAACGGAAATATCATGACTGAAAAAGATATTGAAGATACAATACTGGCTTTCGGAAAAGCAGCTGCTGATGCCAAAAGATTAGGTTTTGATACTATCGAAATTCATGGTGCACACGGTTATTTGATTGACCAGTTTTTTAGAGCAGAAACTAATTTACGTACGGATATTTATGGTGGAAAAACATTACCGGAACGTAATCGTTTTGCGATTGAAGTTGTAAAGGAAATCAGAAAACAAGTTGGTAATGATTTCGCTGTGATCATGCGTTTTTCTCAATTTAAACCTTCTGATTATAATTACAAACTGGCTAAAAATCCACAGGAATTAGAAACCTGGTTGACACCTCTTGTTGACGCCGGAGTAGATATCCTACACTGTTCGCAACGTCGTTTTTGGGAGCCAGAATTTGAAGATTCTGATTTGAATTTTGCAGGCTGGGCTAAAAAAGTTACAGGAGCACCAACTATCACAGTAGGTTCTGTTGGACTTTCAGGTGATTTCTTCGGAGCTTTTGCAGGAGAAAGTTCGCAGCCAACTTCATTAGAAGAATTAAACAGACGTTTCGACAGAGGCGATTTTGATTTGGTTGCTGTTGGAAGACCTCTTTTATCTGATCCGAATTGGGTTGCTAAAATCAAAGCAGGTAAAACAGATCAGCTGAAAGGTTTCAGCAAGGAAGCATTGGGAGAATTAGTTTTAGAATAATTTTTAAAATTGTAGAGACGCACAGCAGTGCGTCTGAATCCTGTATCTGCACGAAAATGAAATAATGATAACTAAAAATTAGATGCACTGCTGTGCATCTCTACAGATAGGATTTTCAAGAAAAATAAAAAAGGGATAAAACATGTTAATTATGTTTTATCCCTTTTTTATTTTGAATATCTACAGCTAAAAAATTAAAAAATTATTTATTCTGTAACAGCAACTTTGCGTTTTTGAAATTTATTCTGAAGCCAGTTTCTCACAGGTTCATCGTACAATTTCAAACATAAATAGGCAATTAAAATACTGGCAACTAAAACTCCAATTCCCCACAAATAACCATCCTCCAAAGAAACTTTATTATCTACAACCCAGGCTGTATACCAATAAATCAGCGGATAATGTGTAATATAAATCGGATACGAAATATCGCCCAAAGCTTTGCATATCTTAAGTGAAAATGGATTTTTTATTTCGCCTCCAGCACCGATTGATACTATTAAAGGAAACACCAGAATAATACAAAAAGATTCGTATAAACCGTTCATCCAAAGACTGTTTTCGTCTCCAATTCTTGGAATTATAAGTACAATCGCAATCAACAAACTACAAATCCAGAATGCGCCTTTGATATGGATTAGTTTTCCTAAACGGGAAAGCAAAATTCCGGCAAAAAAAGGATACAGCAAACGTGTAAATCCAACATTTATTTGTTCCAAATTCAAAGACCAGCCTCCAATAACATCTCCTTTTGGACCAAATACAGAGTAATTAATTAACAGTCCTGCAAACAGCAATACAAAAATACCGAGGACTTTATTGGAGAATTTTCTAAAGAATAAAGCGTAAAGAATATTTGCGATATATTCGAAAAAAAGTGACCAGGCAGGCCCGTCAAGCGGATGCATCTCACCCCATCCCCTAATCTCCATTGACGGTGGAATTGGAAGCAAAGTGAAACCAATTATCATAGTTAAAATCACTTTCCAAACTTCCATTCCTGCAATCATCGGAAACAAAATATCCGAAGCCTGAAAGTAATAGAATATGGCGCCAATGATCATTCCCATAATAACCATGGGCTGCAAACGGATTAAGCGTCGCTTGTAAAATTCCCATTGGGTCATTTTTCCCCAGCGGTCATCGTACGCATACGCAACTACAAATCCTGATAAAAGAAAAAAGAAATCTACGGCAAGATAACCGTGATTAATGATTTGTTTAAAACGGTTTCCTCCCGCAAAGGCTTCAAAAATATGAAAAGCAACAACTATAATAGCAGCAACTCCCCGTAAACCGTCTAAAATTTCGTAATGTTTTTTGGGTTTAATATCGGTCATAAAAATGGTTAATAGTTAGTTCTTAATTTTGGTTTGTAAATATAAAATTTAATTAGACTTTCACTCATTTTTCACATTTATATTAACAATTAATAAATGCTATTGGTGATTTTTCAGCCATTCTAATCTGCGCTGATCTGGCAAATGTGTAACTTTAAAATTCTCAAATTTGGCTTCAAACCCTTTTCCGTCCGGTGAAGCAGCCATCAACCCAACCATAACTGGCGTATTATCCTGTAAAGGTGCATTGCGCGTCAGGATATAGTTTTTATCATCGAAAGAATAAAATACCTCAACAGCATCTAATCTTCTTACTACTTTTATCCATACAAATGGTGGTGATTTTTCAAGAGTTGTGACACTCCAATCGCTTTTATCGTGTGTTACAACAGTGCTGATATTGAATTTTCCGTCAACAAATTCAACTCCGGTTTTGATATAGTTTTTTTCATCTATCCGAATCATCAGGCCCATTTGGTCAAAACGTGCAATATAATTTCCGGTTAATTTTACTTTGGCTTCAAATTCTCCTCCATAGATAGCGTAATAAAAAGGTGCATCATCCACCGTGAATCCGTAATGCGAAATACGCCAGTAATCACTATTTGCCGTGACATTCATGATTAAGGCATTGTTTTTAATTTCCCATTTTTCAGGTTCATTAAACCATTGCATTTTATTCAGACTCTGCGCCGAAAGGTTTTGCATTAAAAAGAATGCTGCTGCAAATAAAACTATTCGTTTCATAATTATTTTTTATAAGATTTAAAACTTCTAATATTCTAGCTCTACCTATTTGTAAAAGCAAAGCTGCAACTTTTTATCATTACAGCTTTACAAACCAACCAAGTTTAGAAAATTAATAAAATTATTGAAGCGAAAAATTCACTTTAGATTTTATATCTGTTGAGGATGCTCCAACGATAGCTTCAAAAGCACCTGGCTCAGCAACCCAATCATGTTTTTTATCATCAAAAAAGCTTAAGGCTGTTTTATCTATGGTAAAAGTTACTGTTTTCTCTTCTCCCGCTTTAAGCGAAATTTTCTCAAATCCTTTTAATTCTTTTATCGGACGAGGCAATGAAGATTTTAAATCACTGATATAAAGCTGCACTATTTCTGAACCTTCACGGCTTCCTGTATTTTTTACTTTTACAGAAAATGTAATCTGATCTGCGGCAGCAATTTGTTTTTTATCAGCAATTACTTTTCCATATTCAAAAGTCGTGTAACTTAATCCGTGACCAAAAGAGAATAATGGTTTTGCTTTTTGTTTATCCGCATAACGATAACCTACAAAAATGCTTTCTTTATAAGTAACCTCATCTCCACCAGGGAATTCTCCCAAAGCATGCGCTCCGTTATCAGACAATTTTACAGGGAAAGTGAAAGTCAATTTTCCGGAAGGATTTACATCACCCACCAAAACATTTGCCAGAGCTGCTCCGGCTTCTGTACCTAAAAACCATCCTTGTACAATTCCGGGAACCTCTTTTACCCACGGCATTGCCACTGCATTTCCGGATATATTTACAAAAACCACATTTTTATTTACTTTAACTAACTCACTAATTAATTTATCCTGATTGTATGGGAGACCTAAAGCTGCACGGTCTGCTCCTTCAGCATCCTGATTGTCGCTTTTATTTAATCCTCCAATAAAAAGAACGATATCGGCATCCTTGGCAACTTTTAAAGCCTCTGAAGTTAATTCGGCAGCTGAACGTTTGTCTTCTAAGCTTACTTTTGCAATAACACCGTTATAATTGCTGGTTGGATCTCCAACATAACCGCGGGCATAAACAATCTCCGCCTGATTGCCAATTCTTTTCTTTAAGCCTTCAAGCGGAGTAATTTCGTATCTCGCTTTTAATGAAGAACTTCCTCCACCAACTGTCATCATTTTAATGGCATTTTCACCAATAACAGCGATTTTTTTAGTTTTAGAAAGATTGATTGGTAAAATATTATTGTTGTTTTGAAGCAATACAATTCCTTCTTCTGCAATTTTTAAACCTGCCTTAGCGTGCTCTTCTGTTCCAAAAGATCCAAAAGGCCTGTCTTTTTTCATATTAGTTAAAAAAGACAACCGTAAAATACGGCGTACTTTTTCATCTAATTCTTTTGTTCCCACTTCACCTTTGGCAATCATCGTAGAATATGGTTTTGCCAGATAATAGTTGTCGTAGGCATTACTGGTTCCCCAGGAAAGTCCGTTGGTCCATGAACCGAATTCCATATCCAGACCATTGTGAATCGCTTGTTTGGTATCATGAACGCCACCCCAATCTGAGATTACCACTCCTTTGAAACCCCATTCTCCTCGAAGAATATCATTTAGTAAAAACTCATTATGGCAACATTGCTGTCCTTTGTATTTGTTGTAAGAACCCATGATTGCCCATGCATCTCCTTCCTGAACTGCTGCTTTAAAGGCAGGTAAATAGATTTCGTACAAAGCACGATCATCAACAATTACGTTTACGGAATTACGATTCGTTTCCTGATTGTTTAAAGCAAAATGTTTGACACAGGCCGCTACTCCATTTGACTGCACACCTTTAATATAAGGCACTACAAGCTGTGCAGCCAGAAAAGGATCTTCACCCATATATTCGAAGTTACGACCGTTTAATGGTGTTCTGTAAATATTGACTCCTGGTCCTAACAATACGTTTTTGTTACGGTAACGGGCTTCTTCGCCCAATGACTTTCCATATAATGAAGCCAATTCCTTATTCCATGTTGCAGAAAGTGCCGTAAGAGCCGGAAATGCAATACACGAATCGTTTGTCCATCCTGCCTGATCCCATTCGTCCCATAAAACTTCTGTACGTATTCCGTGTGGTCCGTCTGTCATCCAGTTTTCCGGAATTCCTAAACGAGGTACTCCTGGCGAACTGAATTTAGACTGCGCATGAATCATGGCAATTTTCTCTTCGGTTGTCATTTTTGAAAGTGCATCTTCTACACGTTCATTAATTGTTTTTTTATCATCCAGATAAACAGGAATTTTACTTTGTGCAATAATTCCAAATGAATTCAGCAACAACAAAACAACTATTGCTTTAACGTTCTTAAACATACTTTTTAAATTTATTAGTCATTAGTCAGACTATTTAGATTCAAACATTTAAAATGCTTCTAAATAATAGAGGTAAAGCTAAAACGTTATAGTGTCCGTAAGAATTCTGAATAAAAAAAGTAGTAATTTAAAAAATCAAATAATTAATAATCAACACATTAAACAAAAACAAACATCAAAAAAAGTAGTGCTTTTAAAATAGAATTTTATGCTTTTTGCGAAATTAAACCAATTTTCATAACCATTTCCTCAAAATCATTTCGGGAAACTACTGCCTTATTTCTGGCTCTCGTACGATAATTATAAATGGTGCTTAAAGAGTAACGAAGAAAAGCAGCAATTTTTACACTATCAGTAATTCCGAGTCTAATGAGTGCAAAAATACGAAGTTCTGTATTAAGTACTTCTCCTTGTTTTAATATTATTTGCTCTTCGTTAATAAGCAAGGCATTAAAATCTTTTACGAAAGTGGGATATAGATTTAAAAAGATAATATCGAAATTTTTATATAATTCTTCCAGTTCCTTATCAACCAAAGTAGTCGATTTTAACATTCTGTAAATCTCATCAAATTGTTTCGCCGTTGCTTTTTTATTTAAAATAACACGGTAGTTTTCCAACTTATTGATGTAAGCCGAACATAGGTTGAAAAAATGTGCAATATATTCTTCCTTAATATGATTAGATTCTGATAATTGGGCATTACGCTCCTGAAGTTGACAATTGGCTTCTGTGATATCTTTGTTTAATTCGGCTAATTTCTGACTGGTTTCATAAAGTTCTCCACGAATTCGGGACACTTTTTTCATTTGTTTGTAAACGTAAATTACGGCAACAATTAAAAATAACGATAACAAACTAATGCAAAAAAGGTAAACTTTAAGTTCTGTTTTTCGCTGAGCTTCACGTTCTAAATAAGCTGTATTTATAATGGAATAAACCTGTGACATTAGAAGTGTTCGAAATTGTACGTTGCAATATAGTGCGTCTTCTATTGCAGATTGTGTTAGTTTATAAGCCATATCGACATCTTCTAACTCATAATAAACCATTGCAAGTTCCTGTAGAGAGGCATTATCTTTTATGGCTTGTTTAATATCTGAAGCAGCAGAAAGTCCATAGTATTTTTTGACTGAATCTATCTGATGTGTCTTTTCTGAAATATTTCCCAAAAGATAAGTAATCATGGCATATTGCGGATTATCATCTTTTCTGCCTTTCAATAAAGCTAATAATTCTTTTTGAGCAATATCAAATTGCCTGTGATAAATGTTTTTCTGAATTTTATTGATTTTATACTCTAAAGAACCGGGATTTAAAACTCCCAACAACGAATCATGATATTTACCAATTTGCTCAACTAATTTTCCATTACGACTGTTTGCGTTATAATGCTCATAAAACTCGCGATACGTAATATAATAATTAGGCAGCAGTGATTTTGCTAATTCTTTTTTATTGATACTCTTTAAAAGGGCTTCAGATTCACGGTATTTTCCTGATGAAGAATATAGGTTTGCCAATTGTAATTGTGACAGATTGAACAAATCTTTTTTATGTAGTTCGTCAGCGATTTTCAGATTTTTCTTTACATATAAAATAGCCGAATCTGAATTGAATTTTTGATATTCCTTATATAATGCATTATTATAATTGTACTCTTGCTCCTTTGAAAGATCTTGTGATTTAATTTTTTTGAAATTTAAAATCCGTTCTTCTTTCAGCTGAACATATTTTTGTTTATTAGCTAATGCGTGATTTAATTTTGCTAAAATAGTTTCAGTACTATCCGATGCCTGCACAGGATGAGCTAAAAAAAGTAGTAAAAGAAGGAGCAAAAACTTTTTCAAAACAATCAGAGATAAATAGAAAAATATGACTTACAAATATATAATAAAGTATAGACACAAAACGAATTATTTGAGACACCATATGGACGATATTAAGGAAGATGATCCTTTTTTAGAAAGTTTTTTCCAAATTGTTTTTAAAATAAAGCCATTTTAATTTTTGTAGTTTTACAGTCTTTCACAATCTTTATGAAAATCAAACAAATTAATATTCAGCCTATACCTGCTGTACTACTAGCTATTATTAGTGTTCAGTGTGGTGCGGCAATTGCTAAAACCCTTTTCCCATCAATTGGAGCTGCAGGAACTGCAACTCTTAGAATTGGTATATCTGCTTTAATTTTATTTGCCGTATACAGACCAAATTTAAAAACAATTACCAGCCAACAATGGAAAATTGTAATTCCTTATGGGTTGTCGCTGGGTGCCATGAATTTGATTTTTTATATGGCTATTGAAAGAATTCCGATTGGATTGGCTGTCACCTTAGAATTTATCGGTCCGTTATTGGTGGCCGTTTGGGGATCAAGACGGTTAATTGATTATTTTTGGATTTTACTTGCCGGAGCCGGAATCGTTTTAATTGCTCCCTGGTCTAATGACCGAATAGATTCTTTGGGAGTCATTTTTGCACTTATCGCCGGAGGACTTTGGGGAGCCTACATTATTTTAGGTGGAAAAATTTCTAAAATCATGAATGACGGAGATGCCGTAACAACAGGTATGTTATTTGCCGCTTTGCTAATTCTTCCTTTTGGATTTTACGAAAATGGATTAAGTCATCTTACACCTCAGCTTTTAGGTTTAGGAACAGCACTTGCTCTATTGTCAAGCGCCATTCCATTTACTTTAGAGATGAAAGCTCTGGGTCAGCTTCCCCCCAGAACATTTAGTATTTTAATGAGTCTGGAACCTGCTGCTGCATCTCTTTGTGCTCTTGTTTTTTTGCAGGAGCATTTAAATTTTTATGAAGTTTTAGCAGTAGCTTTTGTTATAATGGCATCCGTAGGTTCTACATTAACTTCTAAAAAATAAAAACTACTTTAGAATTAAACAGCAATTGGTGCCGCCAGACAACTTTCAGGAATATCAAATGCATTGACCAGCGAAACGGCATCCGGCCTGATATCCCAGCAAAGCTGATTGACCATTTTACGAACGGCTTTGGTTTTTACAGCTTCCATATAACCGTCTTCCAAATACCATCCTTTGTTTTTTTCAATCTGTGATAGTGCATACAACTGATTTAATTTTACCAATATTGCTTTTGTTTTTTCATCTTCTACTTTGGTGATTGCTATTTGAAATTGCTCCAATACTAATCGTTCCAGATATGCCTCAGCTACTTCAATCATTTGGTGCTGTACCACATTGAAGGCATCATACGCTTCCAAACCGCCATCGACTAATTTTTTGATACGCCTTGCTGCAGATGCCAAAATTGTTTTTTCCCTGTGGATAAAAGCTTGCAAATGAAACTCTGAATCAAGCAAATGTTCATCATCGGTTCTTCGTGTAGCGATTGGGTTTTTCTCTGCTAAGGCCGTTTTGGCATTTTCAAAAACGTAATTAATGATTCCAAAAGAGCCCATTTCACCAAATGTTTTTCTGAATTCTGCCAGACGATTTTTAGCGACCAATTGCATCAAAACCGTATTATCGCCTTCGAAAGTTGTGTAAATTTCGGTATCATTTTTTAAAGCATCGATTCTGTTTTCAGACAAATATCCTTTTCCTCCGCAGGCTTCACGGCATTCCTGCAAAACATCTCTTGTACTCCAGGTCGAATAGGATTTCATTCCCGCTGCCAAGGCTTCGATTTCCTGCATTTCCGATTCGGTTTTATTCAGGAAACGATTCGTCAGATATTGCAGACCAAAATGTACAGCATAGGTTTTTGCCAAATGGGGAAGCAGTCGACGCTGGTGCATTCTGTAATTTAAAATAGGAACTTCTGCACCTCCTTCAGGACCAAATTGTCTTCTCTGATCACTGTATCGAATGGCAATAGTAAGTCCGGATTTTGCTGCGGCCAAAGCCGAACGTGGAATTCCGATTCGTCCTCCTACCAAAGTACCTAACATCGTAAAGAAACGTCTGTTATCACTCGGAATCGGACTTTCGAATTCTCCTTTTTCATTAACCGAAGCAAATCTGTCCAACATATTTTCTTTCGGAATCACAACATTATCAAAACTGATTGTACCGTTGTCTACACCGTTCAGTCCCATTTTATGACCGCAGTCTCCAATTGTAATTCCGTTAAGCGTATTTCCGTTTGTATCTCTCAAAGACACAATAAAGGCGTTAACACCATAATCATGACCATCGATAATCAGTTTGGCAAAAACGGTTGCCATTTGCCCATGAACGGCTGCATTACCAATATATTCTTTTTGTGCTTTTTCGTGCGGTGTATGAATAGTAAAAGTCTGCTTATTATGATTGTAAGTTGCTGTTGTTTCCAAACCTTTTACGTTGGAACCATGATGTGTTTCAGTCATGGCAAAACAGCCGGGAATTTTTAAGGAGCCAATATCTTTTAAATATTTTGCATAATGTTTTTCAGTTCCCAAAGACTGAACACTCATTCCCCAAAGTCCAAACTGAACGCCGAATTTAATTACCAGACTTAAATCATGATAACTTAGGGTTTCCATGATAGCAAAATAATCCGCTATGTTTTCGCCTCCGCCATGTCGCTTTGTATAGGCCATATTTCCGAGATTTTCATCTGCCAGGATTTTGCACCATTCGTATACTTTTTGACGATAAACGTTTATATCTGTTGAAGTTTCATAAGCAAACTCAGGTCTTGAAATAACTTCTTTTACTTTTTTGATAATATCAGCCTGTTCTCCATCCAAAATTTCAGTTAACTTTTGAATGTCAAAATTATCTGAAGTTTTAGTGGTAGCGGTAAGGGAATCTCCTTTGGTTTTGAAGTTCTGAATTAATTCTTCGCCCAAAACGCCCAGATCATTTTCCAGTTTTGTAAAATTGGCTTCTAATGTTGAAATGTCAAGATCTTCACCTGAAAGAGCTGTTGCGATATCAAAAATCGATTTTATAGACGATTTATCCTTTATGCTTTTCTCTACATCCGATTTCCATTGTGCGAGTTCATTTCGCGAAGGCGGATTAGAAATGTCAACTTTCGAAAGTAGATATTGTTTTTGTTCAGGTGAAAGCAATGATAGGGAATTGATAAATCCCTTTAGAGTAGCAAACTCGTTTTCAGTTAACAGATCATCTGACCAAACAAGATATAAAAGTGGTATAAAAGCATTGATTTTTGAATTCTCCATGGTAAAGTAATTATCGATTTGTCTGTCGTTAAATTACTATATTTAATTGAGGTGTTCTACAAATTTTGCTCAATTAGGATTTTTTTCACATTTAAAAAGCAACGAAAATCAGATCCAAATTTCCATTATGGTAAACTTCTGGCCTAACTTACTGAATGTTTGAAAAGTATCTTTCATGCCCAACTTTTCATAAAAAGATTTTTTATCGGCTCGTGCATTGCACCAAATTCTTTTTAAATTCTTTTGATTTGCCAATTCAAAAATAGATTCCAAAAGTTCAGAAGCTATTCCCTGACCTTCATATTCTGGTAAAGTTGCCAGTTTCCTAAATTGCATTTCGGTGTCTGAAATAAAGCAGGACACAATTGAAACCAATTTTTCATCAATATGAAAACCAAAGTGCAACCCTGAGCTATCTTCTTCCAACTGAACAAATTCCAAAGGCTGATCCGGCCACATTACTTTGTGCCTGATTTGCCAGATTTCTGAAGCATCAATTTCTTTGATTTTCATTGAATCATTTTCTTCTACATCAAATTTACAAGATTTTATAATGCATTTTACTAATGAAAAATAAACATATTTCACTCATTATCAAAATAATACAATAAAATAAATAAGGTAAATCATTCGGTTCTGATTAATAATATTTATTTTTATATCATCTAAAAAAATCCAATTATGAAAAAATTCATTTTAGCAGCATTACTATGTATCAGTGCAAATAGCTTTGCACAATTAGTACAATTTGGACCACAGTTTACTTATAACATAACTTCTCCTATTACGGATGATTTCAGTTCAAAAAGTTCCGGAACAGGATTTGGCGCTGGAGGATTTGTGAGAGTTAATTTATTGCTTTTTTATGGACAAGGCGAACTTGGATATACGGGATCAAAATTTAATATTTCTCAAACAGGAGTTGGAGAAACTGAGTATAAATTATCCGGGACAGATGCCTCGCTAATTATTGGCTATAAAGTTCTTCCTTTAGGTAAATTAGGAAATCTACGCATCTTTGCCGGATACAACTGGAAAAATTATTCGAAAATCAGCGCCAGTAATAGTCTTAATTATATTGATATTGAATCGAATAACAGTAGTATTCTTGGCGGAGTTGGTGTCGATTTATGGAAAATAACGGTTGAATACAGATATCTTGCCGGAGTTTCAGATATTGATCCTTCTGACAGAAATCTAAAAACAGCTGCTTCAAATTTCTCCGTTGGATATAAATTTTTATAAATATCTATTATACTATCAAAAACGAATTTTCGTAAAGCAAAAAAACATCTGAATCATTATGAAACAGATGGTTTTTTTATTCCTTTTTTACTGAGCTATTTAATTTCTGTTAATCCCCGGGTCAGCCAGCCTCTTTTATTGGCTGTAACAAGTGCGTACGGAGCAATCCAGAATAAAGTAAAAGTGTAAAAAATACTATATGAATAAGCCCAAAAAGCCTCTCCAAAACTATATCTTTTCGCATAAAACAGAACCGGAAAACTCGACACGATTAATATTCCTAAAAGTGTTGAACTTAAAAACAATAAAGGATGTGTTATAATAAGGAAAAACATAAAAAGCATAAACGGAATAGTCAGCAGAATTCTTAGCGATTGGTTCATAAATAATAATCTTGCACCGAATTTTGATTCTTTTCTAAAATCCTTGAAAACATATTTTGCCATCATGATATTTTCACGCACATTACTTCTTCCCCATCTGATGAACATTTTGTACAATCCGGTATATTCTTCAGGTACACTTGTCAATACAACAGCATTTTTTTGAAACAAAACAGTATGTCCTTGTTTTAGTATCATATTGGTCATCGCCCTGTCTTCTCCAATATCAGAAGGTTCTCCCATAAAAGTCTGGTTAATCCATTCGTCAAGGCAGCCAAAAACTGCTGTTTTTCTATAAGCTGCTGCTGCTCCCGGAGTACACAATACAGAACCTAGCATACTCTCTGCAGAACGAACAAATTCAAAACTCATTACAAAACTTACATTCAGCATTTTAGGAAGCAACGCTTTTTTATTGTTCAAAACATGAACGTTTCCTGCAACTGCACCACATTTTTCATCAACAACGAATGGCGTAACTAAATTTCGTAAAGTATCCTTTTTCACGATAGAATCACTGTCAACCGTTACAAAAATCTCTCCCGTTCCCAATTCAAATCCACGGTGCAGCGCATGACGTTTTCCTCTGTTTTCCGGCTGCTGGAAAATGGTCAGATGATCACCTAATTTTATTTTTGCCTGCTGCATCCAGTACCATGTATCATCCTTGCTTCCATCATCAACAGCCAGTATTTGCATTTTTTGTTCCGGAAAATCACTATCAGCCAAACTTAATAAGGTATCCCAAACCAGCTTGCCTTCATTGTACGCAGGAACAATTATAGTACAGGTTGGCAACAACTCATCTGAAACAGATTCCATAGGTTTGTAACGAAGATACAGATAGACATTATAAAAGAATACACCAGTCTGAAAAAGGAATAATAAAACCGTAACAATCAAAAAAGGAAAACCCCAGGTCGAATTGATCCTCTCAAAATGAAAATCTTCAAAATCAGGCTGAAATTCATAGACAAAAAAAGCACCGGTCAACATCATCACAAAGCTGCATATCAGCACTGCAATTCCCAATGGACTTGACGTTTTCTCACTATTGTTTTTTGATTTGCTTTGAAAATTAAAAATGGAACTCTTTATAGAATTTTCATTGCTATAAGTTTCATTAAGGCTGGATGTATAAAATTGCTCTGAAGTGATTGTTTCGCTTTTCATTCTGGATTATATTTTATTAACTAAATGGCTTTAAATTTAATTCTGTATTAGTAAAGAATTAGTATAATCCTATTTAGCAAGGCTTGTGCCATTATAACCTGAAGCTGACAGTAAGCATTTTAGAGTATTTCAAGCATTTTTATGTGTATAATTATTACACACTTTTAGATACACTATACACTATTTTGGATTTTTCTAAGAAAAGCGATCCATCACAAATATTTTAATTTATCCAAAAGAAAACCGTCTGATTCTAAAAGAAAAAGACGGTTTTGGAAATTAATATATAACCTTAAAAATTATAAGATATAATCGGTATTAATGAAATTGGATTCTTTGCTGTTTAGCAATTCCTGCAAAATTTCATTGTTGTAAGCAATATCTTTTGAAGCTACAAAAGTACGAATTGAGAACGAACGCAAAGCATCCGGAATACTCAATGTTCCCACAGCAGAATCTTTACGACCTGTAAACGGGAAAGCATCAGGACCTCTTTGGCAAGAACTGTTTAAGTTTACTCTGCATACTAAATTTACCAAAGCATCAATAAGCGGTGCCAGTGTTTTAATATCTTTTCCAAATAAACTCACTTGCTGTCCGTAATTTGATTCGGCCATATCATCAAGCGGTTCAGAGATATCTTTGAAAGAAATAATTGGCACTACTGGTCCAAATTGTTCTTCGTGATACACTCTCATTTCTTTATTTACAGGATATAAAACTGCCGGAAAAATATAATTTTCAGAATGTTTTCCTCCTTTTTCATTCAGTATTTCAGCTCCTTTGCTTTTGGCATCGTCAATTAATCCCTGGATATATTCCGGTTTTTCTGCTTCCGGAAGCGGTGTTAAGGAAACTCCTTTTTCCCATGGATTTCCAAATACCAAAGCATCTACTTTTTCAGAAAAACGTCTGTTGAATTCTTCAACAATAGATTCATGTACATATAATACTTTTAAAGCCGTACAACGCTGACCGTTAAAAGATAGCGATCCTGTAATACACTCCTGAATAGCCAAATCCAAGTCGGCATCCGGTAAAATAATCGCAGGGTTTTTAGCTTCCAATCCTAATATCAAACGTAATCTGTTTTTATTAGGATGCTGATCCTGCAAAGCAATTGCAGACTTACTGTTTCCAATTAACGCCAGAACATCGATTTTTCCGGATTTCATGATTGGAGAAGCCACTTCACGGCCTCTTCCATACACGATATTGATAACTCCTTTTGGAAAACTGCTTCTAAATGCTTCCAACAATGGCGTAATACATAAAACACCGTGTTTTGCAGGTTTAAAGATTACAGGATTCCCCATAATCAACGCAGGAATTAATAATGAAAACGTTTCATTCAAAGGATAGTTGTAAGGTCCAAGACACAAAACAACCCCAAGAGGTCCGCGACGAATCATGGCATTCACTCCCTGAACTTTAGAAAAGTGCGAACTGCGTCCGTTTAATTCCTTATAACTGTCGATAGTATCCTGGATATATTCAACCGTTCTGTCAAATTCTTTTTCAGAATCGCCAAGATTTTTTCCAATTTCCCACATTAAAAGCTTCACTACTTCCGTGCGGGTTTCTTTCATTTGTCTCACGAAATTTTCCATGCACTTAATACGGTCAGATACTTTCATAGTTGGCCACAAACCCTGCCCTTTGTTGTACGCAGCAGTGGCAGCTTCAACCACCTCATCGGCTTCTTTTTCAGCCATGAAAGGAATAGATCCTAATAATGTCGGTGCATATTTTTCAGTAGATGAAATTGTAGAAAACACAGGTGTTGTTTGTCCTGTCCATTGTTTTAATTCTCCGTTTACAAGATAGGTATCTTGATTTATAAGATCTTTAATTTGATATTCCTCGGGTATAAAACTCATAATCTGGTAATTTTTGTTTGGTTATTTAATAGTTTTAAACGAAAAAAGAGGCTTTACCGCCTCTTTCACTTTTTATGGATTTACGGTATCACCTTCCCAATCCAGGATTCCGCCAAGCAGATTATAGGCATTTTCAATCCCTAATTCATTCATAATCTGACAAGCTTTTGCACTTCTCGCTCCTGAACGGCAATACACGTAATAATTTTTATTTTTATCTAATTCTTCTATTTCATAAATAAAAGCCTGACCTTTATTGATGTCAATATTCACAGCATTTTCAATATAGCCGTCGTTAAACTCGTCTTCCGTTCTTACGTCAAGTATTACTGCATTTTCGTCAGCCTGAAACTGAGCAACCCAATCTTCTTGTGATAAATTCATAGTATTGTGTTTTTTGTAAAATTAAAGGTTTTCACTAAATAAAATACGTACCAAATACGATTTCGATTATTATTCTCAGAAAACGTTTTAGGGAACGTAAAATTGTTAGTGTTTTACAAATTTACTTACTATTTTTAAAAAATCAGTCTATAAAATCGATAGAAAATAGGTATTTTTCATTTTAGAAATTTGTATCTTAAAAATAGTTTTCTGACAATTTATACCATTTCAATCCCTTATCTTTACGGCAAATTATAGTTTTTAAACTCTTTTTGATAAAATTACAGAGGCTAAATAACGTCTGTCAGATCGACAAAATCATTTCTATCAATGCAAAATTCATTAAAGAACATATTCCCAAGTTTCTCCAGCGAACTCATTTCAACTATTGAAGAAAACGGAAGCCTGCAGGATTTTGAATCCGGAACCATTTTAATGCGCACCGGACAATACATTAAAAACACCGTATTGATCACCAAAGGAAAAATCAAAATCTATAGGGAAGGAGAAGACGGCGGTGAGTTTTTAATGTACTATTTACAGCCGGGACAAGCCTGCGCCATTTCGATGATCTGTACTGCAAAAAGCGAAAAAAGTCAAATTATGGCTAAAGTTGTTGAGGATGTTTCGGTTATGATGATTCCACTGCAAATGATGGATAAATGGATGATGGAACACAGAACCTGGTACGAATTTGTAATCGAAACCTACCGAAGCCGTTTTGAAGAAGTTCTCGAAGTGGTCGATAATATCGCATTCCGATCAATGGATGAACGTTTGGAATTTTATCTAAAACGCCACTCTGATGCTTGTGGATGTTCTGAAGTTAAATTATCGCATCAGGAAATTGCATCCGAATTAAACACCTCCCGAGAAGTCGTTTCGAGATTACTCAAAAAAATGGAACAGCGAGGTTTGGTTAAACTCAATCGTAACCAAATCGAGCTTTTGAAGAAGATTTAAAACACAAATTTCACTAATTAACACCCCATTTTTGTTGTCACATCGAGCAGAGTCGAGATGCTTTGTTTGTTCTCTACTCCGCTCGAACTGAAA